>Ga0228710_1003182_pt1 | contig 26185 bp, 21 predicted proteins | sample MedpolnodulmetaG_FD_177995 | JGI IMG/M metagenome (GOLD analysis project Ga0228710, IMG submission 177995) | Root nodule microbial communities from Medicago polymorpha collected in Santa Monica, California, United States - pink nodules | ecosystem: Host-associated > Plants > Roots > Nodule...
TCAAAACAAAAACTTCATGTAATATAATATAGGAGAAATAAAGAGGCCGACAAAATTACAGGAAAAAATGAAGTTTCTAATGAAAAAATTATCATATGGATCAGTCAAATTATCTACAATTTTAAAGATGCAACTTTAATATCGTAACACGTAGTTAGTGTACACAAAAAAAATAATAAAAAATAACTACTATCAATAAAGGTAACACTAATAATAAAAAATAACTGTTATGAGAGAGGAAACCGTTAAGCGGTTGGGGCTTTAAAATGTTTTAGTCATGTATTTCATTTTTGGAAGCAACAATATTTCAACAAAAATAGAAGTGGCATAGAGTTTATAGTTATAAACTGTAAGCATATGGTACCTGGTTCGATTTCTTGCAAACTCTTTTTTTCATAAAAATTACTCAAAACCACCAAAAAAGGCGGGATTAGGATTAGGGCAAACTTTTCAGAACTGTTTAACATTTATATATATTAAGATATTCAGTTTATTTTAAAACAAAATAAAATAATTGTGTTCTTAGAATTGTGAGAGATCAAAATTCATAAATTGTTATAGGATCATATTTTATTTAATTTAAGATTTCTGTATTTCCCCTGCACAAAATACTCGCGCCCAACATGATTTTCAAATATAATCATGCGTTACTTAAGTAACGATGCGCTACTTAAGTCACGCAGAGTTACTGTTTTCGTACAAAACCCATCAATCCATATTCCAAGCACCATTTTCTTTCCCTCCAGCTTCAAAAATCCAAAAAGTGCGATTTTTTTGGTCAAAATCCTCATCCCAAATCATTGCAAATCGTCAGGAAGCAAGTTTCTACGTTCATCAAACACTAAATATCAGGTATTGTATCATCAAAACTCATCTCATTTTGCTGGTTTTTGTGCTTGATTCGTCTGGTTTTCGTAGGCAGTAGGGCTCGGTGCGCAAGTTAACTTGCGCAAGTGTTAAAGGATGCGTGACTTAAGTCACGCAGGAGTTAAAGTGTTGCGTGACTTAAGTCACGCCACTGTACAGTCCTGTTTTTTGAATTTTTTGCGCCACTTTTGTTCTTGGTTAACTTGTTCCACAAGTAATTTATTTATTCTTCCTTTGTATTATTTTTTTATTCAATAGATATATAGTGAGATGGTTGACAATGTCACGGGTGATGACGTTGAACCGAAATCGACCAAAAATGAAGCTTCCGGCGATGTCAAACCAACGGTTAATGTGAAACCGTTTAAAGTCCAAATTCCATTTCAAGCTCGCATTGGTAAAATTGAAGAACCTAAACCGGTACATATCGGTGTTGTTTGCGAAAGCTGCGATACCGCCTCATTTTTTACAACAAATGCAAGATGGAGAGAGTGAGAAGAGTTACTTGCTTGGGTTCATCGACAAGGGTTAAGGGCCGAATTTAGTGTTTGTAGAGATAAATCTGTTTTAAAAAGGTCGTACTTGACGATGCAATGTGAAAAGAGTGGGATATACAAGCCACCTAAGACGAGGAAGAAACCGAACCTTGAAGGCATCGGCTCAAGGAAATGTAATTGTCCGTTTAGGTTGAAAGGTTTCTTTGATAAGGATACAAATGATTGGTGGCTTGCAATGCTTTGTGGAATGCACAACCATGACTTGGATGAAGAGTTATCCGGACACCTTATTGTGAGTAGACTTAGTGCGGAGGAGAAGAAAAAAGTTATCGACATGACAAAGAGCTTGACGGTGCCTCAGAATATTCTCACCAATTTGATGCAAAATAACAAAGAAAGTGTGACAACTATCAAGCAAGTGTACAATGTGCGAACAAGATGGCGCAAGGGGGAAAAAGGTAACATGACGGAGTTGCAATACTTGATTTCGAAGTTGGTGGAGCATAAATATGTCTATTACACAAGATGCAATAGTGAGGAAATTACTCTTGAAGACATATTTTTTGCCCATCCGGAGTCAATTAAATTGCTCAACACTTTTCCAACCGTTTTGGTCATGGACTCCACTTACAAAACCAACAACTACCGAATGTCGTTGTTTGAGATAGTTGGTTGCACCTCTACAAAAATGACGTATTCCATTGGTTTCGTCTTTCTTCACTTTGAACCAGAGGATAACTTTACTTGGGCACTTACAATGGTGAAAGGTCTTTTGTCCTCAAAAGACAGCATGCCTAAGGTGATTGTCACCGATAGAGATGGTGCTTTGATGAATGTCGTTGGCACAGTTTTCCCTGAAACATACACCATGCTTTGTTTTTTTCATATTGGGAAGAATGTAAGGGCTAAGTGCATCACGGATTGTAGAGTTAACCCAAAGCCTCCTAAGGGTGCAAAAGTTGACAAGAAAGAATTGAAGAAGAACAAGGTGAAGAATAGAGAAGTTGTTGAGAAAGTCGTGATCGCTTGGAGAGAGTTGGTCGAATCTCCTACGGAGGAATCATATGCAAGTAATTTATTGAAATTCAAAGAGGTATGCATGCCATTTCCGGAATTCATAACATATGTTGAAACCAGGGTTTTGAACCTTAAGGAAAAATTTGTGAGGGCATGGACGAATAAAGTCTTGCATCTAGGGTGTAGAACCACCAATATTGTTGAATCGGCTCATGGAGTGTTGAAAAAATATTTGAGGAGTAGCGTGGGTGATTTGGCATCATGTTGGGATGAAATAGACAAGATGTTGGCCGTGCAATCTAGTGAGATACAAGGAAGTTTTGGGAGGAACAAAACGGTCTTTGAACACAAATACAAAAAAATCAAGATGATGAGAGAGTTGAAGGGTTATGTATCTAGACGCGCAGTGAAATTTATCTATGATGAATTGAAACGTTCCAAGACATTCGGCTTTGAGAAGGAAGATTGTGGTTGTGTGCAAAAGACATCGAACGGGTTACCTTGTGCGTGTATTATTGCCATGAAGAGCAAGCAAAAATTGATGAAACATTTCCTCGGCAGTTAACTGCCGCAGAAAACTGATGTAGTATAAAAAGTAAGTATTTATGTTATCGTCTCCACAGGGACTGGTGCGATATTCTAAGTCGTTCAACAATCGATATCGTTCTGAGCTAGAGTTTCATGATTGTTTTGTTTCATGAACTATAAACTACGTAATTGTAAAAGGTATGAGAGTTAACAGGGAAATGATTGTGCTGGGATTAAACTTCATCAACCCACTTATACGCATTCTCGGATTAGGGTTGCAGATTCCAATTATCAATCGATATTATCACGTATCCCTCGACAACATCATTCGTGTCCAAATGAAGTTATGATTTCAATTGTATCGTTCAATCGTCGATGTCTCACACTATTAAACGATCCAAGAGTCGTTCCTATCATTCAATCGACGATTTCTCAATCTATTAAATGATAAGAAAACATTAAGTGTGGATACAAACGGTGATTATCAAAACATCCATTCCATGTCTAGAATCTATGTTTTGATAGATGATTATTCTCATCTAGATTCAAAAGTATTTTTCAATCACTAATAAATCAAACATAAGCATTACAATGCAAGAATAACATCAATATCAAATCAAATAATTAAAATCACACAACATCATAATCAAAGGGAATACATACTAATAGAGTTGATTACATATAATCCCAATAAAAAGAGTTTAGTTACTCATTGTCATGGTAACCTTACAAGGAGAAAAGAAGAGATGGAATGGAACCAACCCATGATGTCTCAATGATCTTGTGTCTTCCTTCAATCCTTGTGCTCCTTGCTCCTTAGAGTCTCTCTGGTCTTTCCCCTGTTTCTCTCCTAAAGTGGCCTCTAATAATATGGTATCCTAATCTGATATGATGTCCCCTCCTGAAAAGAACAAATGGGCTTTTATATGGCCTGTTCTGTCTCAACTGGCCTCGCGAGTAGACACGCTCGCCATGGCGAGTAGTGGTTTCTTCACCAGTGGGTTTGAGCCACGTCAGCTCTGAGGAGATTTGGTCCGCCTTAACTCGCCTCGCGAGTGAGTGCACTCGTCATGGTGAGTTGATTCATTCGCCGTGGTGAGTTGAGGACGTGCAAAACTATGCTTTTGCCTCTGCTGGCTCTTTGATCACTCGCCATTGCAAGTTGGAGGCGAGTGAATATGCCTTCTTGCCTTTGCTTGCTTTTGCTACTCGCCATTACGAGTTGGAGGCGAGTAACTTCATCTTTCTGCCTTTTTGTACTTTTTCTTCTTTGTTTAGTGTCTTGAGTTCAGTTTCTGCACAAATGGGTAGAGTAAGATAAATAAAGCGTAATAAGGCAATTATCACTTTTCTCTCGGCTTTTCCCTAGATAAATTGTGAAACAAATAACAAAAGTGCCTTAAATATAACATGAAATTAACTACTTTCTGACACTTATCAAAAACCTCGACAGTTCATTGCAGCCATTTTTGGAATTCCTCGGCAATTAACTGCCAAATGGCGTTTTAGTCTTTTATATATGTGTTTCAGCCTTATAACTTATGTGAACATCAATTTTCCAATAATGGACTAAATATGGGTAAATTCGTCTTAGGTGACTGGGTTTGTGGGTTGACCCGTACCTATAAACACCCTTACATGAATAAGTAGAATGTTCGAGATTCAACCTACATGTATTATGCAATGTCATTCAGGCGTAAATTATTTTTGATCTAATACTCCCTCCAGTCCTTATTATAAAAAATGATTGATGTTTTTGGTTTATTGTGTAGTGATGTATTTAATATATATTTATAACGAGATACATTAATTATTCAATGATCTTAAAAAATCAATTGTTTTTTATAATAAGGATCGAAGGGAGCAGATGAAAATTGTCATAAACTCTTCAGATACAATACGTGAGCTCTAGGTCCAATTCAGATTATATAACAGTGTATCAACTATAAAACACAAATTCACATATGGATACGAACATCAACACTAACACAACATCGTTAATAATTTAAGAAAATAGTAATTATATTTGTGTGTCTCAAATGTTAATAATATTTGGTGGTTTTAAGGTCATCGAACGAACCAGCAGCGCCGCGTTTCCTTGAATTTCATCCCTTCCACCTCGAAGCTCAGTTTGAACAACTAAGATATCTCGTTTGAATTCACCGTCACAATGCTTCACAACAAGTCCTTCGTTAAGAAAACCAAAGGTGGCAAAGTCATAAGGGTGAGTACTTCCTTCTTCTTCTTCCTCTTAAACCCTAACCCCTTTCTTTTCAATTTTGATTTTTTGCTTATGTATGGTTGCAGCAAGTAAGGGAACACTACTTGCGAGACGATATATATTGCGGTGCTCCGTCTTGCACTGTCTGCAACGCTTCTGGTGCTAGACTCAGTGCTTCTCCTTCCACTATTCTTGTTCTCGACACTAATGTTGTTCTTAATCAGGTTTGTTTTTTCACCTTGATTCTTTGTTGTTTTTATTTGTTATGCTGTGGAGGAAGATATTTTTATGTGTGAATTGGAACATGTGTTGTTGTGACAGATTGATTTACTGGAGAATCCTGCGATTGATGATGTTGTTGTACTGTCTATTGTGTTGGACGAGGTTAAGAACAAGAATTTGTCTGTTTATAATCGGTTACGAGCTATTTGTAGTAATCCAATGAGGAAATTTTTTGTTTTTTCCAACGAGTATCACAGGTACTTTCTTTTACTTTTATTGTTGTTGCGATTTACTACTTTGTTGTCACGAAGAAATTAAATTACAACTTCAACATAAGAGAACAAAAAACTAAGAACAGGGCTACTCGGTCTCGTTGTTGAGAAAAAATGACTCTGCCTAATGCAAATTAGGGGACAGTGAATCAACCTTAGACATATGAGTATACGAATATTCTGCTCTAACATCAAACATGAAAAAAAACCGCAAGACTATAGATATTTTGTGTAGTTGTTTTACTTTTCAATGTTTTTTTTTAAATGTGTATTGCTATGCATGAAGGGGTGTTGTTATTGGGTAACCTGCATTTGTGAATGCTTCATATGCCTAGTCTTGGGAGTGGGCGGTGTTAGGATTTAGGCTAGGTCTAGCTCTAGCTCGACCAAAAAGCTAACATAAGGGGTGTGGTATTACCCAAATCTTATAAGAACTAATTTGATGATATCTCTATTCGATGTGGGTTCTCAGCGATCATTTTGGACTGTACTTCTAGATCATGGACAAATGCTTGTGGCCCAATAACAATGGATGACCGAATAATAAATCTCAGATAGCTCTGATATATCTTAGAATTTATGTTAGGATTAAACTCCAAAAGCTAGCCCAAGGGGTGTGGATTGTCCAGCTTTATAAAGACTACTTTGCCATATCTCTAGATGATGTGGACTTGGATCTCAACTTGACTAAATTCAATTTAATTACCATTGTCTATTGGAAAGACATCACTTCAGAAGAGATCTTTGGAAAGGGGTAGTTTCAGGGCTTTGTTTGTTTTGTAGGGCTGATGTTACGGTTCTTTTGAAAAGAATACAAGCAGAAAGGGAGTTTTATTCGTCACTATAGTTTTATTGAATGAAAAAAGAAAAAAAAACAGAGGAAAACACTCTCCTCACACTGGAAATTTTCCAGTCAAAGCAATGTTCAAAGATCCCTCTAAGATAGAAAGAGTAGCCTAATATACTGACTCCCCTGCACAATAAAGCCGAAGAATCATCAAAAAAAAAAAACTAACTAGCGAACGGCCAAAATAACTAACAATTGACAAGGATGAATTCTAACATAAATCCTAATTATCCTCCTATGATAGACAAATAGGGGTTTTCCATAATATTATGAATTATGAATTATTAATTCCTAACAGTTGATCGTTTTTTTACTCATGTAAAGGTTTCATTGCTATGCTAATAATATATTTTGCTTACGGATGATAACATGTATGCTACCTGTAGCTGTTTTGACTTTTGATATTTGTGTATCTGTTGGCAGGGATACATATGTTAAGGAAATGAGTGGGGAAACTAAAAATGACAGGAATGATAGAGGTCGCTTTTCTTATTAGTTTTGAATTTATTATTATTTAGTTATAACCTTTCTGGTTCACTAGGATACTTGTTTTTGAATTTCTGATGTAGATAAAATCCTTTTTTAAGTTGTAATTTTAATGAGTGGTATATTGGTAATGCAGCTATTCGAGTGGCTTCACAGTGGTATCAGAAACATCTAGGTGATGCAATAAAGGTTTTGCTTGTAACTAATGATAAAGAGAACAAACGGAAGGCTAGTGAAGAGGGCATTTGTGCAGAAACAGGTGATTGAGTTGTATTTTTTGGTAATTGAATCGTATGTTCAATAGATAGGGAACCGATGTACTTCACCTGTGTCTGTTAAGATTCCCACATTTGATGGGATATGACATGTCAATGTGTTTATAAGTGGGGGCAGTCCTCACCTTACAAGCCGGTTTTGTAAATTTGAGTTAGGCCCAACCCAAATTCTAATAGTGTCTGAGGAATTTGAAAACTAGCCAACAATTTTGTTGAAAGGATTCACCCCGAAGCATGCTAATCAATTTGTTTTTTGTTTCAGTTGAGTCATATGTCAAGTCTTTGGACCGACCTGATTTACTTGACCTGCTTGTGCGGCCTTCATCTGAAGACGTGGAGATGGAAGATGTTGAAGATCATAGACCATCCAAGAGGAAAATAATTTATGCAGAGGTATTATTTCTATTCTATCTAGTAATTTGTTCTCGAAGCTTTGGTTAAAACTGAAATGATGGAGTATTTACATTCTGTTAATCTTCACAGCATAAACCAATGTCAGAAATCACATCTGGTTTGCATCGTGGAATATATCATCAAGGGAAACTTCGTGTAAACCGTTACAATCCATTCGAAGCATATGTCGGGAGTGAGAGCATTGGCGATGAGATAATTATTTATGGGCGATCTAACATGAACCGAGCTTTCGATGGTGATATTGTGGCAGTTGAACTTCTGCCCCAGGACCAATGGCAAGGGGAGAAGTCTATGTCTATAGCTGGTGAAGGTATGTTAACTAAGCTATCTGTACTCTGTCAAAAGGAAGATTTGCAACTTGTTAAAATTTATTCTTTCAAAGTTATCTCAAAAGCTAATTAATGAATTTCATTCTGAAAGCAAAGCCACACATGCATAGGTCATCAAAGTGTAAGGCTTTTAATTTTATTCATAAATATGGACTATGAATTTCATTATTAAATGGAAAATGCATAACTAGTTCCGAAGTTGGAAAGTTTTATTAGAAATTGCAACTTCTGCAATTGTTAATGCATTGAATACTGTAATCACTAATAAAAACTCCAATTTATTGATTCCTTAACCAATGCTATTAGGGAATATATTCTTATAGGGAATATTTGTTGAAACTTTAAGGCCTCCAATTTCTTGATTCAATTCATAAATTTTTAACCATGTGGACAGTAAATCTTCTCGTATATTTATATACTTGTATTATTATTTTGGACAAAGATGAGGCTCTATCTTGGGAAAGAAGAAATACAAGGGAAAGAGAGACGGGATGTCTGACCAAAGAAAATACAATGACATTAATATGAAGTGTTTTCCATACCTCTTCGAATTAACATACTTAAAATTATTTAGAGATACATAAACCTAAACCTCAACAATCAAGTATTGATGTTTGCCTTAATTTGAGCTGGAATAAACCTCAATAACTAAGTATTCATGTTTGCCTTAATTTGAGCTGGGTAAGCAAGCAAACACACGGCTTTGTTTTATTCTGTTGACATTGCATTTAACACAAACATGCTTCTTCTTGAGGTTGAATTAGTTCAATCCTTTTTTTGGGACGAGCATGTCCTTTGAAGTGTGAATATGTTTTTCTATTTAAATTTCCCATCAGGTAATATTGTTTGCTTGCAGAAGATGAGGATGATGATGATGTTCATCTAGCCCCGAACAGCGCTGATGTTGCACCCCGAACTATTCCTCAGCAAAGTTCTACTGGAGAAATAAATGCTGGATCCGGTCGCCCTTCTGGTCGTATCGTTGGTATTATAAAGAGAAACTGGCAATCGTAAGTATCTTTTAATTAATTGGACCATTTCTGTGTGACTTAACAAATTGCATTCAATTGATCTGAAAACTGATGTTGCTTTTTTTATCAGTAGAAACTAGTGTCACTTTAATATTCAGTAATAAAGCAATTTCTGCCACTGTTATTATTTTTTAATCATTATATGTTTAGATTCAGTCCTACTCTGCGGTTGTTGTGCATTTTCGGCGGTTGGTTTCAATTTCAAATACAATTTTTGAAGAGTAATTCTAGGGACAAACACTCGGTCACTCTCCGTCCAACACACTTTTTGAAGATTAATTAAATAGAGTTCCACATTACCCATTTATTTTTATCCACTCACCTGCTAACCATTTTTGTTTGTTAAGATATTTCTTTCTCTACTTTTTTCCCTGATAATTCAGTACCCATTCAAGCTATGTCGATGACACCCAACCCTTCTCCATCAATCTCAATTATCATGGTTTTAACTTTCAACACCACACTCAACCGCCATCTCTCTCATTTAGACTTTTTTTTTCTTATACTTACATCAACCAAAGCTTGTGAGAATCACCTCTCTCTCTCTCTCTCTAAAATTGTCACTTGTCTCTAACTATTCAACCGCCAAATGCACTGGTTACATGATCAAATACCAGATCCAAGTCCCCCTCAACGATTTTTTCGATTACCGTTCTGTTCCGTGTTTTGGTCTGACGATGGACATCATCACTTTGCCATCTCTTGCAAGCCTTTTTTCGACATCCGTTCTCACCATCGAAAGCCACAATTTCGACTCATTGAAACCAGATTTCAAAAGTAAACCATCCACGAAGAGCAAGGATTAGAAGTGATGGTAAGGTGAGGGGTGATTTACTGGTTCAGTGGAACAATTGGCGGCTTCTAATGCCTGGTGAGAGGTTGAGGGAATGGGGATCTTAAAACCAACCTGTTGCGCTGGTTGCCTATTACACTGTTCAATGAAAAGAATGACTTGGCAGTCTATTAAAGGATGTGTTGGAAAATGTGACTCATAGCAGTCCTCATTTGAAAAAACGCTCTCAGCTAAAATGGAGCTACATTGATATTTAACTCAATTTTGGGATACTTTTAGCTCTGTTTCTGAAATGCAAAACCGGTTTTTGGTTAATTGTAGTTTTTAGTTTTAAAAAGCATACCAGATCTCCATTCCCACCATTTTTGTCTAGATTCTCTCTCTGCCTCAAATCCCACCTGCTCAACTGTGATAGATGCGGTGGTGGTGAAGGGTACGAGGTGGCGGCTGGTGGTAAGTGTTGGGCAATGATTGCGACATAAGGTGTAGGGCAACAGCTGAGGTGGTGGGTGGTCCAGCAGTTGTGTGTGGAGGGTTCTAGTGGTGGAGGATAGAGGTGTCAAAGTGGGTGGATTATGTGAACCAACTCAGCATGACTCAGTTTTTTAATTTGGCCTGAAAAAACATAACCAGGCTCGACCTACCATGGGTTGGTGAGTTAAGGTTGACCTCAATTTAAAATTTATGAACAAAATAAAGACAAAATCATATTTTTTTTTAAATAAAAAAATCATAAAAAAAGGGGCGAGCCTTGGCGCAACGGAAAAATTGTTGTCATGTGATTGAAAGGTCACGGCTTCAAGTCCTGGAAATAGCCTCTTGTGTAAAAAATAGGGTAAGGCTGCGCATGTGATTGAAAGGTCAAGGCTTCAAGTCTCGGACCCTGCGTATGCGGGAGAATTAGTGCACCGGGTTGCCCTTTATAAAAATCATAAAAAAATAATACAAAAAGGGTCAAAGTTAGCAATCCCAACTCAAACACAATTTGGATTCTGGGCTAAAAGAGTCGGGTCAAAACAGCATTGGATTATGTTAGCTCAATTAGGGTTAGATTGTCTCATGGGGCACAATCTATATTTGCACTTGTACTAGAGGTGGTTAAATGGGTGTCGAGCGATGATTGTGGTGATGGAGAGTGTCTGTTGGAAAAACTGATGGAGGTTGACTGTTGGGTGCCATGTGGTGGCAAAGGGCATTGGGCTGTGGTTGGTGACAATGGTTGACAGTGATTTGCAGTGGTAATAGCGCTTGCAATGATATTTTCTTTTGTGAGCATTTCTTATTTTATAAAATTTGTTTGATAAGATTATTTTCCATTAGGATGCAATGCATATGAATGAACCAGTGCAAGAAAAAATTTACTAATATAAACACCAAAATAGGGGAAAGGAAATTGATCTTTCATTCTTTTGGTGTTTTTTCGGTATTTAAGTACTTTTTATTGGATGATAATACTTGCAAAATCGTTCATGCGTCCCTTAACTTAAATTTTAGGTAACGATTTAGTCCTTTATCTTCTTTGTCACGTCATTTGGTCCTTCACCCATGTTTAGATATGGATTTCAAGCTTCAAATCTATGGTTACCATTCCCTGTGAGCTCTCAGTCTTAAATATATGTCATTCCCCAAAAGAAAACCCTAGATTTGAAGCTTGAAAATTCATCTGCAAGCATGGGTGAAGGACCAAAATGACGTGAAAAAAGATAATGACCAAATCATCACTTGAAATCAAGTTAATGGACCACAAGAGTAATTTCACCTAATTTTATTTTGCCTTTTGAATAGCCAAAAATCTTTAACAGCTCAATATTGAACCAACCAATTCATTTCTGGGTTGATTTTATCATCTCACCTCAAACTTTGTTAAGTACAGAAATGAGTGGAACCCTCCTTCGAAATGTTCTTTAACTGCATAATATAGCTATCATGGTCCTTTTAGAAACACACAATGAGGGCAACAAGCATTGAAGCCTATATTTCTGACATGATTGATGTAAAATATGTAACATTTGCCTTTTCAGGTATTGTGGATCTTTGGAGCCAATGCCTATACCTGGAGGGAGTCGTGGTGTGGCCTATGCCTTATTTGTCTCCAAAGATCGTAGATTTCCCAAGATTCGTATCCAAACCCGCCAACTTGAGAACCTTTTGGACAAAAGGATTATTGTATCAGTTGATTCTTGGGATCGTCAATCTCGATATCCATCTGGCCATTATGTGCGGACTGTAGGAAAGATAGGCGATAAAGATACTGAAACTGAGGTATGGAATTGTGGAAGATAATAATTTTGTGGCACTTTTATGCTTGAATACTGTAATGTTCTTTATAAAGCTGATAAATATAATCATATCTAAGTGATTTCTTTTTCCTTCTTAACCTCATTCTCTTCTTGATTTATAAGAATGTGATTGTGGATGACTTCATTAAATAGTAGCGACACTGAACTGATAATCTGCACAAAATATATGCAAGGAAGCTGGGAATTGAAAATTCCCTTTCATACAGACAAGGAAGCACATATACTTTTAATCGTTTCCCATACTTTTGTAGGGTGGTACTTGTCTGATACTCCATGTCTGCAAAACACCATGAAATACTATTATCCTGCTCTTGTCCTATAATATTATTTTTTGTGATTACATGTAGGGATAAAAATGGAATGACCACTTTATTTATGATGGTATTATTTTATTGTTATTTCTTTTCCCATCCTCCTTTCTTCATGCGCCTTATTCGGATTATAAAATCCAAAATATGGAGGGTTTTTGAAGGTGTTCTAATGTGCTTTCGAGGGTTTGGAAGACGTTTAACGCTGTTCGGATTATACAATCCGAAAACCGTAGGGCGCGTGAGAAACTAATAGGGTGGGAAAAGAAGCTGCCTTGTTTTATACGTGTTGCGGATGTTGTTTTTGTTATTTGATTGTATCTTTCTATACCCAAATTCTTAATATTCTTGCGTGTCATATTCACCTGTCTTGCCAGTGTTATACTTTGATGCCTACACTAATGTCCATATTTCTTAGAATGTGTAAATCAATTTTCGTATTTTTGTGTTTGATGCATGTCTTCATGATTATTTGTTATGTTTTTCAACCAACTAAACAATATTAATGCTATAACATACCTTTTCCTTATTAATTTAGGTGGTCTTGATAGAAAATGATATAAATTCAAGGCCATTCTCTGCACAAGTGCTAGCATGCCTGCCACCATTGCCATGGTCAGTCTCTTCTGAAGATTTGTCCATTCCATTTAGGCAAGATTTGCGTCATTTGCGTGTCTTCAGTGTGGACCCTCCAGGTTTGAGTCATTTTCTTAATTTTCCATTTCTATTCCTTTGCAAAGGGTGAAATACTACTGCATAGTATGCTTTTAATTCTAATATTGGAAATGAAATATTTCATGTTTCAAAGATGATATAAGTTTAAGCATTACTATGTTCCATTGTCGGAACTTGTTTGTAGAAAACTCATGGATTTGGTTATTATTATTAACAATTTCAGCATGCCTTGAGATGATAAACCTTTAAAGTTTAAGCACAATTGAGGCTTGTGGCATACCTTGGGGCAACTTGATCCCTCCCCCTAAACTTTTGTCTACCTAAACAAAAAAAAATTAGACATGAGAATTTTTATTTTATTTATTTTAAAATCTGTAATATTTTTAATTAAAAGATATTATGAAAGTTAGCTCAGCAAGTGGAATATAAAATCTGTAATGATGATAAGCGAAAAGCTTTTATATAAAGTATACAGAAAGATTTTTAGGATTTAAATGAAATAAGTGAGTGCTGCGAATAATGATAGCTATTTTAAAGGAGCAAGAGATGTGAAATCTTGTGAGATGAGTAGGAGAAAGCAAATAGTTCTGCACTAAATTTTATTAGACAAGTGATGACAACAAATAATCTTTTAACAGATGCCTTTTTAATGCTTGGAATTCTTTTAATCTTGGATGGCTCAACATGTCTTTCGTAATCATAACAGAAGTGCTTATATGTGTACTGATGCCATGTGTGTCATAATCTTTAGCTTTTCAATTACACAAGTTCTTATGTCATAAGATATGCTCAAACAACTTGTAAATAATCTCTTCCAAATGCACCCAAAACTTGATTTAGACGAGAACATGGTATGTGAATGTTATTGTATTTTTATTTTTATCGCTTCTGGATGCAGGCTGCAAGGATATTGATGATGCACTCCACTGCATTGCTCTTCCAAATGGAAACTTTGACGTTGGAGTTCGTATCCTTAGTCTAAGGGCATCTATTTTACTGATGATACATGTATCAATAAGTTATACATTTTCCATTTCAAAAATAATATCGTATGGGAATGACTATTTTATATGAGAATGATGAGAATAATTACCAACCTTTAGATTAACTTTAAATGGTTGTGATTAAAAAACAACACATGTGCATCCCTCTTATTGTATTATTTTCTCTCACCTATTTATCTTTCCATCTTCATCATTCTCTGTCATCTATACAACAAATTGAAAGACTGTCATCTACCATTTTCATCTAGTTCTGCTTCTCTGTGTTGTTTTGTTATTTTAATGCAATTTTTATTCAGAAAAAACAAAAAATCTATAATAAAACAAAACTAAACAACAAAAAAGAAAAAAATCAAAGAGGATGAAGAACGTGAAATGGGATCTGGTTTCGTCACATCACCTCTCCTGTTATGACCTCTGCGCCTTTAAAACCAAAATAAAAACGAGACCGGAGAATATCACCTCAGCCGCCTTTGTTGTTGTTCCTTCAACGTCGTCGTCGTTGTTGCCTTCACCAGAGCTCGGGTGTTAGAGAGACACGAGTGAAAGAGGCATCAAGGGAGAGAGTGATGCGAGAGTGAAAGAGACGATAGACATCCAGAGAGACGGCGAGGTGTGAGCTGGAGAGAGATGGCGACGTGGGTGAGATAAACAGCGGCGACGGTGAGACGCGGTGGAAGACGGAGAGGCAGAGGGATGTAGGAAAGAAGGGTAAGGTACATGTGTTTATGAGAATTGATATAATAAGGAGAGGCCCATGTTTGAAGTATTAAAAAAACTCAGATAAGTAAAAAATCTCAAATAGCCTTGATCGTGAGACATGTAACTATCACTATAAATTAGAACCAGAATCCCAACAGCAGTGATTAATATTGACATTATAGAAGTAAGTGAATCAATCAAGTAGCCAAACCCTAAAGAAAGATCATTATTTATAGTCCAAGACCATACATATTGATAGATAGAACTATTCAATAATGTATGTTACGATTCATTTCATCACTTGCATGCATGTTAAGGTTATTTTAACTTGCATAAATTTGGATGCACTTGCTTACAATTTTAATTAGCATATCTACTTGGTATGTTGTTTTTAATATCCTTTCAAAATATGATCAATCTAAATGCTTTCTGATGTATGCTTGAATTGTTTACTGGTGTATGAAGTATGTTGCTGCTATTTTGAATCATACGTTATATTTGGATGTTATGTTTCTTATGAGGGTTTCTTTTCTAAATAGAGTCTGCTTGTCTTTACTGTAGTAAGAAGTTATCAGATCATGTGCTTTAGAGCTTGCATGTCTGAATGATACGTTAATATCCACCCTCTATGGTCTATGGGGTTACTTGATCCTCTTCAACAGTCAGGCTTAATTAGTTTTTCTACGCTTTTTTGCTAGTCTTCTTTATCTTCCCATTTTATGCTATTTCATTTCTGTATGCAGTTCTTTAACTAGTTTCTATCAGATATTGCCGATGTGACAAATTTTGTGTTTCCTGGCACCCCCCTCGATGATGAGGCTTCTCAAAGGGGTACATCTGTTTACCTTGTTGAGAAGCGAATAGACATGCTTCCGAAACCTTTAACAGAGGGTAATATCATTTAACTTTGATTTATTGGGTGTTGTATGCTTGAAAAAAAAAAAGTGTGGTTATCACAATTATCTGCCGTTATTGATCAACCTTTACCTGACAGACGTATGTTCTCTTCGGTCTGATGTGGAGAGGCTAGCATTTTCTGTCATATGGGTATGTGCAATGTCATATTCTGGAAATTATTGAACTTATTGAAATATATGTATTTTGTATATGTGAACATGCATTACTATTGGATAGGAATTATTATTTAGTTAAAAATCTTCAAAATATTTAACACGGGATCACAAACATCACCATAAGTTTCAATTGAAAAGTTTTAGCAATAGCAGAAAGATAACAGCATTAGTGTAAGGAGTAGAAACAACTACACATATTACAACATTTTCCCGATACCTTTTACACAAATCTCTGTTTATATCATTCACATACAACCAGTAAGAGCACCAACTTATGGAGTATAACATCTCTAACTTCAGGCAAAATACGCTCCTTTGAGCAAAAAATAGTTCCATGATAACATAGTGTAGATAAGTTCTTGGCCAAGCTGGGCATATGGTCTTAGATAAGCTAGTCCCATAACATAGTGGCCATCCCGCAATGCGCAACTGTGCTATCACAATTTTGGTGCTGGCAGCTATCCAGGATTGACAACCAAGTTTAAAACCACCATTTTCGCCATGCACTGTTATTTCTTTTAAAGACATATGTACTAAATTATTGAAGATGACTGCTAAGTTTCATGTTAATGTTCATCATCCAATTTTTTTTTGTTTGCAAGAGGCTATACAGCTTGTGCATGTTATATCAAGTTGATTCTTGTTCGTTTTTAGTGGACCGTTTAGTAATAATAGTGCTGCCTTAGTTCCCAGGTACCATCCCTAGGGTGTGGGGGTCTCTTCTATAGTGCACATGTGTATGATTATATGTTTATTATTCTGTGAAGTTCTCCACATCTTTTCCGTCTTTTCAATAATATGATTATGATCAAAATGTTACGCAATTTGTATTTGGGTACACTATTTTCTTCAGAGTTGCACTTAAGCTATTGATGTATGTTCAGGAAATGACACCTGAAGCAGACATCATTTCCACCAGATACACAAAAAGTGTCATCAAATCTGCTGCAGCATTGTCTTATGTTGAAGCACAAGCAAGGATGGATGATAGGTATGCTTTTATATATCTTTAGATCCTTTGTAATGATGTGTGGATGATAAGTATGCCTTTATTTCTCCTTAGAGTATCTCTAATGGGGAGTCCTTTACTTAATAAGGACCTCAACTCAACCTATTAAGGACCTCCATTGGAGGAAGAAAAAAATGGGTACCTATTAGTTACCGGCAACTATATAAGGACCCTCTCTCTCTTCAGCAACTAACGGGTCCCACAATTAAAATAAGAAAAAAGTAGATAAAAGTTGATCCACCATCTCAAACTCATGTGATTCTTGCTCTTTTTATTTATTTTTTAAAAGCACATATTAGTGGGCCTATTTAAGGACTCTAATTTTACTACAGTTGGAGTTATTGGGTCCTTAATCGGTACTTCTGTTAAAAAAATTATAAATAAATGATGTGTACACATGAGACTCATATAAAGACCGTTTTTAGTTTACTACCATTGTGGATGCTCTTAGATTCTTTGTGATGAAGAAAATATGTAAATATGTTTCTATTCTGCAATTGTGTTATCCCGTACCTTCTATAATTGGTTACAAAATTTCTGTACTGGCTTGAGTGGTTTTCGCATAATAAACAGGACTAGTCAAAGGGAGTGTATTCTGACTTTTATCAAACAAAAGCCTGTGCTGAATGACTGGCCTCATGTTCACGCTATTCATGTTTTTTTTATCTATATATGTGCTTAAATAAAATGGCCATTTCTTTTGTTGTCCCTAGGGGTAGACAATTTTTTCGATGATGACACCTAGCCTGTTACTTTGTCATGCAATTTTAGTTTCATAATAAATTTGGTCACTGTATCTTGCTTTTCTTTGCACAGTCGATTGATGGATCCAGTAACTACTGACTTGAGAAACATGAATAGTTTAGCCAAGGTATGGATTTACGGATGCAGGTTTATAGTTTTAAACAGGCAAATCATAAGTATGCCTGTATACTACTTATACATACTCTATAATGAAATTGTCTGAAAACTACATACATGTTTATGATCTATCAGAAAATGAGATTAAGGCGTATTGAGAACGGAGCTTTGACTCTTGCATCTGCAGAAGTCAAATTTCAAATTGACACAGAGACTCACAATCCCCTTGATATTGGTATAATCTTCTCGCCTTTTATTTTCATTCATATTCTTTTTAATGCCGTGCAATATGGGAAAATGTGTTGTTCTTATTGAATAAGAAGTTCTTCTGGCACCATTAACGTACAATCTCTAGGGGAATGAATCGACCTAATCCATATGACTATCATTTTGGAAGTATGTAAAAGTTTGTTGACATCATTTAAGCCTTAATGGTCTGTCCATGAATATGCCCTCCTTTTGGATTAGACTTGTGCTGAACTTAGGTATATATAGAGTGGTCTGTGTAACATTAATTTGTTTCAATTCATTATTGAAATTTAATTTTACTTTTCTATCTGTTAAAGAGTCCCACATCGAATAAAAATAGGCCTGAACATGTGTTTATAAGTGGGGGCAATCCTCACAAGCCAATTTTGTGGGGTGCGATAGGCCCAACCATAATTTCTAAGAAAAATTCAACAGTGTTCTGTCCAACAATTGTTCCGTTTCCTTATTGAAATATATTTTTCCTTTTTCTCTCCCATCTGATCCCTAAAATTTCAACAGTAACTTTTTTTCGTTTTTGCTTAAGGATGTTTGGTAAAATTGTGTATTTTAGAGGATAGAAAATTTAGCTTCTCCATGAATAGAGAAGCAAAAAATACAGGTCTCTTCCGTTTTCTGTTTTTGAGAATTTGGTTTCTCCGTTTGCTTTTATTTACAGGTATATACCAGATAAAGGAAGCCAATCAAATGGTGGAGGAGTTTATGCTTGCTGCTAATGTTTCTGTTGCGCAACAAATTCTTAAAAGTTTTCCTTTGTGCTCATTATTGAGGTTTTCTTTTCTGATCCCGCCCTTTAATATTTAGCTTTGATATAGTGTTTTCTAGGGATGGTCTGTCTTTAGTTCTGTTCTGTTTACTAGTGGGTTTACAGTATACCTAAACATAATATTTCATCTTCCCTAGTCTCTATTACTGTGCTAATTTTTTTTTGTTGTTGTTATTTCATGGGAAGGAAAAACCTCAATTATTAGTGGGTTTCTGAGAATAGGTAAAAGGTTTGAATTCCATGTAATGCAAAAACTCGCCAGGGGAGATGAAAAGATCAGTAACTGTTCTGGTCAGCCCAGCCCCATGTGGTCAAATTTGAACCCAATGGGTGAGGCAGGCTGTTACATAAAGTGAAAAACCTAAACCAAGTCATAATTAAATTTTAAAACTAGAACTAAAATAGGAATCTCATCTTAAGACAAATCGAAATACCGAAATCCTCAGGTCTAAATATTAATGGTCTATATTTTTGTATGATTACTGCAGGCATCTACTAAGTGAAATGTTACTTTATGAATCATCATCTCCTTTCCAATCGCCCGATACCATTGATTAGGGCATTAAATATTTTTACATGATAGAAACTACTAAAACAATTGTATGTGACAAGACCGTGTATTTGCTATTCTGGTAATTGTATTTGCTTTTTGTGTAGGCGACATCCAACTCCAACTAAAGAGATGCTTGAACCCTTGCTACGTGTTTCTGCTGCGATTGGTCTAAACTTGGATGTCTCATCATCAAAAGCGTTGGCTGATTCTCTTGACCATGCTGTGGTATATGTTTTATTTGTAATATTTTGTATTTTGCATGTTCTGATCATTCTTGTTTTCTGCAGACAGTATATTATATACAGTTCATGTATAATTATTTTCTGTAATAAATGTTATGATTTTGGTCAGAAAAACTTTGATGTACTTTTTATGGCTCACATTGCTAGCTCAGTATTTTTTGATGATATTATTTGGTCTCAACTCATGTGGAGTACCTTTTCAGGGTGATGATCCATACTTCAACAAGTTGATCCGCATTCTGACAACTAGATGCATGAGTCAGGTAATTGAAATTTAAATGAGAAGCCCAATGTAACATTATACAAGAGAAAATTGATTATTTTTTCCTTGTTTCATAGGCAGTTTATTTCTGTAGTGGGGATCTTAGCCCTCCAGAATATCATCATTACGGGCTTGCAACACCTTTATATACCCATTTCACATCACCTATAAGAAGATATGCTGGTGTGTATATTTTGATTATGATAATATGTTACTTGATCAGTTATGCACAATAATATGGAGATGAAACATTTTTTCTCTTGCAGATGTCATTGTACACAGGCTACTTGCTGCTTCTATAGGAATATCCAAGTTGCCGTCTGTATTTCAAGACAGACTGCAGCTCACCAGTATTGCAGACAGTATGAAACCTCTTTCATAATCTAATAGAACTCGATTCTTTTACGTTTTTATCCAGCCTTAATGGAAGTTTTCTCTAGGATAAAACTATATTTGATTTAGTCATGAATCAAATAGTAATATTTTCGCTATCAATCTTGTTCTTTTGGTGTGACATTTTAAATATTAGTAATGATTTTTTTTCATATCTGGTGTAGATTTAAATTATAGGCACAGGAATGCTCAGATGGCAGGGCGGGCCTCTGTAGAGCTGAACACTCTCATTTATTTCCGAACTAGGTAAGTGCCAGCTTTCTCCGCCCTCTTACTACTGTTTTTATCGCTTTGAACTTTGCACCTTATTCTGGAGTTTGTCTTTGTTCATGCAGGCCAACCGATACCGAGGCTAGAATAGTAAAGATAAGATCTAATGGATTTTTTGTGTTTGTTCCCAAGTAAAGTATCTTACCCCTCATCTCTTTTTTATTTTTATTTTTTCGTATAATCCATGAAAAGGTCAAAAAAAAAAGATAATTGTTGTGTACTATTAATATTACGAGATGGTTACTCATTTCAGAAGGTGTTGAAAGCACTGAAGCATCTATTAGACGTCTTTATTCTTTCATTGAGTTTTTTATTTGTAGTTAATGATCTTTTTTCTTGTCACAGATTCGGCATAGAAGGACCTGTCTATTTGACAACAAGAGCTGAAAAGGGTAGCGGAGAATGGTATGTAGATGAACAAGAGCAGAAGATTAAAAAGATGGATGGTAGCTTTTCATACAGCATTTTGCAGACTGTACAAATTCACTTGGAGGTTGTGGAGCCTCAACCTAACCGGCCAAAGCTTCAGCTTACTCTCATCTAGAGGTATACGAGGCATCGTGAGCATTGAACAAGAAGCAAGCTGGGAAATGTACCTCTTATTTATATTGCTCTCCACGTCTCAGCACTTGAGGTTTCTGGTATTAGAATTGACTGGCATGGATATTTTGCTGGAAGGATTGAAAACATAGGTTGAGTAGTGTTGTTGCTTTGAGAAACATCATAAATGATTGATGACAAGTCTTTTTACATTTATTTATTTACTGTTAAGTGTGAATGAGGAATTGTCCATTTTGATATATAGGATTAGTGTGAACAACTTTATCAAAATGATACACGTTGGCTTAAATATGGTAGCCAAGCACTTGAGAGATTTGTATAACTGTTGGTTTTAATTAGTAGGAAATCTAAAAGTATTTAAGAAACTTGAGTTTTGTTATAGATATTCATCCAGTTTTTATTTTTATCATTAGTGTTGGATTACCAAGTTTGCTTACTATTATCATCAAAATATTTTCCCACCCCTATGTTCTTAATCTCCAATTTTTATATCTTTTGACAAAATTTAGCATCTCCAAAGTATATTTTTGAACGGGATACGGACACTTCTTTCAAAACCCCCATTCATGTATAAGTTAGACAAAATATACAGATTTGAAAGTATGCTTACGGAGAGAATGAGCACTTTGGTTAGGATTTCTCCAGTAATCAATCAACACAAAAAATGACCCAAAATTTATCCGAATCAAAACCTACCTTTCCAAAGGTAAAGGGAAATGATTATTAGCCGCAAAGAGGTTAATAAGCAACAGCAAACATGTTTCACATTTCTTTTATGAAGCGATAAGTGAACATTCAAATCCTGTATCTTAATGCAAAATTGTATACCACATGTATTTAGAGGCCTTGATAACTATTGGTTCATAAGAAAAATAATATGCATAAAGAAAAGGCTTAGTATTCTTCCCCTTGAACCAAGGTGAAAGGAATTTGCTGTACAATTGTCTGAGTTGCACAACTATTACATTGGTGGTTTCTGTACATTTGTTTGGACAACTTATTAGATAAAACTATCTTAAGATAATGACCATAGGAGGAATGTTGACCAAAGAGTGAGTGCTATAGCTGCAGCACCATAAGACCACAAAAGGATTACTGAAAACTCTTCTGTGCCTACATCAAACAGCTGAGTCATGGTACCTTCATAATCACATTGAAATGTAATATCAGTAAAAATGGTAACTATATATTATAATGCCATGAAATAACTTTGGCAAAAATAAGCATGGAATCAACCACTTTTTTATTACTCATGCAAAAAGGTAACTATGCCATTGCAAATTTGAAATAACTTGGTAAAAATATGTATGGAATGACTTACTAATATTCATTGCAGGTGGCAGGACATACTGTATTATCAACACATATTGAAACAAAGGGTCTAGTGGGAGGAAGCCTAAATTTGCAGCCGCTTTAACAACAAAAAATCCAATAACAGGTAGTAAGAAAAGTTTAACAATGATGATACTAATGAGGACCAATGGTTTGATACTTGATGATCGCATGCCTGCAATTTCATAACATTAAAAGAACAATATTAGTTATTCAGATTGTGTTTAAAGAGTGTTGAGAAGAATGCACGTCTTTGAAAGTTAAATTTCATATACCTTGTGTAAGGTTGCCACCTAGCAAAAGGGTGATGCAAGGAATTGTCCCATCCCTACAAAGAATGAGTTCAGTCTAGCTTAAAAGTTTGATTATCTCTATAACACCGTCACTTAAGATTGAAAACGACTATGTCCGGTGACCGACAGATGCCAGTATCAAAGACCGACATGAAACCGACACACATGACTCTATTCAATGACTTCCATTTTCTTAAAATATTATTTTTGCCAACCTGTCTGTCGTATCTGATATCTACGTCAGTATTTCATAGGTGTCTATAAAAGAAATGGATACAGATGAAAAGGCACATACCCTAGCAACTGAATGGAGTCTTGAATCACTTTTAGTGGAGCATCTTGTCCAATTATTAGGTTCCTTAGAGTTTTAACTCCACCAAAGAGGAAACCTAAATACTGATCATGAAATAGGGGGTGAAATTTCTCTTAACCATTTTATTTACTTTCACAGTGAAATAAAAAACTAAACCAACAATCTAAGTCAAATAAAATGAATGGAACTCACAGTAGCAATTGTTGGAGGTGACATTATTTCTTTCAGAACATGGCTTGAAGTTTCCACCATTCTACACATAAAAGACTTGCTATTTGGTACAGTGGACAGAGCTTGGTCTACAAGCTGCACATTTGGATTCATTAGATAATATACACCAACAATGTATATGATTCAAATCCTTTTTTTTTTTTCTGTCTACGAAAACATGATGATAATATACATTGGAAGGACTCTTACTATTACTATTTGGTTCTCAGTGTCTCCAACATTGTCATTTCCCTTGAGAAGTTGAGTTTCTGCATTAGTATCAAGGTCTGTGTTGGCAATCTTTAAGAGTTCAGCAGCCTGAAATGCCTTATATTTCACCGAACTTTGTCGAATCAGTTGGTAAGTGAAAGTCCAAATGTAAATACCACCAAGCTACAACAGTTAACAGAACATAACAATATTATGAGATAATGTATACAAGTTATGATGACTTAAGCAAATGTAATGTAAAATGAATTCCTTTTACCGCCAAAGAGAAAAAAGAGTAAGAGAGTGCTCTAGTGCGGCAAGCATCGTGTGTACCAAATGGAGTAACTTTCTGATTACAGATTGCAGGGATGATTACAACTGGAAGGTTCCCCATATTTCCTGATCATAGAAGCATCATAAAATGAATATGACAGGCCTTGTTTGTGTTTACATATTTAGGTTCAGTTTGTCTATGTGTTTATATAAGCTAATTTCGATAACAAAAGATAAGATCAAATAAAATCAGACAGTTTTCATTAGCTATCCTGGATGAATTATGAAAATAAGGTGTGAAATAACTTATGAACATGTCATAAACTGTTTTCATAAGCTCTCTCAAACAGACACGTAAGTTCTTATGCTAGTAATTAACCTCAAATTAGAAAATCTAGACAGACCCTCAAATACATTCCATAAATTGTAAAATGTCTCTCCAAATGGTCTCTCTTTTAACTTCTACTGTTAGAGTTATGGCATGACACATTAACTAAACATGTCACATTGCATATTGATCTCACATCAATGTTAGCTCACTAGGGACTAATTTCCCTGTGAAATTTGCTAGAAATTGCAACTGCACAAGGTTAATTACTGATAAAGTGGTTCATGAGAGACTCTAAATTTTACAGGCAAGTCATTTTCCGGCGTGGTAGTATTTACGTGAGAGCATCATGAAGGGGTAACATATTCAGTTAACGCGTCTCCCTAACGTTAAAGGTTAGCAGAGTGTTTATTTGGACCTACACTAGTACACTTACAACTTCAGGAAAGTATTTGTCGGTTTGCAAAAATCGGAGATTATTTTAAATGATACTTACAAATCCGAACCAATTTGCCAATTCATTCGGTAACAATTAACAAATGCATCAAAGCATGCATCCGTTCTACGTACTTTGTAAATCCTAACATTTTATGCCTCTCATTACTTCTAATTTTTCACTCACACCAAGTACCAACCATACCATAACTTTGATGCTAAGTTACCTGATGAACAAGAAGCAATAATAAGACCTTTCACTTTCATGTTTGGCTTTAGCAACTTAACAATTATCCATCCAAGGATCCCTCCAATTAAGAAGGTGAGTCCGATGTTAACCGGCATAAACCACCTGCATTGATGAGTGAACAATATATGGGTAACATAAGGAAAAAAAATAAAAGAAACATCATGATACTCTTTGTTTAATCTTGTGGTTCCATTCAACAAATATGCAAAGTTTCTAAGAGATAAAATCCAAAAAATTTGTACCATGATATCATATCATCAAGAGAAACACTCTTTGCAAAACTGGCAAATATAAGTGCAGGAGTGAATGCAGTGAAAACAATCTGCACAAAGCATAAACAAAAGCCAAGAATAAAATGTTAGGATTACATTAATGAATATCTCATCCTTTACACGAACAATGTAAACAACTTTACACGAACGTTCAATCAAATTTCATCATCTTTTCCCAACATAAATAAGTTTCAAGAAAGAATTAATATCATGTAATGAACTTACTGTGAAACATGATTAAATATATCGGTAAAAATTTGTTTATATCATCAGTGTATAGTTATTAAACTTATATTTGAATTAAAAAACACTGATATCTAAATCATTAAGCAACTTTACCTTGTTCAACGATTTTCGAAAGTCCGCAGCAAGAAGATTATTACCATAGTCAGATGACATATAAGCTCCTACTCCACTTATAAGTAGGACTTGAATAATTGGGGCAGATGCCACCTTCAATTGTTCCAGAAAACTCATCTAGCTTTTCTTCTCAATGTGCTTATCTCCCTTTATTGTTGCTCAAGGAAACTGTTATATCTTAGAAAACAGAAAAAATACAATAACCATATGCCAATGATTAACAATAGTGAAAAAAAAAATCAAAGTATCAAATGTTCAAGAAAATGTTGCCAAATTATGCAAACTGTTTGTGAAGAAAAGAAAATAAAACTTCAGATAATACGTAAAGAATGCATGCATGTATGAACAAAATGAAAATAAAGAGTGCATGCATATTAATGAGAGAGTGATCATATGAAACCTGTGAAAATGATAGGAAAGTGATGACTGAAATCTGTGAAGAAAAGCAAGAACCAATGAGTTTGTGAAGAGGGAAAAAAAGAAAGAAAGATTCAAGATTATGATTTGTTAGAATGAGTATAGTTACATGTTTCGTTATTTGCGCATGGCCTCAAGGATAGAGTTTACACATGTATTCTATTTAGTATATAAAGAAAGAGCATTTATGTGCTATGAAAATTATGCTTCTTTTTCTCCTTTATCATTTTAATATTTTTACCAAAACTGTTGGAACATTAGTGTCATGTTGGAAAATAAATTGGAACATTAAACACTAAGTAATTATACTTTGATCTAATGTTGTGTGAATTGAAAAAATAGAGTGTGGGGGTCCCACATAAAATAGTACTCACACATTAGTAGTGTTTAAATTGTGGTATTTAATTTTAAATACTTGATAATGATAAAAATAATAGTAATTATTATTTT
>Ga0228710_1003185_pt1 | contig 26174 bp, 22 predicted proteins | sample MedpolnodulmetaG_FD_177995 | JGI IMG/M metagenome (GOLD analysis project Ga0228710, IMG submission 177995) | Root nodule microbial communities from Medicago polymorpha collected in Santa Monica, California, United States - pink nodules | ecosystem: Host-associated > Plants > Roots > Nodule...
TTGAAAGAAATGGCTCGACCCACCAATAGTGGTACTTCTGCATCATCACAATCATCACAGTCGTCTTCACAAGAACAATCCACACATGCATCTACCCCTACAGTGGGTGCCAATGTGTCAACTGCCATATGGGTAACCATGGCAATGCCATATAGGAGTAACTGCTTTTGCAACTGCTTCGACAACTGCTGTTGCAATGACACAACCATAAATGGGGGCTTTTTGTGCCCCCATTCACTACCAATATTCTTGTGTCTACTATTATTCATATGTCTCCTCATCCTCAAGTCAGGGACAAGCTCGATGATAGGTTTATATTCTTGCAAAACTTCATTATGCCTATGACCACTAGGGAACAACCTTATGGTATGCCAACTTCTATGATGGCAAGTTTTCATAATAATGTATCTACATTTGCAGATCATCCAATTCCATTCACGCCATATAATGCAAACAATCCTTCAGGTTCTAGCGTTTTTGGTCGAAATGCTCCACTAGCCTTAACTACAGAATCCATGATTTCCTTAAGAGTGTGTTTGGATGAGGGAATGTTTTGAGGGAATTCGAATACTTTTAGGTGAATTCTATTGTTTGGATAATAATTTGAAGAATTTTCAAAATGATGAAAATTTATGAAGTGTTTGTTCAAGTTAAATTTAGAGAATGGGTCCATTCGGCCCATAAAAATGTTCAGGATGGGAAAAATAATGTTGTGAAGGGAAGTATTAGTGCCACTGTTACCAAAAATGATGTTGTTGCACTCCAGATGAGTCAAAGAAATATGCCTACAACAATAATCACAAAGGGAAAAATCATATGACAAGGACTCAATGGAGAAGGTATCAAAGTTACAAGAAGGCTGCTGTTGGAAACTTTTCGGAATTTGATGACAACACTGTTGACCAAAAAGGAAAACAGAAAGTGGTCTAAATAGCTAAAAGACCAGTGAAAGAGAGGCTATCACTTCCTCCTGTGAAAGAAAATTCTGCTTAAGATAATGAAATGGACTCAAATTTTATGGACTCAGAACCTCACTTCGACGTCATTTGCAATGTGGTTTCCATTTTGCCTGCACAATATGACGTGGTTTATGAAGTTGAGGAATCAGAGGATGACTTCGACCTTGAAGACATGGAGAAATACAGACCCATGTGCTACTATGCAACAAATTATGGTTGTGTTGATGAACAAAAGGCCCATGTTTGAAAAATCTGATGATCTATGAAAAGCCACCTCAAACCATTGTTCATTCAAGCCAAGGTTGATGATAATGGAGTCAACAAAATACCGGTAGATGGTGGTGCTGCTGTCAATTTAATGCCCCAATCTTTAATGAAGCTGATTGGACAGTTTGACACAAATTTGAAGCCTCACAACATAGTTTTGTCGAACTATGATGCAAAAGCTGGACATTCTCTTGGTGCAATCCAAGTGAAGCTGATTGTGGAAACTATCACTAGGCCAACTCTGTTTATGGTGGTACCATCAAAAGCTAACTTCAACATGCTCTTGGGAAGAGAATGGATACATGGAGTATGTGATGTTCCTTCATCTATGCATCCAAGAATATCAATCTGGGGGGATGATGGCATGGTCGAAAACATTGAGGTAGACTAAAGTTATTTCCTTGTTGAAGTGAATTAGGTCAAAAGAAAGACCTTTAAGAAAAACTAGGCAAATATTACGCCATACTCTTATGCAGAATCTAGTTATAATGACCAGACAAATGTAAGTTCTGTAAGGCTTCACCCAACTCATGGTTTTATGTGGGAAAGAGAGATGTCTAACAAACAGTCCCTTATGAAGGGTTTGATTCCACCAACTGGATGGAATGTTGAAGATAAATTATTATGTCTGAGCAAGATGCTTGGAATAGGATTACGACCTATGTGGCCAAAAATAAAATTAAAAAGGCCTTAGAGGCTAAGTTGCAAAAAAACTGGTTATAGGAATTATTGAAAAAGATGATGTCGAAACCATCAATGAAGAACCTAAAGAAATAATGGTAGAAGGCCAAAGGCTCGACTATGTTTTCGATGATGAGCCTCTAGGTTTTGAGAAAAACCCTTTTCTTTCGACCAAAAAGATCCAAGCTCAGGATCCTTTGGAAGAAATTGACTTGGGATATGGATCAATAAAAAGGCCAACTTTGGTAAGTTCCAAAATTCGCCCATAATTCAAGGTTCAGATAATCGTACTCTTAAAATATAAAGACTGTTTTGCTTGGGACTACAATGAAATGCCTGGATTGAGCATAAATATGGTAGAATTGAAATTACCAATTTGACCAAAAAAGAAACAAGTGAAACAACTTCCAGGAAGGTTTGCACCCCAAATTATGTCGAAGATCAAAGAGGAAATCGAAAGACTCCTGAAAAGCAAGTTCATCAGAACTGCAAGGTATGCTGAATGGTTAGAAAATATTGTTTATGTGATAAATAAAAATGAGTCTCTTAGAGTATGTATAGATTTTAGAGATTTGAACAATGCTACACCAAAGGATGAATATCCTATGCAGTGGCATAAATGCTAGTAGATTCTACGACAAGGTTTGAATATTTGAGTATGCTTGATGGCTACTATAGTCATAATCAAATCTTTATTGCTGAAGAAGATGTGTCAAAAACAACATTTCGATGTCCAGGAGCTTTAGGCACATATGAATGGGTAGTAATGCTTTTGGCCTAAAAAATGTTGGTGCTACATACCAAAGAGCAATGAATTCAATGTTTCATGACTTTATTGATAAATTTATGCAGGTGTACGTTGATGATATTGTGATAAAATCTTCGTCAAAAGATGATCATTTAGAACACCTTCGATTATCATTTGAAAGAATGAGAAAATATGGATTAGAAATAAATCCACTAAAATGTGTCTTTGGTGTGTGCGCATGTGATTTCTTAGGATTTGTTGTGCACAAAAAAGGTATTGAAATCAATCAGAATAAAACCAAGGCTATATTGGAAACCAAGCCTCCTTTGACTAAAAAGGAACTTCAGTCTTTGTTGGGAAAAATCATCTTTTTAAGAAGGTTTATCTCAAATTTAAGTGGCAAAACAAAAGGTTTTTTACCACTACTTCGACCGAAGAAAGAGGACAGTTTCAACGGGGGACAAGAACTTCAAAAAGCTTTTGATGCAATCTAAGATTATTTGACAAAGCCTTCGATTTAATCGCCTCTAATTAGGAATAAAAGTATGAGATTGTATATTTCAACATATGATTCAACCCTAGGAAGTATGTTAGCTCGAGAGGATGAAAATGGTGTCGAAAGAGTCATCTATTACCTTAGTAGAGTTTTAAATGATGCTGAAACTAGATATAATTCTATTGAAAAATTGTGCCTATATCTGTACTTTTAATGTTCCAAGCTTAAGCAATATACAAAGCATGTGGTTGTTTATGTTTATTCACACTTTGATGTTATTAAGCATATGCTGTCGAAACCAATTTTACATAGTAGAATTAGAAAATGGGCTTTAGCTTTATCTGAATATTCACTAATTTATGAACCTTTAAAAGCTCTTAAAGGTCAGATTGTTGCTGATTTCATAGTTGATCATTCTTTGGTCGAAGCAACACAAAGTTATGTGGAAAATCAGCCATGGACTTTATATTTTGATGGCTCTAGCCATAAAAATGGTACTGGAGTTGATATTTCATAATTTCTCCATTGAATATACCAACAAAGTTTAAATATAAAACTAATGGTTCTTGTTCCAATATTGAGGCTGAATATGAAGCATTAATAATAGGATTATAAATTCTGCTAGGTGTGGGGAAAAAGAATGTTGAAATCAAAGGTGATTCAGAGTTGGTAGTGAAATAATTAACAAAGGAGTACAAGTGCATAAGTGAAAATTTGATATGGTATTTTGTATATGCCAATTCTTTGTTATCTAATTTTAATTTTGTCAATATTCAACATGTACCTCGAATTAAAAATCAAGTGACAAATGATTTGGCACAAGTTGCTTTAGGATACAAAGTTTCTAAAGAAAAGTTGAAATAATTGATTGAAATCAAGGAAAAGTTGATTCATATTGATTACCATTCGACATAATTGTCAATGCCAAAACTTGTGAGGCAGAAGGAGAATCAGATTCTAGTGAATCATACTCTTTTCCTGACTATTCTTATCTTGAAGTTTTTAAATTTTTTGCCATTGATATTTTATCAAACAATGATCGGAGAAAGCCAATTTATAATTATTTGGAGAACCCATCAGGCATAGTTAGTCGAAAGACTAAATATAGAGCCTTAAGATATCTGATCATTAGAAATGAGTTTTTTAAAAATACTTCTGAATGAGTTTTGCTCAAACGCCTTAATGAAAATGAGGCTTACTTAGCCATTTCCGGTGTGCATAGTGGGTCTTGTGGTTCTCACCAAGCAGGTCATAAAATGAAATGGTTATTGTTTCGACATGGAGTGTATTGACCATCTATGTTGAAAGATTGCGTTGAGTTTGCAAAAAGGTGCCAAGAGTGCCAGACATATGCAGGAATCCAACATGTACCTGCAAGTGAATTACATTTCATATTAAAACCTTGGCCATATAGAGGTTGGGCTTTAGATATAATAGGTGAGATTCATCCCTCTTCATCTAGAGGCCATCGTTTTATTTTAGTTGGAATATATGATTTTACTAAATGGATTGAAGCCATTTCTTTACCTAATGTTGATCAAGAGACTGTAATTAGTTTTATCCAGAATCATATTCTTTATAGATTTGGGATTCCTGAAACTATTACCACATATCAATGTTCAATTTTATTGGACGAAAGATGGTTGATTTTGCCACTCAAACAGGTTTTAAGTTACTTAATTCGACACCATTTCGACTATGCTCAAGCAAACGGCCAGGTTCGAAGCAGCCAACAAAATTATCATTAATTTGATTAAAAAGCATGTAGGTCATAAACAAAAAAATTGGCATAAAACCTTAGACCAGGTCATTTGGGCTTGTCGAACATCTTCAAAAGAGTCAACAAACTCTACACCATTTTGACTAACTTTTGGGCATGTTGCAGTTTTACCAGTAGAGATTTATTTACAATCAGCTAGAATGCAAAGACAAATGGAAATTCCAACAGATCAATATTGGAATATGATGTTGGATGAAATGGTTGATGTAGATGAAGAAAGGTTGATAGCCTTAGAAGTTCTTTTGAGACAGAAAGAACGTGTTGCGAAGGCTTACAATAAAAAGGTTAAGTCGAAATCTTTTAACATTGGAGATTTTGTTTGGAAAGTACTTTTTCCCATGGATAAAAAAGATAGAGTCTTAAGCAAATGGTCACCGAATTGGGAGGGACCATTTAAAATTTTACAAGTATTTTCAAATGGTGCTTATGAGATCGAAGAATTAGCTTCTGATAGCAGGATATTCAGAATAAATGACAAATATTTGAAAAAAAATATAAGCCTATCTTGCAGGAAGTTAAAATAGCACAGGAGTAATTTCGACAGAAAACGAAAATTTTTGGCATTTTTAACTAAACCAAATTAATGCTAGGAGGCAATTGTCGAAGCAAAAGACATTGTCGAAATAATACAGTAAATGATATTGTTATGTTACATAGTATCATGACAACACTAAAATGAATACAAAGTAGAAAATAATCAAGACTAATTTGCATACGAAGTCGAAATGGCATTTGATTAAATTCAAAAGCAAAAGCCAACTAATGGGCCAACATACATTAGTGTCGAAGTATGGATATAAAGCCATTATAGTTCATTCGACATGCATATTACAAAAGACGACTTCATAGCCTTAAAATACAAATAAAACCTAATTTTTTTTAGTCTTATAAGAAACGAAATTGGACAAGAAACCAAGTGATCTCGACATCAAGACGACAAAAGAGACAGAGATTCGTCATGGAATATTCATCATCTGAGCTTGGAGGTGGCCAAAAGATGTTAGATCTTCTTCCACTCTGTTTACATGTTTTGTTCTAAGTACAAGTAAACCTGTAAACCAAACCTGGGAGCTGTGAAGCCCGGATACGAGATACGATACATATACGATACTGCACTGATACGCCGATACGTAAAAATTTCAAAAATCAAGATACGATACGGCTGGGATACGTTAATAAAAAAAATTATTTAATTAAATGTACAATATAATTATAACCATTTTTTAAATATGCAAATATATTAACAAAAAAAAGAGACCAGTCATAGGCTCGTAGCACATCAACATAAATATAAATAATATTGACGATTAAGAAAGTGATGATTAGTCAATTACATACACAATATATCCCAAAAAAGAACATTGTTAGTGCTATACTATATCGATCCAAAAAGGAACACTATATCCAAAAAAGAACACATTAGTACTCAAGAGTTAAGTTATTTTAGTTAACATTAATTGGAAAATATCGGGGCAGATATCAGGATTAATATTGGATACTCTCCTGATACGTATCGGGAAGTATCAGGCAGGTATCGGTGCAGGATATGCAGGGGATACGGTACGTCATCCATTTTGAAGTATCGGGGCTTCATAGCCTGGGAGTAAGGGACTCAACCAGTAATGTCCCCAGTAAGAAAGAGGACCTTCGACATTCATGATGGCTCTTTTGTAGTTAACAAGTTGTTGATGGTCAAAAGGTCTTTGAAGATGGGAAAGATGTCATCCATAGAAAATCCATCCTTGGCCAACACTTTAAGCATATGCAAGAAAAATTTGCCCCCATCGGATCCATGAGTTGCTGCCTTTTGCAAAATATGCTTGATCTCTTCCATATTGGGACGTCCTCTTTGAAGCAGTTGGGACACCATCACCACACAATATGTTGCATGTCCACTGTAAGATATTTTTTGCATGAAGGCGCGCTCTTTTGCACACGACCTGTGGTCAGAAAGGCACCACACGCAATCCCTTGGTAATGCCCTAAGCACCACCTTTTTGCTGGCAAGCCTCTGGTGAAGAACAAAAGTGGCTTTAAACTTGAAAAGGTTTTGAGTTCCAGAAGCAGTAACCTTCTTAACGATGGTGAGCAAGACGTCTTCTGGAAGTTGTTCCATTTTTGCAGAATTTTTTCTTACTTTCGCAGGAAACAGAAGAATGCAGGTTTTGACAAATGGAAGATGAGGTTGAGAACTGAACAAAAAAAAAAGGGTTTTTATAAGTGATGAAGGTGGTTGAAGAGACAAAACTCTTCATGTTCCATATTCAGTAAGTGCCATGTGCTTTGAAAGAAATTACAATTTTGAGTTAGTGGAAAGTTGAGAAGTTTTCGAGGAAAAAACATGACCCACAAAATCTCCAAAAAGGTGGCGATGTAATGATGAAAGCTGGGGAATTATTCCAAAGATGACGTCATGCTCTAATGAATACGTAGAGTTTTTAAAAAAGCCAGTTTTCTCCTTCATATTTTCCAGTCAAAAATGACATTTTGGGGGCAATTTGTTAGGCTGTATTTTATCTGGTGCTTTTCGACATGTAAAAGAAGGTATAAAGCTGCAAAATTCTCTAAGTCCATGATTGGAGTTACTAAGTTCGACAAATACTGAGAGTTTTCGACAGAAGCCACAATTTGACAGACATTGGAAGTTTTCGACAGAAGGGTGGAAAATGACAGACAGTTAGAGTAAAAAAGTTGGTTTCAAGTGTCCAAACATGTGGAGAGCATGCAGTTCTTGTCGAAAACATGCAATTTTTAGCAGTTTAGGTCTTTGTAGTTATTTTCTCTATGATAGTAGTTTTTCATAAGGAAAAAATGTCCCAATTCACCAGCACTCAAAGTACCAGCGTCCAGAGAAAAGAGTCACATAATGTATGTAGCTAATTTGTCGAACCACCTTTACACTAATGCAATGCAATTTACATTTTCTTTAAAGTTTCTGCGTTTAAACTTTTAAGTCTTTTACTTGCATTTTTACTTATCTCTGTCGGAAGACAATCCTCTTCATACAAAAAACGGGTTTCTTCATCTTGTTCATAAAACAACATATGAATATGATCATGTATTTTCTAGAAAAAGATTGCACAATATGTCCTACAATTTCTGGTTTGATCCTGCTTGTAATAATCAAAACTAGTTCTATTGTTTAACAAAAGCACCGATAAACAAGGGGTAATCCGAAAGTGACCTATATTAGTTTAGGAAAACAATATTAACCCTTTTAGTTACATATAAAATTGTTTTATTTATTAATTTAATATTGCAAAAGACCAATATCTTAGCTAAAGTAGAAAAATAAGAAAAAGACAGAAAGAACCAATAAATTAAAATGGCCTATAACTAGCTAGGCATATCTTTTAGAATGGAATGACTCAGTAAACCCACAACATAATTTGTTTTCATTGACGTGGCTTATTTTGATTCCTCACTAATGACCAAACCATAGTCTTCATTAGAAAGCCATTTGGAGTAGCTTTGATTTTAGTGGTTGTGCCTCACCTAAAGACCTTTCAAAAGGCACATGAATATAGCTCAAGAAAGTGCACTTTGAGAGAGACAAGGAGAGAAAAAGTGGACTAATAAAGAAGAGATGGAAAGAGAGATAGCATTAGCTATATTAGTTTTAGTGACGGTAGCACATTGGTTGGTTGTGGAGGGAATTGAAATTAGAGGGCATCTTGATTCTTGATGGTGTTGAATACTTCTGAAATCTGCGATGAGAATTCAATGGAAGAATAAATATTTCTCTTTACAATGTGTTAATTATGGTATTATATATTTATCTAAAATTTAAATAAGATAAAAAAATCATTTTTTTATTTTATTCTATTAATTTTTAACTTTTATTTAATATCCTTATTATAGATATTAAAATTGATTAATAAAATGATTAAGCTCAAATAGCTAATGAATTTCAATAAGTAGATTTAGAGTAACAAATTCCAATAAAGTTCAAAATCTTGGCAGTCACATTAATCACTCAAATTGTGACAAAAATATTTGATTCCAGAAACTTAAATTATATGTATTATTTCACAAAGTAAATTGACAATAATAAAATAAAATGAGAGCAACTTTTTCCATCCAACGTTTTAAATAAAACCGTGTTTGATATTGGAAATATATTATCAAACAAAAAATGCATATTTTTTATTAAGATGAAAAAAATGATGTATTTTTCAAATGTGTCATTCGAAATGACTTCAAAGTCGAGGTGGGAAATTTTTTACTCTATTAAAATTGAAGTATGATATTTAAACAACTATTTCTAGAACAACAAAAAAATATACAAACAAAATATTAAAAAAAAAGTGATGTCTCAACAATTATCATAAAATAGTCATACAAATATCATTTTTTGCGAAATTAGTTTCAAAGGAAATGGGTGACAGGACCATGTGATAGACCCACCACCACCATCACCCTTGTGCTAGGTCGAGTGGATGTCTTGGTTGGCTTCATAACAACGCTAACATCCAAATAAAACTCAACCAAGAAAAAACATGAAAACCAACATACATTATATATTGCTCACAATCATATTACACCATCATACACAACCTCTCTTCCACACAATAAAAAGCAAGAAAAAGAAAGTAGAAAAGTTAAGGCATTGACATCATTAACTTATTTGACAAAAAAGTGAACCATTTTTTTTCATAACCATTCTTTTCTTTTCCCTTTTCCTTTTTTTATATAAAAATAAAATTCCATAATGCTAGTGGCTATCTCTCTCTCTCTCTCATTCTCTCTTATTATTACCCTTTCATATTCTTAGCCTCATGTGACCTACAAACTTTGTAACAAGATGTTAGCATATACACAAAACAAAGTGTTAAGAAGTTTATAGTAGATGGGGGATATTATTATGGTCAAAAGAAATGAATGAAAAAATAGAAAACAAAGATCAAATTCAACAAAACCCTCCAACATCACAAGAATCACCAAGAAAACAAAACAATATTATTGGTAGTGGAAGTGGAAATGAGAGACTAAAAAGAGATGAATGGAGTGAAGGAGCAGTTACAACACTTCTTGAAGCATATGAATCAAAATGGGTACTTAGAAATAGAGCAAAACTCAAAGGACAAGATTGGGAAGATGTTGCAAAACATGTTTCATCAAGATCAAACTCAACTAAGTCACCAAAGACACAAACACAGTGTAAGAATAAGATTGAGTCAATGAAGAAAAGGTATAGATCAGAATCAGCTAGTTCAGATGTTTCATCTTGGCCTTTGTATTCTAGACTTGATCTTCTTCTACGTGGGACAGGACAATTATCTACAACAACACCTTCTCAATTACAAAATATAAACAATAATCATGGTTTGGTTTTGGTTGAACCATCACTTGTTATGTCACATGCACATGAAGAAGCTCATCAGCCACTACCTCCTAGTACGGTTGTTCCTCCACCAATTACAACTGCTCAAAACTCACATGGATCAAATGGTGTTGATAAATTAGTCAAGGTAGATTTTAACTAAATGACATAATTTCTTGAGTTAAATATTTTTTTACTCCCTATTATATATGTCCAAATTTATTTTTAATCCTTGTAATCATTTTTCAAACCATACAAATTATAAAACTGCATGTTCAAGGACTAAAAGTATATATGTAATTTTTTATTTTATTTTTATGACTAAAAAGTAGGTACATAGACTTTAAAAAAAAATTGGAAACTGAAAATATATTTAATCTTAATTTCTTTTTGTTCATTCTATGATCATGGATTATTCTCATCTTTTGTAAAACTCACGACTAAAATTAAGGTCAATTAGCAACAAAAAACTAGTGACAAAAGTTAAAATTTGTCTTTAATTCTCTTGTTAAATATTAAAGATGTCAAAGTTGAAAACCATTTTTTTTTTTTGCATCTCTAATTTCAATTAGTAATTCAACTTTGTTATTGTGAATTTCTGTGCAGTTTTTCTACTTAATTATGTGAGTCAAACAATTCATGCATAAGACCTATGAAGATCATTGCTTTTTTTTTTTAAGGGAAAGATCATTGCTTGTTCTTCATTGAACTTTATAATCTAAAGAAAATGTGAGGTTTTAATTATTTATTTTAAAGAGTTTGATGGCAAACCTCACACTATATATGTAAAGAAATGTGATGTATTTATTTATGATTTTGAACAATTATGTTTATCCTTAGAATGAGTTTTTTTTATAGCTTTTCCTTGCTTATAGACAAGTAAGACAATAACTTGAAGGAAGAAAATGAAATAATTTGTATATTTGAAGTGAACATAATAAGCAAATCGTTAAGTGGGTGACTCAAGTTTTCCATTATACTATATATGCATTAAAACATTGCTACATATAGCTATACATCCATTTATTTTAACCTTATACTATTATGCATGTGAAGTTGACATTAAACCAAATTAGCACTCATCTATATATGTTTAAAAAAAATAATAGTGCTTATGTTGGAAAGTACCTTAGTGCTTTACTTAGGATGCTTTTACATAGAATGCTGCTGAATAATTGGTCATCAACAAAGACTCTATCATCAAAAGAAAAGAAAAGAAAAAAACAAGACTTTAAATATTGATAGTATAAAGGTACAAAAGGTTTCCAATGGTAAAGTCATATAAACCTTTACCATGAAGACCAAGACTTTAAATATCTCCCAAAGATATATCTGAGTTTACTATGCACTGTATTAACAAATTTTACACATATCTCCAATTATATATATTTCACTGTCTTTGTACATCACAATATTACTTCTAAAAATTTAATTACAATGTGGTGAAAATGTGAAATATAAATATTTATGATTTCATATTGACAGGAAGATGAATTAGAAACTAAGTCATCTGACCATATAGCTAACAAGAATCCATTGGAAACCGATAGCAGCACGCCGGCGCTTTACATCGAAAAAGACGAGCAAAGAAGCAAAAAGAGGAGAATGAGAACAGAGAACAATAACAACAAGAGGCAAAAGAAAGAAACAATGGGAATAGCAGAAAGCATAAGGTGGCTAGCAGAGGTGGTAGTAAGGTCAGAACAAACTAGAATGGACACATTGAAAGAGATAGAGAAGATGAGAGTTGAAGCTGAGGCAAAGAGAGGAGAAATGGAAATCAAGAGAACTGAAATTATTGCTAATACACAACTTGAGATTGCTAGGATCTTTGCAAATGTTAATAATAAAGATAAAGATGTTGATTCATCATTGAGAATTGGAAGAAGCTAATGATATGTGGTGAATGTGTATAGAGATTTATGTGTATCACAACTTTGCAATTCACCTAACTGGTGAAGAGATGACCATGTGACAATAATTATAATCTCTCCTAATTGATTTTAATTGTAGATGGTTGATTTTAACATTCTCTTCAATTAATTAACAAATGAAGGGATATGCCTGTTTTTTGTTTCCTGAAATTGTCTCATAGTTCTATGAATTTGTTAATCATAGATATATAAGATTCAGTAGTGCTATATCGAGTGAATGATGTTTTCCTGAATACACAGCGAAACACCAATGCACCAATGAGAAAGCAGGCCTAGCGGAATTCATGGGAGAGTTACTATGTAAATATGAAAGTTAACAAAAACGGCTTGGTGGATAACACATGTCAGGATAAATCATGAAATTAAAATTCGCGATAACTAGCATTACTGTATAAGATTATAGTAACATATTTGTTGGGGAGTCCAAGGAACCTTGGATAAATAGGTCATCTCGTTTATATGATATTCATTTAACTCATTTATTCATTCATAGTCAAACAATCCACATTTGAACTTCAACCATATTTCTCACAAGTGTGTGTCTTTCCCATCACTATATCTGCACTTCAATTATCAATCAACGGAACATATCATCTTCCACATAAGTATAGGTTCATTGTCAAGCCCCATCAAGCCGAACCATGACTTTGATACATTTGTTAGGGTGATTGGTGTAGCATCGAGATCAACAATGAACTAAAAATAAGGACCACCAAGAGACCTTGATATCACATCTCTACTCAAAATTTTAATGGTCTGTCTGAGAACGAGTTTTGGAGGATTTTTTAGGGCAAAGTTTACATTTTAATTTTTTTTTTTTAAAAACATGATAAATGACCATATATAATACTACAATCACATTTAAGTGATTTAAAAAATATATTTTATAGTGTTCGTAATTTTAAAGAGAAAAACTTCTTACAATCTCTTCAAAACACTCCATCCAAACACACACTAAGGCATTTAGCATGTGAGTCTTTTACCTAATATGATCTATTTAACTCAATAATAGTCGATACGAAACTACCCACTCACACTTGAACTCCAAGAATATTTAACACAATTTGTTAAGTAGATAGATTGATCATGTACCTAGCATGATCTCAGCTCAATTGCTGGGTTATGAGAAAAAGGGTTATATGTGTGAGATATTATCAATGACTATGATTTTCTTTTAGGTTAGCATGTTATAGTTATGAAGTTTCCACCTCCATTTAGTGGTGATTAATCTTTGTCAGGGAATTTGTTGGGCATACAAAGTGGATTAATTCTCCTCTCAAAATCGAATTTTCTCCATACTCAAAAGTTGGGAATCGATTTCTTGACTACTTGCTTATGGGCTCAATGTAAAAATATCATTCATAGGAAACGGGGGTTCAAATTTTGACTCGATATTAAAACCTTTGCGTTGTTCTCAAATTGAGAAGTGAATCAGATTGGTTAATTTGATGTATGTGTGTATGTCATATGCTTATAATCTATTAATATAAAGGTATAAGGATGGAGAAGATGAAACAAAGATTTAACTTGTTTCACCGAATATGGGCTAATCTAGTCTTCATGGTATGCAAGAATATTGAATATGGTGCTTGAGATACCCTCTCAATATCCACACCTTTTCAATCTTGTAGTCTCTTTACCTTAAAAGTTTTCCAAAATCTCACACAATCCTTCTTTACAATTCTAAAAAATATTAGTGGTGTTCATACATACAACATAATATATGTTGTTTGTGAATATGATCTCACAATGATCAATTTGATCTCACTTAGAAAGTGAATATAATCTAAAAATACACTTAAAGGATTTATACAAAGATATAATATATGCTTGAGTCTATTTTAGATTACTCCTAATAATAGTTATTCTGAACTTGAGATTCAATATGATCACAAAAATATGTTGCAATCTGATATGATTTGTTCTAATCTGATGTATTGTGTGAGATAATTTTCTTTATTGAATGATGTTTTTTATATAGAAAAGATGGGACCTTTCTTGTCTTGGTGAACATGGAAGAAAACTAGTTGTTACAAATTAGCCATTTTTTTAGTCTTATGTGTGATGTGGACTTTATTTTGGTGACCAAGCTTCTTTCAATGGTGATAGTTTAGTTCTGATTTAAGTGTGATCTTCTGCTGCTCAATCTCATGTTCTAACTCACAATTGAAGATAGTTCCCTTCATTATTTGGATTTTTTTTTTCTTTCTAAATATCTAAATCTGAAGTCCAATATGATCTTTAAAACTTCAATTTGATATGCTTCTAAACCGTAATGTTGATCTAGTTGATTTACATTATATAGTACATTCTAATCTTCATTTTGGTATAATTTTGATTCTTGATTTTAAAAATTTTGGTCATTCTTGATGTGCTTCTGGACTCTTGGTTTTAAAGTCACTCTGATCTTGAAGGATTTCTTAGATGCTTCTGATATCAATTTCAAGTACTTTTGATCAATCTGAAGTCATGTTCTAAACAAAATCAAAGAAACTTGTAAGGAAACAAAAAACAACTTCCAAAAATGAATTTTGTGATTTTCTTCAACAATTTTCCTCTTTTTGATGATGACAAACTTATTGAAACAAGGAATGTTTTTTATTCTTATTAAAATCAATGCATCAGAATAACAAAATTGGTCATACTTTTCTCCCCCTTTTGTCATTAACAAAAAGGTACTCAAGTACCAAACTACTTGGTAGGGGAGGAATCATATGATGATGAAGTGGAGGGTTTCAGTATAGTCATAAAGTATAAGGATTGATCAGTAGCACGAGCCTTAATGTTGTAGAGCAACATTGGGACCGGAGTAGTTGACTTGTGACCCAAGCCTTCTAGTCGGAGTCTTTCTCAAGAACTCTAAGCAACAACTTTTCGATTATTTTCTACCCTACTATTTCGATCAATTTATCAACAAAACAATATCATCATTTTAATAATAATTTTTAATATCCATTCTCGATTTTCCTAAACTATTCTCAAGTTGATATTTAGTCTGAATGAACTAGAGTGATTTGAACTCTAAATTTATGATCTTCTTGTTTTCCTTCTTTTTCTTTTCATTCCTCTTGAAAAAAATCTGATGATCAATGTCAACAACTTCACCTTTCAGAAGCACTTTGAAATGCTTGAAGATGAGTGTGAGGGACATCCTATATGACATAAATTAAGTTTTCTTGTTTTTCTCAATAGTTGTCAACATGTGTTGAAGAATGAGGGGTAGCTTGTTGACGAGATGATATATGATGCATAGATGAGCATCAATGGCAATCTCACTCAAAACTTCTAAACTTGAGAAGTAGAGAATGAAGACAGAGATTGTGGAGGATTTGCGTATCTCATTTTAGTTTCTCACTAGCTCATAGATCATATCATCTCTGTCAACCTGAGCTTAAGCATACCAAAACTTATCAAAGTATTTTTCTCCTACTTATTTTTACAAAACCGACTTCAAGATGAGGGACTTAATTTTTTATAAACTCATTTAAGATCTTTTATATAAATTCAAAACCAATTTAAGATCTTATCTTTATTTTACGTTGCGACGTGAAATTTTTCAAGTATGAAACAAATAAATAATTAATCATAAAATTACATTTTTTTTTACAACTAAAATGTGTATGATAGAGAAACAATACATTATTTTTTTAGAGCAGAGAAACAATACATCTTCACCACGTTTGATAATTTGTGATCAAAATTTCTAAGCAATGTAATCTATTTATTTTACAATCTCTATGCAATAGTAATTAAGATATTTTATTTTTAAAAAAAAAAACACTAATCAGGATAAAACTTTGTGCTTGTCACAATATTCTAGATTTCTATGTGATAAAAAACTAGGTTAGGGTAGCGTCGTTTATTGGATTTTCAACGAAAAACAAAATTTCACAATATTCTTCAAAAAAAAATTTAAGAAAAAAAAGAGAAAACGCTAGAAGGAGGGGTTGAACCTCCGACCTTGTGGTTAACAGCCACACGCTCTAACCAACTGAGCTATTCCAGCTTCCGTGTTATTTGTTGTTTCGAAGTATATATAAATAAATTCTTAATTATAATAGGGTTAATTAAGTTTTTAATCCCTATAAATATTTACAGTTTTGTTTTTAGTCCCAACAAAATAAAATCACACTTTTTAGTCCCTGTGACATTTTCTATAAGCATTTTAAGGACCAAAACTATTGATGGAAATTTTTGACAGGGACTAAAAGTGCTGATGGAAAAATGTATAGGGACTAAAAATGCTGATGGAAAATTTTATAGGGACTAAAAATGCTGATTTTATTTTGTAGGGACTAAAAACAAAACTGTGAATATTTATAGAGACTAAAAACTTAATTAACCCATTATAATCAATCTTACTGTATTATTACTATTTTTTTTACTGTATTATTTTCTTCTCACGCTCCAACATATATTTTTCAATCTGAATCAGTTGATAATGGAATTCATTGACTTTAATTATTTATTTTTTTACAAGAATGACTTTATTTGTTAGATTCTCGTTATAACTATAAATATAATTTAACGATGTAAAGGAACTATTGAAAAGGAGTTAAGATAAAGAATGATTGATCATTGACTTCACTCGAAGCTAAATCGTTTAATTTTTTTTTTCAGATGTTGAAAAAACAGGTTGGAAATTTATGGTGTAACTTTCATGTTTGTAACAAATTCTTCAACCACCGTTATAATTTCACACTTTACATCAATGTCCGCCTACTAATCAACACATTGCATAATTTTGATTATATAAACCCATCATTGACTTCAAAATCACTTAAGCCAAAATTGTTTCTTCCATTAATTTTCTCTAGCCCAAACCACCTTGTTTATCTTGCACTTCAAGAAAAGACTTTAAATTTATTCTGCACTTTAAGAAACAACCTTATTTATCTTGTACTATCTTTTCTTTATAATTATGAGAAATATGAAACTTCAACCAACACCAACAATCAGAGGATCAATACTGTGTTAGTGGTTGTAGTTATCATGAATTCGAGAGTCATTTATTTATATTTTGTGATTTTTTCGGACAACTTTGGCAGCTTGGAAGGGAATTGGCTTAGTGTTCATTCAGCGGATCTCCCTCATATTATGGATCACTTTATTCAGTTTGGTTCCTCTACAGGTTTTGGTCAGTCTAGACGCTCTTTCATGCATTTGATTTGGTTTGCTACAACTTGGGTAATCTGGAAGCAAAGGAATGCTAGAATATTTCGAGGTAATCCAAGCTCTCCTACGCAGCTTCTGGAGAATGTCAAACTCCATTCCTTTTGGTGGTTTAAAGCTAATGCTAGATTATTTTTTATTTGTTGTATGTGCTAAATTGTTCTTTTGGTCTCTAAATTATTTTTAAGATTTTATTTTGATCCCTTAATTAATTTTTGTTCTGTTTGAGTCCCTTAATTATACACTTGTTTGTCGTATTGGTCTCTTCCATTAATTTTTAACTCCAAATGTTTAAAGTGAACCAATATTGTAGATGGTACACCTTAGACCTCATTAATTTTAATTTTAATTTTTTACCGTTGTCCTTTTTTGTTAAAAAAATAAACCAATAGAACTTGCATATCCACTAGATCTAATTTTGAATCATCAACAACTAGTTATTTTCCCCTTTCTTCCTCTTCCCTCCTCCTCTTCTTTAAACTAGTTAAATGACCAAAGTAAAACCTCAAAACTAGTTAAGGGACCAAAAGAACAATTTAATCTTCATTTTATATGTGTGATAAATTAATATATAATTATTTATTGAATGAAATCCTTGATACGTCACTGGCCATCGCCATTTTTAAAGTGACAAAGTTAAACAGTTCAATAATGCCAGCAGAGCTGCATATTCATACAATATCTTAGAGAGACATTTTGACTAAAAAACAAAGAATAGAAAATTTAATCCATGACCCGTGAACTTGCACGATTTATTAAACCATGAAGTCTCATCAATTCAACTAACTTGAATAAAAAGACACAAATCAAGGTAGCTAACTAGCTAGAGGTACATTTACCCGTGACACGCACTCACCATTACAAAAGCTACAAATATAACTTAACTTTGGAAATTAACATGAATTTAATCCACACACAATATGGAGTTCTTAGCTCAAAATCTTACACCATGTGGTTAGAATCAAACCTTACCATATGCTAAAAATTAAACCCTTCAATATAAATGGAGTACCATATTACCATTACCCAAACATCTTTTCCAATGCCATATTGACAAAAGATTATGTGTATTGACCATTTTATTAAGTACATAGCTCACGAGCAACTCCAACCCTAGAGTTAGGGACATCAAAGAGCACACGGTGGTTTTGTTGCTGCATGTTGGCTATCACGTTCAACACTGAGTTCACGTTATCGGGCGCGGCCGCCATGGCCAAACATGTGGTGCTGCCGGCGGTGCTATGTATAAGGATGTTGTCTTGTGGCAATGTCACGTTCATGCCGGAGAACATGAATGTTATTGTTGGCACAACTATTGGGACATTGTAGCATGTGTCAAACCCTCCTAGGGATGTCACTGTGAGCTTTGGCCCAACTCTTCGCCGGAATTCGTCTCGGACCGCCACATAGACCGGTGCAACTAGCCGAGTAAACACGGTACCTGGTAATGTTTAACAATAAATACAAAGAATCATGATATGATTATGGTAACTAAAATTTCTATATGTTGTTCTAAAACATAATAATGCATTTAAGTGAATATTAGAACTTTCAATTGATTTTCTTTTCTTCAAAAAAATTTGAATCAAATATTCTATGTGTTAGACAACTAATAGTATATTTTTATGTCCGAGTAGGTAAAAGGATGTTACCTGAATCAAAGATGGTACCGGCTCCGGTGGTCGGATTAAACGCCAATGCGGCTGGTGGAATATCGACGACTTTCCGGCCAACCCTAATTGCTTCCAAGTTAACATAATAGAGTGATGATCGTCTAGGGTTCTTGAGAAGAGGGGTATACTTAATCCTCTTGGGCTGAGCAACAGGTCCAAGTCTCAAAGATCCAGAGAAGTTAAGAGACTTGAAACTTGGCAAGCAGTAAGAGAATGTGGATTGATAAAGGTTTTGGGTTTGAGACAAAAGTGACAATGGGCCTCGGCCCAAGCCCAGTAGACCTTGTGGTGGGGCAGAAGTGCCTGTAGTTTTTGAAACACAACCGAATGTGTAGCTAGGAACTGGGTCAGTGGCTAAGGTAATGATGTCTTGAACCAAGTTAGCTGCAATAGAGGAACTGCCATAGGTTAGGTTGAAATTGCATGAGCTCACACCACAACTAGGGTTAGGTACCTGAAAAATGAAACAAAATAAAATGTTCACATTAATACCAATGTTTTAAAAATGAGATAGGAGAATCAATTGATAAGACTTTCACATCATGATTCAATTGGTTCAATTGATTCAACCGTAATTAGACCAAAAAAAACCAACCAATGTATTGATCAATTTTTGAATTTTTCGTTAACAACAATTCAACCGACTCAACTTAGTTCAATCTAATTCAACTAGAATTCAGTGCAACCTATTCAACTCAGTTCAATCTAATTCAACTAAAATCTAAAACCATCAAGAATCAACCAACTGATGAATCAGTCAATTTTTTGACCGATTAATCCGACCGCTTCGATCCAATTTTTAAACTATGATTACATCATTGGAAAAAGTGCATTTAGATTTTAGAAGACTCCAAGTCTCGTGAACCTTTGCCTGCCATAGAGAGCACATAGCTTTCAATATTTTGGATTCATAGATTGGGCTAGATGTAAGTCAACCCCACCTACAATGGGACAAAAGTTGCACGTTTCAATGTGATCAATAATCTCTCCTCGTAGTCCCTTTCATTGTGAAATTAGTAATTACCCTTCCACGGCAAGTAAAGGTAAAAGATTCTTGCCAAGCTGTATGTCATGTGAACTTTTGTCCAAGTCAAGATCATTTAAGTAGTTTGTCTAGGATAATTTAAGCTCTATGAAAAACCTATTTTTTTGTTAGTTTAGTAGAGCTCTATGAATATTACAATAGTTTTTTTTCAAGTAGTTTAGTCACTAGAATTCATCTTTAATACGAATAAATAATGTGTTTTAGATTCGAACCATAACTTATGCATATTACAATATATTATTTTTACTAACCGAGTTATACTTACGAGACTATAATAGTTTTTTTTATTCGATCAATTTAGTTTTACAATTGTCATGTAACAAAGTGACCAAGTATTTTAACAATTTTTAGGGATCACTAAAAAATTCCATTGATTTTAAGAATTTAATTGGCTCACTTCTACAATTTCATGTAGTGATTCAATAATTTTATTGGCATCCCAAAACAAATCTTTAACCGTTGTATACCAGTTCAAACAAATTTTTATGTACTTCACTAGAGTACAAAAACATTCACAGTTGTGATGTGTACATTGTGGCATTTGAGGTCACGTGATTCTTTTAAATTTAAAAATAGAAACATGACAATCGACAAAATAACGAGTATCTTTGGATACTGATTACAAAATAAAAATATAGTATCTTATGTTATGATGCTGATTACAAAATAAAATACTGTAAAGTATTCAAATCACATATTTTTTTTAAAGTATCACCATATATTAAACAGATTACCTTTTTCAACAAATATTCCACAATTGTTGTGATTTTAATAATGCATAATCCACTAGGTAGTTAACTTTGCGATCAACTCAAACAAAACATGAAAACCATGAATAGATTTTGCATATAATCGAAAAGTCAAAATATTTCAATTTTTTATGAAGGTACTAGCAAATTATTAGAATAAATACCTTGGAGTAAAAATAACTTATTGCACCGAAAAAAAATGTTTATGAAGAAAAAGGCAGAGAATCAAAATAAAAAATAGATGCAAGAGCTTGGAAATTGAAATCAACTCAGATTTTTAAATTAGGGTTTGCAAACAATTACAGCAACAATATAAAAGTTTTAGATGTCTTATCAACATCGTAACCATAATTGCATTTGCATCATTTGTATTGTGCCACCATATCAAAGTTCGCAGCATAATTGTAATCGCGACTGCAACCACAATTTAAAACCATTATTTTCTTCCTAATATATGTTTAGATTTACAGTGATGAGATTAACAAAATCACATAAACTTCCTAATTTTGTACCAAAAACTACATTTTAAAGTTTCGTGAAATCATAATATTATCATAATTTTGTCAAATTCACCACGGATGTAAAAATACACCGAAAACCATGACAAGAAAATGTGACTTTGTTAGTGAAGTGAAGTTGATTAATTTTTACCTGTTTGCATTCAGGAGCAGCACAACTAACATTCTTAAATGTAGTTGATTTTTCAGGAGCAAACAAAGTTGAAGCACAGCCATCACAAGCAGTGCAAGGAATCCAAGCAGCATCATTACTAGTATCCATAGCCAAAAGCAAAGTTTGAGGTGGAGTACCAATTTTAGCCCTAACAATGTAAGTTGGACTTTGTATGATTTGTCTACCAGAAGCAATAGGTACAACTGATTTTCTAGCTACCAAACTATCAAGGAATTGAAGTCTAGTTGTGTCTTTGGCTTGCATTTGGAGGACACTTTCTTCCCATGAAAGTGGCTTTGATGGCCTAAATGGGGAACATGGGCTGAACACATGGATTACTTGGAGTGTTGAGCCATTGTCTTGGACATCACATTTGGGGTTTAGTCCTTGGACTAGGGAGAGGAATAGGAACAAGAGGGAAAGTGTGAGTTTCATGGTTGTCATGGTGTGGTTTTGGTTCATTCACTTGACTTGGCTAGTACTATATATAGCAAAACAAAGGGCAAAGACCCAAATTGGTCTTTTGAAATAAAGTGAACTGATATTCCCTTCCTTCACAAAAATTAGGTGTTTGTGTTTAACGTCTTGATGAGTTTGTCGAAATCACGATGAATCACCGTAATTTTACCAAAGTTAGAGTGATGTTTAAAATTAATGTATCCTTGACAAAATCATGATGACATAATGTAGCTTTTACTTAAGTCACAGTAGTCCACATTAATTCAATCATACTCACTTACAATCCAAATTTATATAGAGTGTAGATTTTGTAAGATCAGGCAACTCATAGTGACTTCAAAAAACATATCGTGATATCAAACATATGCACACTACATAATTCGGTTTGGTCATTGATGAAAAACACAATTTTTTGGTCTATGACAAAAATAAATTAGGATATGACAGTCACTTTATCAATGTTTAAAACAACTATTTTGTGTGTGATTTTTGAACTATGCTAATGTGTGCCATTTCACATGTCACCTTGACCGATGTTACATTGAAGACAAAAGGAACAAATTGATCCATTTGATAACAGTACAAGGTAACAATCTAGCCCCAAGTTGCATCACATTTTAAATCCAATTTTTAAGAGAATTAATTTTGTCATTCAAAACAAGTTAATAGTGCCGCTTGTTGTTTGTTTCTATTTCATTCATGCGTAATTTTCTATATACATGTAAATATAAACATTTGATCCTTAAAAAATATATCCGGTGTATATTTCATTTTCTTCCTACTTGTTCCTTTCCACCCTCCATTGAAAGAACAACCATGATGTGACTTTTTTATTTTATGAATCAAGCAAGCATGATGTGAGTTGGAGTGAGAGTGATGACAAATTGTAATTATTTATTGGGAAAAACTCAAGTTGCACATAGGATAAATAAAACTTTTGATAAGAGTTTAAGAAGATGAGGCAATCCTCACTTTGAAAACCGGTTTTGTAAGAATGAGTTAGGTCCCAAATTTCAAAATGGTATCTGAGCTTGTCGAATTCAAAGGTCACCTACCTATTCAGTCACAAAACCCAAAGAGTGTCAGGTGTGAGGGGGGTGTATTGGTAAAAACTAAATCTCACATCGGATAGATAAAATATTTTAACGATGAGTTAAGCTCCAAATTTCAACATTAGTGATTATAAATGTTTGATAAAATCATATATGTATGTTGAAGTATGTTGAAAATACACAGAGTTATAATAGACAATTCGTTGGGTACTGTTCCTATTTTACGATAATCTTGTTTTGTTGATTATGATATTCAAAGGGTTGCTATTTATAGCATTGAAGTTCATCCAAAATAGTTTTTGAAAAAAGTTCATCTAATACCATATGCATTTTACTACTCACGGTGAATACGAAAATGATTTTTTTATTTTTTTTATAACTTTTTGAGAGACTAATTTGGTTCTTGCACATGTGGACGTTGCACACATCTGATTTCGTCATGATGACCACCACTCGTCGATGGAACTTTTCTATTGTGAATATACAAACGAAGAATGTTAGGAATTCTATAGTTAGGATACAATAAAAAATAAAAAGAGATGCTAAATTTTGTTCTCTCCTACATATTTTTTATTGGGTCACTACAGCTACGATTTCGATTCTTGTGAATGGTAGTCAGACTCAAGAGTTTAAGTTAGAAAGAGGTCTTTGGTAAGGTGATCCTCTTTCACCTTTCCTTTTTTTAACAGCTACATATTTTTCAAAGAAGGATGATCACCTGCAATCTTTATGTGCAAAATTTAAGCTTCAGTCTTTTGGTGGCTGAAATCGAGATATATTACCAATTGTGGAGGCTTAACCCTCTTCCTTGTCTGGCTAATGTTTTTTTTTTCCAGTCTAACTAATGTAAATTATTTTCTTTTTCTCTTTTTTGGTTGTTCTCCGTAATGTAATGGCGTGACTTTACTCAATTTTTTTTTCTGACACATCTTTTGTTGAAAAGACTTGTTTGTGTTGGTAATATATTTCATTTTATCCTCTTAAAAAACATATCTCGCCCCTTCACTATGTGATATGCTAATGTCTTATAGATCAGCTTGGAGAGGTAATCATGTGTTTTTTTTTCCCAACACTCATAGATCAGCTTGGAAAGGCAGTGGTAATAACACTCAAAGGTCAGTTTGGAGAGGCAGAGGTAAAAATACTAATGATTAACCTTTGAGGTGGAGGTTACAAGATGAAAGACAGAGTGGATGCACAAGTTTGGAAGTTGAGGTGGAGTCTTACACTAGTAAGACTAGAAATATACAACCGAGAATGACTTCTAGCTACTTGGTAAAAAGATAGGGTAAGCACATATATTATTGCACCAAAGTAGTACTACTATGGAGACCTTAGGTGTCATACTTTAGTTAAGAGCAAGAGAATTCTTTAAGAGAAAGGAAGGCATTTCGAGGGTTGAAGAATGTATGCCATGACTTGTGGGATGACCTCAAAAGACCAAGGGTGATCAGATGCTAGTGGAACTTCAAGAGGAAGGAATTGATCACTCTGGGGCTGTAGTGGTTATGACGAAAATTTGTAGAGCTACCTAAAATGTCCAATGTAGTTGGGTGCAAGGATCTTCAAGATGGTGGAAGACGTAATGAGGGTCGAAGAGGTAAATGTGTAAACTTGTGGGGCTACATAGTGTGGTTGGAGGCAAGGATAAAGATAAGACTTGGAAGCTTGTGGGACTGTTAATGGTGGTTGGATGAAAATGAGGTTGGTGTATAGGCAAGGATAAGAAAGAAGGTGATTGATGGTTAAATTGACATCACCATCGATTTAAAGGCAAGGTGGAGAATTACTGGATGTGTCTTGAAATCTCATGTGAATATGAAAGTGTTCCAATTCTGCCTATCTCGTGACACATAAATAAAGACTCGCGTCACGAAGGCGCGATTTTTTCTCTTTTCTTGGTCACCCAGTTTTAAGGGTTGGACAATCTATATAAATACAAGGCTCATGATTTGGGTTTGAGTAAGTGTGTGGAAAGATACGAAACTTGGGGAACCAAAAGAGGAATCATTGTGAGGTGAGGTTAAGGCAAACTAAGGTTTACCAAAAGAGGAGATCCTTAGAAAATCAAAGGTTAATGATCAGTTTCTTTTGAGAATAGAAATTATAGTTGGGAAACAATTGTAAACACCTTGGGTAGAGAAATCATTGAGTCTCTTGGCCACATGAAGAAATTTGAGAAAATGGTAGAAATTAAGGTTTGTTTTTAGAGAACTTGTTAAAATCTAATTTCTTCTAACCATTGTTTTTCTTTGTAAAGAACTTTTTGATAATGAATTTGAGAGATCTCTCTCCTCCATAGTAAGTCAGTATCAGACCGAACTGAGTGACAATATTGTGTATTGTTCCTCTTCTATACTACTTTTTTTATCATGTCGTCCTTCAATTCAATTGTGGTTTTGCTTTACATTGTTGGATTTGTTGTTATCGCTTGCGATTGTTTTGGTTATTAAATACCGCTAACTCTTCTTTACACATCAAAATATCGGTGTGAATTTTTTTATCTTAATTCACAACAAAATTACTAAGAGAAGATTAACTCAAGGACATTGTTGAGTTTTGACACATTCAAATAGGGACTATAGTGATACTAGCTCACACAATATGAGGACAAAATATGCATATTTACTCCTTTCAAATATTTTGGGCTAAGATATTTTGGGGTATGTGGGTGAGGAAGGTATGGGTAGTGGGGTGTGACAAATGGACTTCAATGGAGAATAGTGGAAGATAACAGACTGTACTCCATTCGGTTTTGTAGGCAACTATCTGCTTGGCCAAAATCAAGTTTCATAAATTCAGCGTGTAAATAGCACCTTCCATTATATACTATGATTTAGACATGTATGTTTGGAGGAATTGATTGAATATTTTAAAATATTGCTCTAAAGAAAGCTAGTTTGTGGGCTAGATAATGGAAGAAGATTGAATGCGTACTTTTAGGCTCTTAGTATGATTTCCAAGAGTAGTGCAGAATCCTTTACTCACATGGGATATCTAATTGTCAACTAATTAACTAGTTGTAATAAATCAATAAAATTTTATCAGTGTGTATTTGAATATACACTAGTGTTGATGATGCAGATTGCTAGTAGGTGATGTCGATAATAAAAGAATACAATTTATAAGTTATAACTAGTCTCTCAAAAAAAAAAAGAGTTATA
>Ga0228710_1003187_pt1 | contig 26157 bp, 20 predicted proteins | sample MedpolnodulmetaG_FD_177995 | JGI IMG/M metagenome (GOLD analysis project Ga0228710, IMG submission 177995) | Root nodule microbial communities from Medicago polymorpha collected in Santa Monica, California, United States - pink nodules | ecosystem: Host-associated > Plants > Roots > Nodule...
TCTATAGTCTCTAGGCTCTTTATACCCCTTTAGGTATATAGTAGTAGCTCTTGGGGGAAATAGTGGTCGGTCGAGTTGGGGAAAAAGACATCATCCCTTAAGGTCAAATTAGGTTTGCTTCCTTTTACTCCCAAAATCTTTTTACCATGGGTAAAAAGAATCATCATGGGGGTATAAAAGGAACCAAATTTAAATTTACCTCAAGGAATCTTGATGTCTTTTTCCCCAACAGGACGGACCACTATTTTCCCCAAGAGCTATTGCTATATACCGAAGAGGGTAAAAATAACTTTTTACCCTAAGAGAGTTATATTTGAATGATATTAATAAAACGAGAGTTATATTCAAATAAATTATTGTAATGTTTGAATGATATTAATAAAACGAGAGTTATATTTATTAATTTTGTTTTTTATTTGTAATTATATTTGCATTTATTTTATGTTTATGATTATGTATTGAATAAATAAATATTGAATAAATAAAATCGAATTTATTTTCTAATTTCGAATTTATTTTAAGTGCATAAATAAATTAGAATATAGCAAATAAATAATTTAGAATAAAATGAACAAATAATTTAGAAAATAAATAATTTAGAATAAAGTGAACAAATAATTTAGAATAAAGTAAATAAAATATTTTAGAATAAAGTAAATAAAATAATTTGAAAATAGTAAATAAATTTTAAAAAAAAGAAGCAACTATGCGCCACTCAACTTAACTTGCGCATTATTTTACACTTGCGCTAGTTAACTAGCGCAGGGGCATTTTGAGTATGGCTGCGGGGCGCGAGTGTTTTGTGCTGGGGAAGAGCAGAAATCTAAAAATATTAGTTTGGTTGTGGACAAAGTGCAAAGCTCAAAATTTCTTATATGACTTCTATCAATGGAGCAATCACTTCTATCAATGGAGCAATCGACCGCTAAGATGTCTATGAGTGGTTTTATCTATAATTTGATTTTTAGTTTTCTTTGTGCTTGGTTTGGAGACATCAATGTTTATGGTGTTGTTTTATGTACTTGTTAACTTTGTTTCCTTTCGATATTAGCACTCCTTGTGCTTTGATTGTTTGTTTTTAAATTCTTATCTTTTTGGCCTTTTCAGAAAAGCAATGCCTTTCTTTTTTATTAAATTAAGTGATGGTTTAACCGACTGAATTTAACGTGCTAATCATATTTGCAGGTACTTCGACGTTGTTTGGAATGAACCGGGAAAACATGGGAAAGTCCAAAGGTATATTACAAGCTATGGACTTTGTCTAATGTATACAAATAAATTTAGTACTGCATTATGCATAAATTTATTTTCTACTATTAAATCAATAAGTCATATCATATATCATTTGATTTAATAATGAGACTTGTTGATCCAATGATAAAAACAAACATATATGGTACAAGACCGATCTCACTTGTCCACATAGAATTGACCTATTTATTAACTACAATTTGTATTCAAACATACAAATTAAAACTAAGGTGATGATGCTTAAAACCATAGTTAATTGTGTTCATGAGATAATTAATTAGTTGTGAGAACTTAATATATCCATCAACCATTTTTGGATATATCCATCAACTTAATAATATTTAAACTGTACTAACCAAGTAACTGTTGAAATTCAATGTCAAATTTGTGTGTGAAAATAATATAACTTGGGCAACAATGGCCACAAGTCGACCTAAAACTCAACATTGCATCTAGTTATGAACTTATGCCTTTCCAGCAAATCAAACCCAGAAGCATAACCTCCAGATCAAACAAAGTCACGTCGAACTATCAAACCCATTAAGAGCACAAAGGAATGGTGTATAAACCGAAAACCAATTCAATCGAAACAAATAAAAAGTTGAATCAGACTGAATTAAAATATTATTTTTAAATCAAACCGACTGAATTACTTAATACCAAAATCAAATGATTTTTCCTCTCAAAATCGATTCAATCAAATCAACAAACACACTCATCAAAGACTAAGGGTGTGTTTGGATGGAGGGTTTAGGAGGGGAAGGGAGGGGAAAACTTACTTTTCTTTTTTAAATTATGGACATTATAAAATAATTTTTAGAAAATTAAATTAACAACATGATCATATAATACTTCAAAAACACTTGATTTATTTTTAAAAAACATTTTACATTGTTCGTAATTTAAAAAATAAAAGTGAGCCATCACCTCCATTCCCCTCAATCCAAACACACCCTAAGTGTATTGAATATACTACTTTACAATTGAAACCATGTTGCAGAATCCATGGGACAAAATTTTCAGTTATAGCAGCTACTGAGAATATGGTGGAGGTTTCATTTTTAAGATCATGAACATCTTCCATGAGTGGCACAAATGTTCCCATAAACATCGACATCAGGTGGAATATTATTTAATGTTACAATTTTAGAACAAATTTGGTAAATTTTTGTATGGTTAGGAACTATATCATTATATAAGCTAAACAATGATGTTTGAAACACATTTACATATGCAGATACATTTTCAGAAGTGGTGATTCAGGATTTTATTCATACGCAATATTTCATCGCCATGAAGGAATGCCAACAGTTAACGTTGATCAAATTAGATTTGTTTTCAGACTCAATAAAGACAGGTAATTCAAAAATTGTTTTCAAACTCAATTAACTAAGGAGATTTGAACTCCTTCTCTTAATGGTAAAGATCAAGCTAGCTAGTTAGTCCTTGTGAACATAGCTAAGTTAATAGGGACCTTACAATATGCACAAGCCAAGGGTTTGAACTTGAGATTTTCCACGTATTCACCTTATGTTTGAAATTCTAGCCATTAGACTATTTTGGAAAACGTTTCATAAATATTTCCTAACGAAAAATCAATGGCACAGGTTCAACTACATGGCTATATCGGATACAAGGCAAAGAAGAATGCCAACAATGAGAGATGTTAAAACAGGTCAAGTCTTAGCTTACCCTGAAGCAGTTCGATTAACCAAACCACATAACCCACAATTTACAGGAGAGGTCGGTCGTACCACTCTTTTTAATTTGATTTTCTACTTCTTTTGGTTAAAAGATGCACGTGAATGAATATGAAATGATTTTTGTTTTGCTCAGGTGGATGATAAATATCAATACTCATGTGAGAACATAAATAACACTGTTCATGGATGGATTAGTCTTGATTCTGATGAACCGGTGGGTTTCTGGATGATAACACCAAGTAATGAGTTTCGTAACGGTGGTCCAATTAAGCAAGACCTTACTTCTCATGTTGGACCTATCACCCTCTCAGTATGTCCCATCTTACTACAAGAATAACTATGCATAGAGATAACTCATTAATATTATGAACATTAGAGTTCATTAATTCAACTACTGAATTCAAATCAACGTATAGGCACAAACATTCATGGATTTGTAAGACGTCAATCAATTTAGTATTTCTGTCACGCTATACGGGCTGACATGTTAAGTGTGCGACATTCCACATACACAGCGACGTCTCTCTGTGACACGTCATAAGGACGAAACTGAAAGATTTGATTTTTGGGTCTTCTTTCACAAAGTGTGTTTGTAATTTTGCTTCTAATTTCTATATTTTGTTTTTGCTAAGATGTTTGTGAGTCCCCACTATGCTGGAAAGGATGTAACCATGGAATTTCAAGAAGGGGAGACTTATAAAAAGGTGTTTGGACCTGTATTTGTCTACCTTAACACTATTTCAAGTGGGAATGATAAACTATCCCTCTGGTCAGATGCTGTGCAACAGGTACTCTTCTTATCCCATGACATCACCAACCACATATTGTTAGATTGTTAATGTCGATGACAAAAATTTGAATTAGTTCTTTAAACATTTATTATAGTTATCTAAGGAAGTCCAAAGTTGGCCTTATGATTTTCCTCAATCACAAGATTATTTTCCACCTAATCAAAGGGGGGAAGTATTTGGAAGATTACTAGTCCAAGATTGGTACATGTTAATGTCTTTTTGTAATTGTACTTAGATATTATTCTTTAAATTCATAAGATCAAGCAGTATAATACATTTAATATGTTCCTTCATTTCCTTGTAATTCCAGGTACTTCAAAGGAGGAAGATTTCAATATACTAATAATGCTTATGTGGGTCTAGCTTTACCTGGAGATGCAGGATCATGGCAAAGAGAAAGTAAGGTATGTGGTAATTAAACTGTTTTTCATATAAGTTGTAAGCTATTTTCATTGAAAATTTATTCCAATAAGTTGATGTATAAACTATTTTTATCACAGGGCTATCAATTTTGGACTCGAGCTAATGCCAAGGGATACTTTAAAATAAATAATGTTGTGCCAGGTGACTATAATTTGTATGCTTGGGTCCCTGGATTTATTGGTGATTACAAATATAATGCTACAATCACTATCACCCCAGGTAAATTCTTTGTTACCCTCTAGTAGATATTTTCCAAAAATTAGTTATAATGTTAATTAAACAATTACTTGTTTGAACTTGTAGGAGGAGTCATAAAATTAAATTCACTTGTATTTAATCCTCCAAGAAATGGACCAACCATTTGGGAAATTGGTATCCCAGATCGATTGGCTTCAGAGTTTCATGTACCAGACCCTTACCCTACTCTCATGAACAAATTATACACCAAAAAACACAGTGACAAGTTAGTCCAATACTAGTCTATTTAATCTCAATTAACTTTATATTTAATTAACTCCAAATATTGTTACTTTTTACAGGTTTAGGCAATATGGATTGTGGAAACGTTACAGGGATATATATCCATATGATGATCTTGTTTACACTGTGGGTGTTAACAATTATAGGGATTGGTTTTTTGCTCATGTTACAAGGTAATAATAAAGTTTGTGTAGAGAATTACTACTATATTGTTATATTTTGATGGATTTTAACTTTAAATTGTATTGTAAGCAGAAGCAAAGGAAATAAGACATATGAACCAACAACATGGCAGATTATATTTGAACATAAAAATGACATAATCAGTGGAAACTACACACTGCAACTGGCGTTGGCTAGTGCCGCTGATGCTGATCTACAGGTACATCATTTCCTATACTTTTTTTAACAGAAAGAGTAAATAACTATACAATTGAAGTTGTTTTGACTAACATTTTAATTGGATGGCATTATTAGGTTCGTTTCAATGACCGCAGCAAAGATCCACCTCATTTTGCCACGGGGCGTATAGGAAGAGACAATGCCATAGCAAGGCATGGAATTCATGGATTGTATCGGTTGTTCAGCATTAATGTGTCTAGTAACCTTCTTTTGAAAGGAAAAAACATCATCTACCTGAGGCAGTCCAAAGCCGATACTCCTTTCCAAGGAGTTATGTACGATTATATTCATTTAGAACGACCACCAACAACTTGATTGTGTTCAACTTGTTATTGACAATATGTATAGACATATAATGTAATTATGCTGTGTGTTTCAATCTTTGTTTCGTCTTTTTTTTTCATTTTACAAAGGTCTTGAAGTTAAAAACTCAGCATGGGCTTAAGCCATTGCAAGGGACAATGTGGTTTGGTCTTGCTTGTAAATTGTTGTTATTTTACTGCTATTATAATAAAGATTTTTATTGTCATTTCGTTCAATAAAGTGAGGTTATATTTCAATCATTTTAAAAGAAATAGAGAACTTTAATACCATTTCTTCCTTTAAGAGTTTGGGTCCAAAACTACATTAAAATTCAAAAAATGCTAACCACTAAGTCAAGAAAATGCAAGATCCTCTTAATACATTAGTGGAGTTAAAAGTCCACAAAAACAAAGATGCAATACCTTGTTGAGTCCGGAAAGCCTTTCTTCTGCATCTTTTTCAGATATAGGTTTTCTGGCTTTGCTGATTTCTTCCTCCCCCTTTTCAGACAAAGCATGCTGAAAGTAAAAATATGTAGCTAAGCAATAGATCCATAAGAATTTGTTTTTTAACATGATTCTGCTAACAAGATTCACAAATAATTAGCTGCTTTTAGAAGCTAAGATCTTGTGAACACAACAAACACAAAAAAAATGTATAATGCTATTAGATTTGGGACACATTTGGCTTGAATTGATAGGTACACTTAATTTTTGAACCTTTTGAAAATATAACAAGTTAACACTATTTGCATGAACTTTAGATGATACATCTCACTTTAATTTTCTACATTTGGAGCCTGCATATTGAGATTAAGTAAAATAGCTAACAATTTAGATCTCAAGCAGTCAAGATAGAATTTATGGATATTTAGGAGCAGAATGACCTCAGCATCCAAATCTTTGTCAAACATGAACAAACCGCCAACAATGATAGTTTGTAATTAGCATCCGCATATCAAAACACTTGCTGAAAAGGCTAATCTAATTTTCCAGATGGAACAATTTGATTGGATGTCAGTGAGTTCCCAATATATGCCATGTTATTATTCTCTTTAGGTGGATGACCACCTAATGGCATATCAACAATAGGTTCTGATTCAATATACACTTTGTTCTCCTAAGAATCATCTCTATTTGAAATGCAAGAGATGTGTTTCAAGAATCAACCAACTAGACTCATGTATGCAATGTCCACAATTAACAGAAGGAAAATGTCTTTAACTTTAACTTTCTTACTTAATCGGTTCAATACAATGGCTTTGACTAAAGCCTGGGCAATTGTTGCCAATTATTCTTTTAAAATGTTAAAATATAGGCAATGTAACCTGGCATTAAAGCGAATCAAGGTTGATAGATATTTATTTCTTTAGTCACCTGCATAGCATTACAAAGTTTACCGAAAGAGAAATGCAGTAAGCACAGTAGCAAACAAATATGGGACTGGCAAATATGAAAACGAGAACACAGTTTCTAACGCAACCCAGTCCTTTCGCTTGATGGAAAAAACTATTGGTGGTTCCAAATGACTAAACTCTGTCTCATGTGTCAAAATCAGGATCATTAAATAAAGTGTTGTAACGGTTTTCCATCGAAGGAACAGCCAATGGAAAGGTTATATTGGAAACCATTTTTTCCAAAAAAGTGTCCTGACGCTCTGAAGTTCCAGACCATGCCGTCTCAAATGATGATTCACCAAAAATTTCAGTTGGCATGGAACTTTGGCTATCAAAGTTGAAGACCCTGAGTTTTTCAGAAAAATCAAGAATGTCTTTATATTGGATCAATGCTCACATAGGAAGATCAGAGCGAATCATATGTCACAATCTTCTTTTTATTAGTCAGAGTTTATTCGATTTTATCCAATATACCAATGATAGACCAATGTCTTCAAAGCAAGAAGCTTCCAACCAAACTCTCTTGAATTAATCTATATCAAACACCAGATTTGATGCACTAATTAACATGGCCCATATTTTTCATTCATATGTTAATGTCCCTAAGCATCAGCTCTGTGGTTTTAGCTTCTGGGTGAGACTTATCACCTGCCACAAACTTGTGAAGACTTCGATTCATTTCCACATAGCTCCAACCGGGTGGCTTCTGTATGCCAACATTGTCTATAGCTTTTCTCAAACTTGCAGCTTCATCATGCTGATCCGTGTCTGATAGTATGTTAGATAGCATCACATAACCAGCACCATGGTCATGCTGCAACTCAACAAGCTCATAGCTGGCAAGTCTAGCCAACGCAACATCTCCATGTACTTTACATGCACTTAACAGTGCTCTCCAAATGACAGCATTGGCCTTAAATGGCATCTTTAGAATTAAACGATGCGCTTCATCTAGATCACCGGCCCTTCCAAGAAGGTCAACCATACAGCCATAATGTTCCATTTCAGGGCTAACGCCATAGACAGTAAACATGGATTCAAACAGTTTCTTGCCAAAATCAACCAAACCACAATGTCCACAAGCACTTAAAACTGCTACAAATGTGATATTGTCCGGTTTCAATCCTAATAACCCCATTTCTTCAAATAAATTTTTGGCATATTCACCACGGCCATGATGAGCAAGACCAGAGATAATGGAATTATACAAAAAAGTTGTTTTCTTATCATCACTTGTTTTACGGAACACATCCAAAGCAGTGTCAATGCTTCCGCATTTGGCATACATATCAACAACAGCAGAAGTGAACCCTCTGTTTAGACCACAAGTCCAATTCTCACCAGCATATTGACGGTGAATCCTTCTTCCCAACTCAAGGGCGCCTAGCCGCGCACACGCTGAAAGAGCAGCAACGACAGCAACCTCATCTGGTTTCATCCCCAAACCTTCCAACTTAACAAACAATTCCAATGCTTCTTGATAACATCCAGCATGAGAGTAACCACTTATCATGGCAGTCCAAGAAACCACATCTCTTTCACCCATTTGGTCAAACAACCTTCTAGCAACCTTAACTTCTCCTCGCAAAGCATACGCACTCACCAAAGAAGTCCAAGCCGCAACCACACCTTTCCCAGCAGCTTTGGCTCCACTCAAAACCCTCTCAGCCATAACCAACCTCCCGCATTTCGCATACATATCAACAAGTTTATTCACCAACAAAACATTACCCCGAAAACAACCCAATTCCCTATAAACCAACCCATGCACTTGCCTCCCAATTCTATAATCCTCCAAAACCGAACAACCCGACAACAAAGCAACAAAAGTATACTCATCAGGCCGAACACAAACCCCCCTCATCTCCCTAAAAACCCGAAAACAACAACTCACATCACCCTTCCGCACAAACCCATTAATCATCGTATTAAACGAAACACAATCTCTAACAAAACTTTCCTCAAACACCTTATACGCATTACCAACCTCCCCAAAAACACAATAAAAATTCAAAAGAGCATTATTAACAAAAACATCAGAACCAAACCCATTTCTCAGAACATGACAATGAACCTGAAAACCAAACTGGGGAGCACTAATCAACACATTAGCACATGCTTTTAGTAAAAAAGGAAAAGTGAATGAATCAGGCAAAATAGAAGAATTTAGCATCGTTTTGAAGAGGGTAAAAGGGTGTTGAGGTGGAGAATGGATTTGTGAGTATGCTTTGATGATTGCATTCCATAGGAAGATATCGGGGTTGGTGATTTGAGTGAAGAGAGTGTGGGAATGATGTAAGGATTGTGAGGAAGATAAAGAGGCGTAGAAGGTGAAAAGGGTTGTGGAGAGATGGAGATTGTTGTGGCGACCGGTTACGATGATGTGAGCGTGGATTTGATGGGCTTGTTGCATGGTTTTGCATGATGATAACAGTGATTTTATGCATTCGTTGCTTAGAAATCGTGATAATGCTGCATGTTTTGTTGACATTGCAGCATAACAGGTTGAAATGGAGTATCCTACAAAGGTTTAATAAAGCATGAGTAACTCGACAATTATTCCCAAATAATAAGTTTCGTCAATTACCCTCTCACATTACAATTACTCCTTCAAAATTGCACAACTTTTAATTTATCTCATCCGTCAAATTTTTCTGTTGATCTAACGTTTTGCAAATACCTGAAGTTTTACACTTATGTGTAAAATGCCCCGAAACTTGAAAATTTATATTTTTTTTTCTTACCTTGACTCAAAAGATATTAAAGGTAAACATTTAACAATTAACTTTAATACTTTAAACTCTACAATATTACGATCTAATACAGATATTACAATCCAATATTACAATTAACATTTGGATCCTTTATTACAATTCAATATTTTAGATAACAAAAACAAAACAATATACTAGTTCATAACAACTTTGTAATACTTTATGAGATATGGAAATCCAAATTCAATAATACTTTGTTTGTGAATAGAATGAGCACATGCCAATCAACAAAAGCATTACCCTATAGAGTCTAATACTATTTGACAATATTGATGTGTTTGTTGACACCTATGTTGGGAGTAATAAGCTAGAATTTCAAAAAGAATTTCAATTCAGCATTGTTTTGATAGAAAAAGAAGCACTTCAAAATACTCATTAGATAGGATTGCATATATCGATACAAAACGGGATTAGCCAGCTATATTATGACTCTACTTTGTAGTGTTCTTATGAAGTGTTAGACATCTGATTATTACTACCTCTGTCTCTATATATAAGACCCTTTTGCTAAAATCACGGGAATTAAGAAAGTGGATATTTGTATTAAAGTTGTTTGTAATCACTATTGTTTTTACAATTTTATCCTTAAGAGAGAGGGTTAGTTTATGTTTTCCATATGCTATTTATTGTTGATTGAAGAAAAAATGTATAATAAATAAGGGTATGTATGTAAAGAAATAATTAATGTAATTGAAAATAGCAAAGGGATCTTATAAAAAAGGTGAAAAGGGTCTTATAATTAGGGATGGAGGTAGTATGTTATTAGGATGTAGTTATTATGTTATTAGGCAACAATTACAATTAAGAAGTTATTGAAAAAATAGGGAAATCAAATGAAAAATCAGTAAGCATTTTGTTTGGGACTGAATATTGGTTTGGTAGAGACTAAACTCTCGAAATCTTGGAGGGAGAGACCCAAGACTCACAATTTTCTAGGGAACCCGTTATATCCTATATTCCTATTGCATTATCAATAAAAGTAAGTTATTTCTATTATATTTCTATGTTTGGTACAATTTTCTATCACAATAATTCAGAGAATGCGTCTTAAATAACTTAAATATTAAAGCTAACTGTTAATTGTTTATCTTTAATATCTTTTGTGTCAAGTATAAGAAAAAATATATAAATTTTCAAGTTCAAGGGGCATTTTATACATAAGTGCAAAACTTCAGGGGATATATGCAAAACGTCATGTTGACTAACAGAAGAATTTGACGGAGGGGGTAAATTGATTATCGTTGTGCAATTCCAGGGGGGTAATTGAAGTTTTGTTAATGTCAGAGGGTAATTAATGAAACTTACAATTTCGGGGGTAATTGCTTATTTACTCGATAAAGAATCAATAAATCTTTGGTATATTAACACAGGGAAGTTGCAATATTTATGGATTTGGGTTTTCAGGAATATATTTTATTTTATTTTTATTCCCGTTTGGATTGAGCTTATTTTTAACTTATGAAAAATAGTTTATGCAAATATATAAACTTTTATATTAATTTATAAGTTCTCACTAATAAAAAACGTATCTTCATAAATTATTTTTTCATAAACTACCTTAACAAGCTTATGAATAATAAATAACAGCATAGTTATTTGCATAAACTGTTTTGCATAAGCTCAATCCAAACATACCCATATTTATTTACACTACAATACAAATTCAAAATCACTAAAAAATCAAATTAACTTGTGAATAAACAAACTCATGTAACCAAAAAATAATATTTGCATCCCATATATGTTAATCTGTAACGTTGGCGACGTCAAATCATTGATTGAATTTGCATTTAATCAAAGCTAATCTTGTAACATTAATCCAATATACATCGCGTTAAGACAGAAAATCAAAGACACACCGCATAAAGATGGAAAGCAAAACAGACATAGTCGTGCTTAGACAACAAATTCACAAAAACAAACGAAAGAAAATTAAAAATATATGAAAATTATTTATTTAAATAAAAGAAAAACAAAAACAATTTGGACAAACAAATTTTGGTCAAAATTGCCGTAAATCACCCTTCTATGGTTTAGCAATGACAACGATTATAGTTTGGAAACGAGAAAAAAGACAGAGGGAGAGATTTTATTTTAAAGGTTTGTTTTTTATTTGTGTTTAAGATGTACGATGTATGCATTTTCTTTTGGATGTTCCGCCTATATACGGCGCCATTTGATTTGTAGTTTTTGTCTTATGGATCCCTGTTCAACTTGCGCAGAGACTTAGTTATTAATAAATTTTGCCGTTAAAAAGAAAAACTTCACAAATAAAAAAAATTATTAACTAGTACTAATTGTCCATCTTTTCAATTTTATCTCTAAGCTACATAAAATATAATATAATAATTTTTAAATTATAAAAAATATGTTAATTTAATTTTAAATTATATAGAAATCCGTTAAATTAGTCTTTAAAATCTTAATAATACAAAGTAACTTAATGTATTTTATTAAGTTTAAGAACTATTTATTAAATGAGATGTGTTATTTAAAGAATCATTTGTGTGACGGTTTTTAGGACAACCATCAATTTACAAAGAAAAGTAAGTAATTACACATAAATCAAAACAAATAGAGAGAGAAAATAAAAACATAATGTAAATATGAGAGAATAAATTGAAACAAAAGTTGTCACAAAATGTCAAAATATTTGTACAAATATCATTTCTCTTATTAAATTTAAATAATTTAGGGATTAAATTAAAATGTAGATGATAATTCGAAGACTAAATTAATAGTTTATTTGTTTAAGAGAAGAACAATAAAAGAAAACGTGCTTATGACAATATTCTTCAACAAAAAAAATTAAAGAAGACAAATTAACCCACCAAAATTAGCATGTCAACAACTAAAGATCAAGTTTAGTCCCTACATAAATTTTGTGGGGGACTAATAGCACTTTTTTTTTTTTGAGGGAAGGGACTAATAGCACATGTTGTTTATAAAAATTAATAAAAATATATGAATAAAATTTATGGTGGGACAAAACTTGAAAAATCTTAATCACCTGGCACAACATTAGTTATTTTAAAAGTATCCCTTGGCATCAGACGATTCCAAAATTGATAGCCCTGTCATTAACATAAAAATAGATTAATTGCACATTAACTTAATTTCAATAAAAAATTTGAGATAATTTATGAAAGTAACTTATAATTCATATGAAAACTGTTCATTTAATTACCATATTCCTTCTTTAGTGAACTTTTGAAATTGTTTGTCCATATAAGTGAATAATTAACTAAGTTTATTCAAGTAGAATCAAAGTCTAATAGTTCAGCATAACTCAGTTGACAGAGACATACATTGTTATATACAAGGTCGGGGTTCGAACTCCGTTCACCTTAAAAAAAGTGAATTCTAACTAGTAGACTACTTAACCAAAAAATAAAAATCAAAGTCTAATAAATAGATACCTTGCTTTCTCTCTTTCATGATCATGTATCCCCAGGCAAAGCTAGACCCACATAAGCATTATTAGTATATTAAAATCTTCCTCCTTCGAAGTACCTGGAATTGCAAGGATTATGTTACTTGATCTTATGAAATTATAGAATAATATCTACGTACAACAAGTACAACTAGATACTAGCATGTACGAATCTTGGACTAGTAATCTTTCAAATATTGCTCCCTATTGATTAGTTGGAAAATAATCTTGTGATTGAGGGAAATCGTAAGGCCAACTTTGGACCTCCTTAGATAACTATAATAAATGTGTAAAGAACTAATTCAAATTATTTCTTACACATAAGCAATTTAACATTGTGCATGGTGACGTCACGGGGTGACCAATATCTGTTGCAAAGCCTCTGACCCCCTAGTAATAGTCAGACGGTGAAATTGACCTCAAGATTATTTGATCTTTAAATCAGATGTTGAATTATCTAAATTAAACTTTCAACAATTTGACTTGTAAACAGTTTTAAATAAATTTCTAGATAATCAACCTAGGACTAGGAGTGCACGAGTATTCAATTAGTTAATTAGAGCAAAGTTACTAATACACTTTGGGAGCTACTTTGTTGGTGTCTAGAACTATTTGTGTATTTTAAGATTATTCTTGAGTTCAGAGAAGTAATCTATCGGGAAATTTATCCATTTAAGAGGGTAATTCTTTTTAATATATGATCTCTTTTAAACACACGTTGAGATCAAATTTCCAACCAATAATTCAAGGAGTGTGGCTTGATTGGTTAAGCAGCATTGAGCTTATGGGGTGATCCAAGTTCGACCCCCGCAAAACACATTTTTTTACAAGGGGCAAAGAGCTTTGATCAAGATTGTTTATAGTTAATCTCTTAACCAGGTATGTTCTTAATATTTTATGGGCCTTAGACTAAGTTTGAGAAAAGGGCTCCCTTGTATAATATATCATAATTTTCTTTTTATGAACGGTAAATGAATATGCATTAATCATGGCAGTCCCCATAATACATGTTTTAAAATCCCAACGACACTAAAAAACATTGTGTGTCAAATGCATCCCATCCTGTATATTAATAAATAAAAAAGAATAATAAAAAAAATATTGGGCCTGCCGAACCAAACACAACAAAACTAAATAAAATGATAGCAAACATACCAAGTTTTATATAAGTTTCATTATCTGATTTGATAATTCAATTGATTTACTACCTCAAAAATTTCTCAAAGAACTTCATTATTATTCCAGTAACATGAAAACCCTTTATCATTTGTCAAAATAAAATGATATGTTATGATCGTACCTGATCAGAAGGTGATTGTCGGTGCCTTTAAATGCGGTGGTTTAAGTGGTGGTTGATTGCTTCAAGACTACTTCTTGGAACGGCGTGGGGTGTGTACCTGCAGGCACTCCGATGCTTAAGTCAGTCGAGATCAAAGAATGAGGGTTTAGAGAGAAGATAGATTCTACCTTGGGGACTGTTAAAAGTCCCTTATATATAAAGGTGGATGGCTACAGAGCCGGTCTAATGGCACACCTGTGTCCGACGGTTACGAAATCGTGGGAAGTGTAACCGCTAGAGAGATAATTGCGGGAACGTGCGAAGAGACGTTGCAGTTTGTTTGAACTGGTCTCGCTTGCTCTGTGCACCCCCTTTGCAGGGAAAGGGTGTGTCGAGAGTAATATTGTCAAACGTGGTGTTTGGGTTTGGATTGTGTTGGGCCTAAGATCCTTTTGACCGGTCCAGAACATGTTACTTATCAAAAATCACGACAAGACCAAATTTGTTGTCCCAAACATGAAACTTTCATTATATTATGTAATCTAAATACAAATTCATGTTAGATTCAATCTATAACATAAAATAAATCTCAATAAAAAACAAATTTGGACTCTGAGAACGAGTAGAAATTTTGCGTTTTACGTGTTGTTTCTAAGTTTGGCGATTTAGCTAATGAAATATTTGGGGTGAAAATGAAAACATTGAGTTGGGGTGTGAAAATGAAAATGTTGTTTGGTTGTAAAAAAAGAGTAAAATGGGCTGAAGTCTGGTAAATGTTTGGGCCCTCTTTGTGAATATTTCTAGTTATACCCCTTTTAAACCCAAGATTACTATATAGACCACCTTCGGAAAAAAAATTGAGCCCCTTACGGCCATGGGCCCTTGGCCGCCGCGCCCGTGACCTATGCCTTGTCTGGCCCTGCTCTTAACCTTTATAAATAGACTATTACTTTTCCCACCCTATCCAATTCTCGCGCGTCCTATTTTTTTTACGAAAATGCCCTTTCAGATTATGTCATCCGAATTTGAGTTTTTCCCACCCTAGGGTGAAAAAAAAGAGTTTTTCACAATATCGGATTTTTTCGGATTTTATAATCCGAAAACCTCAAAAAATAAGACGTGTTACATGATTTTTTTTCGGATTACATAATCCGAACACCCCCTAAACACCATTTTTCAAGGGAAAAATAGTTCGGATTATATAATCCGAACTGTATCAGCACAAATTATGAACATGTTTGTAACATGGACAATCATTTTATGAACAATACTAATCTTCCTAACTCCCATCCTTCTGTTTTGGGTCATTGTTAGTTGTTCTTAGTCAAAAAATAGGGTTTTCGGGCTACTGATCAGATTGCTCCGAAACTTCCCCAGAAAATCAGAGAAAAAAAAATCAAGGATCAAGACTCCCCTAAAGGGGACTTCATATGGGACTCCGCCCCTCAAAATCCAAAATTCCATCGTTTAGACCCATTTTTAATTTTTTTAAATTTTTTCATATTCTCAGAAAAATCCAAAAAATTTGCATTAGTTTTATTTGATTTTTAGAATTTTTTTGTGGTATTTTTATATTTTTATGATTTTATTTGACTAGTTTTTATCATTTTTAGTTAACTTTTTTGTTGTTTTTAAAAGCAAAACTCATAACTGTTGAAATGTGAGAGAGTCTGATGACTGATTATACATAAGCATTGTCCGGATTATAGAATCCGAATTCACTTAGGATATTTTCCGATTACAAAATCCGAAAATCCATGGGCATTTTTGAAAAAATTACAGGGTGCGTGAGAATTGGATAGGGTAGGAAAAGTAATAGTCTTATAAATATTGTTTTATAACAAAAAAACTCATTATCCAACAAGTTGCAAAATTATAAATGGTATTTTTCTCCATATGTGAGACAAAGATTGTCAATAATTAATTCCTCAACCTTTATAAATATGAGTCGTGCTACATAGACGAAAGCTGACAATGCACAAATCACGGAATTCATGTGGATGGAAATCAAAGAGTGGGAGAGAGAAAGAAATTAGTCAAAGGGAGAAATTCATCCAACGGTGTTAAGCATTCGTCGCTTGTCGTGCTTGTTAGTCCTCGTACCAAGAAGCATTTTCCATTAGCTATTGGTTGCAAGTGGATGTTTAGGTTAAAACTGCATGCAAATAATACAGAAAGGTAAAAGACAATGTCAGTGGCAAAATGATTTAGTTAAATAGAAAGCATTATACGAACACCTTTAGTTTAGTAGTAAACTCACTAATGTCAAAGTTCTAATGGCCATTGCAACATCTTAAAACCGACAACTATTCCATCTTGATGTGAATATGGTCGGTCTTGAGATTTTTAACGTTATAGGTCAATTAAAATAATGGTGCCCCTTGTCAATTATATTATTAAAAAAAATTGGTTGTGGACATTGGTGGGACATGAACAAAAAAACCTGAGCGGGCGAAAACAAAGTTAAAAAATTTAAGTTGCAAACCTTTTTATTTTTTTAAAAAGATAATTTCATTATTGTGTATAATAGTACTAGTAGGGCTACATGTACAATAAATCGAAATAAATCGAAATAAAGAAACTTAAAAAAAGATCTCATTGTGCACCATACAAATGAATCTACGAAGCATCACAACAAACAACACAAGATACCATCACCAACTATTGTCTTTCAAAACTGACCAAGCCTCTGTGCCAATAAGCAAATAAGTTTATTCTTTTGGTTATAAGAAATGACATAAAAAGTAAACAATTTGTATTCTTCTAAGAAGGTAGTCATTACAAAATTTAATCTTGTTGTGAATTTTGATTCATAATATGTTTGAATCAATTAAGAAAGAGAAGTATTTTATAAAACTATCTAACCTTGGTGAATGGAAACATGCTTTATAAAATAAAGAAAACATAAAATCACAATCAATATATCATTAATTTTAAATATTAGATAAATTAAATACAATTAATTTTCTCTCATTCTCATGAATTAAACATGACTCTTGGAGTCATGCATTTCAATAAAAAAACAACACCATAATATACAAACATGAACCACCGATATGTTTTTCAAAGAATACATATATTTTTCATTATTCATATATTAAATATTACTTTTAGAATCATCAATTTCAATCAACAACTACATACACAAACTACCAATAAACCTTGCAAAAATTACTTATTTTCCTCATTTTTCATGTATTAAATATGTCTTTTTGATTCATGCATGTCATGTGAGAAAAAAATATTGTATATGTTAAAAATACAAATATGTAAATTTTAACTGAGTTGAGATCCTATTCATTTCTTAAAATAAATAGACATCTTATTGCCACAAATTCTAGAAATATATGCATTTATATTTTTTATTTAATTCAAAACTATAGTAATGGAGACGTCCATTTTTTTTAAGAAATAAAGAGGATCTCAACTCATTTTAACTGGGTAAAGATCCTCTTCATTTATAAAAATAAATGGAAGTTGCAATTTAAAGAGAGATAGACACAAAAATTAAGTGGTGGGTCCTATTTTTAAGTAGGTCTCACCATCATTAATTAATTTTTACTTTTTGTGTGCATTTATCTCTCTAAATGGAACAAATGAAAAAAAATTATAAATGAAGAGGATCTTAACCCATTTTAACTCACCTTATGCTTATGTGTTATGTATTTATTATCTATCAAATAACAGTTTATTTTTTATAAAATAATCAAATGAATTTTTTTTAATGGACTTTAAAAATAGAGAAAGAGTTGAAACTTAGTAATTAGGAAACCGATTTCTCCCAAACAAACGAAGTCCCCCTATTCCTAACCCTAGAAAAAAATAATATCCATATCCAATATCACAATCAAATACTCACATAATCTAAACATGCAAAGAAAGACATAAAATAACGAAACAAAATAAAAACCTAAAAGAAAATTAATTTATGTACCTGAAGAAAAATAAAATATGAAAGATAAAATCAAACCAAGTGTTATGAAGAATCCCATTAACCACCAAAATCCGTCTAAATAGCCACCGGTCTCATCTTCAAAATTGGCCGGATTGGAACTCGGCCGAAAACCAAAAACTCACCAATGACGGTGTTCCTCTAGTGTCAGGGAAAAACTTGGTGAATGAAGACGAAAAGAGATGGATATGATAGTGTGGATAATAAATTAATGATAAGTTAACACACACTTCCAAGTAGGAAGTGCCTATATTTGCGAGAATAAGAAATGAAAACAAGGAAAGGAAAGAATAGTGAAAAAGAAAGAAGAATAAAAAAAGAACTCAAAGAACGATGGAAGAATAAAAAAAAAAAAAAAAAAAAAAGAATTATCATTTTCTACGTGCAAGTATGAGTCACCAGGGTCACCATGACCCGAATGGCAAACGTCAGTATAACAACGCCCATTAAAATGTCATCAGTAACTTCCACTCTCTATGATATAGAAAAGTCATTAGGCTTGTTTGCAGCTTGATGGTTTGAAATTTTGGATAGTTTAAGTTATTACCAAGTTAGTCAATTATTTTGAGTTATTACCAAGCTTGTAATTGCTATCCATCCATGAGTGTTATGTCTCTTAAACCTATTAACACAAGGAAAGATGTACAAGTAGCTATTATATCAAAGTAAAAACCTAATTACTAAATATGTAAAATAAAGTGAGGAAGATCACATGTTTTCTATAAATTATCTATGTCAATAAGTTTCATTAAAAGTATATTGAAAAGTAGGTAAAATTAGAACTTTATCATCAACCCATAGTATAAGATAAAGAGAGCAGAGGAAAAACTATTCTAAGATTTTTTTATCTATTTCAACTCAAACTGACTTGCAGAGAGAGCAATTCTCCAATTTAATATTAATGAGTCTTTGCAATAGATACAAAAGAGAGACAAGGAATTAACTTCAAGAGCTCAACACGAACAAACACTTCTCAATCTCTCAACAACAAAAGATTTACAACTCAACAATAAATTTTTTACAAAAGTGATTTGGAAATTATATTCAATGTTTACCAATAACAATCTCTAATTTCTCGCACTATAGTCTTTCAACCCTTGAATGTTGATCACAACAAAGGTGCTTAGGATGTGTTTCCCAACCCTAATACTCACCACAAAGCCCTTAACCCAAAAGCCCCTTTGAGTTCTCTCTTTGTTGATGTTGTCTCTCACCAAATCACCTCACAAGAAGCACTCAACACAAGAGCCATTATTTCCACTTTGTCTTTCCTCTTCCTGTTTCTTGTTCTTGAACCCAAGCCACTCTCCCAAAAGGCACCAACCTTTGTCTTTATGTTTCCTAACGATATCATCTATTGGTACTAGTGAATAATGAAGTAAAATTATGTTTTAATTGATATTTTATGAGGTAAAATTATGTTTTCATTGACATTTTTTCTGTGCAATTCGAATTAGTATGTATGAGCTTCATCATGATTTGGGAATTTGAATTAATGAAATGATTCAAACTACCCTAATTCAAATTACTTAAGGGAGAAACTTTAAACCACTTTTCTTAAACACAAATTATAAATCAGGGGTGACCCTAAGGATGGACGGAAGGGGGAGGTCGCCCATAACACAATTTGTTTAGGGCACTAAAATTATAATTTTTTACTTGGTAGTTATTACTATATATGTAGGTTATTTCTTTTTCACTTGTTTTGATTAATTGTATTGAAAATATATTTTTAGAGAACCTTGATTATGAATTAATCTTTTGCAACAAGAAAATGTAAAAATAGAGACTTTCGAATAAATAAAAGGGTACAATTTGATTTATTCTCCTAAGACACGAAAAAATCTTAGAACCCACCCTTATTAATTATAGTTACATTATATCTTGATACATAGTGTCGATGAGAAGTTAAGCACAATCACGTTGCTGGTGGTCGTTCTAAACGGATATAATCATACATAACTCCTTGGAAAGGAGTATCGGCATTGGTCTGCGTTAGATATATGATGTTCTTTCCTTTCAAAAGAAGATTACTTGGCACATCAATGCTGAACAACCTATACAATCCATGAATTCCATGTCTTTGTATGCAATTGTCTCCTCGGATTCTTCCTATATGCCCTGTCGCGAAGTGGGGTGGATATACGCTTCGATCATTGAACCGAACCTGAAAACACACGGTTTGATTAGATTTTACAAAGAGAGACTATCTTCGTCTTATAAGCAGGTTTTAAAACAATGAGTTAGATCTAATATAAAAATCTAATAACTAATGTGATTGAATATTTAACCCAAGCGTTGCGAAAACTAAATTGATTAAAAAAAGGTAATGATGTACCTGTAGGTAAGCATCAGCAGCACTGGCCAAGGCAAGTTGTAGTGTGTAGTTTCCACTCATTAAGTCATACTGATGTTCAAATATAATTTGCCATGTTGTTGGTTCATATGTATTATTTTCTGTGTTTCTGCTTACAAAACAATTGAGACTCAAATTATACATAAAAAAATAATTAACAATATAGTTCTCTACTAAACTTTATATTTACCTTGTAACATGAGCATAAAACCAATCTTTATTCTTGTTAACACCGACAGTGTAAATAAGATCATCATTTGGATACATTTCAGTGTAACGTTCCCACAACCCATATTGCCTAAAACTGTAAAAAGTGAAGATATATACAATAAATTAAACATATATAATTAAGGGTTAAAATGTATTTTTAATCCCTATAAAATTTACCATTTTTGTTTAGTCCCTACATAAATTTTGTGGGGACTTGTTTATAAAAATTAATAAAAATATATGAATAAAATTTATAGTGGGACTAAACTTGAAAATCTAAATTTTTTAAAGACCAAAACTTATTTAACTTTAAAATTAATTTAAATTGAAAAGAGTAGCTTTAGTTAACAATGAGTTTTGGACTAACTTGTCTTTGCCTTCAGTGTATAATTTGTTCATGAGAGTAGGGTAAGGTTCTGGTACATGGAATTCTGAAGTCAAACGATCTGGAATACCAATTTCCCAAATGGTTGGTCCATTTCTAGGGGGATTATATACAAGTGAATTTAATTTTATGACTCCTCCTACAAGTTCAAACAAGTAATTGTTTAATTAGCGTTATAATTAACTTTTGGTATAATTCTACAAGAGAGTAAAAAAGAATTTACCTGGGGTGATGGTGATTGTACTATTATATTTGTAATCACCAATGAATCCAGAGACCCAACCATATAGATTATAGTGACCTGGTACAACATTAGCTATTTTAAAGTATCCCTTGGCATCAGCTCGAGTCCAAAATTGATAGCCCTATCAATAGTACAAAAATAGATAGATTAATTATAACTTATATGAAAAAAGGCTAATTAATTACCACATTCCTTCTTTAGATAATTTTTGAAACGGTTAATAGGTTTTTACCCCCTGTAATATAGGTCATTTCTGGTTTTCCTTCCTGTAAAATATTTTTTTTGATTTACCCCCTGTAAAATATTTTTGTTTTGATTTACCCCCCTAATAGGCCAAACAAAAACCAATTTTATTTTTTTTTTTAAGAAATTTTCGTTTTTGTTTGGCCTATTAAGGGGTAAATCAAAACAAAAATATTTTACAGGGGTAAATCAAAAAAAATATTTTACAGGGAGAAAAACCAGAAATGACCTATATTACAGGGGGTAAAGACCTATTAACCCTTTTTGAAATAGTTTGTCCATTAAGTGATTAATTAAGTTTATTCAAATAGACATAAAGTACCTTGCTTTCTCTTTGCCATGACCCTGCATTTCCAGGCAAAGCTAGACCCACATAAGCATTATTAGCATATTGATATCTTCCTCCTTCGAAGTACCTGGAATTTCCAGGAAATGAAGTAACATATTAAATGCTTATGATATTAAAGAATAATATCTATGTAAAATTAGAACAAGATATTAGTATGTACCAATCTTGGACTAGTAATCTTCCAAATACTGCTCCTCGTTGATTAGGTGGAAAATAATCTTGTGATTGAGGAAAATCATAAGGCCAACTTTGGACTTCCTTGGATAACTAATTAAATGTTTAAAGAGTTAACTAAAATTATTTGTCATTGACTTAACAAATTAAACAATGTGGTTACTGTGAGTATAGTACCTGTTGTACAGCATCTGACCAGAGAGTTGCAGTATCATTCTTGCTTGAATCAGAGTTAAGGTACGCAAATACAGGCCCAAAAACCTTTTTATAAGTCTCCCCTTCTTCAAATGCCATAGTTACTTCCTTTCCAGCATAGTGTGTGCTCACAAACATCTAAACAAAAACAAAATATTAGTTGCAATGCAAGTGGGGGGTATGCAAGTTAAAACTGCATGCAAATGGTACAACTCAAAGGCACAAGTCAATGTTAGTTGCAAAATGATTTACTCAAGCTGAAGGTATTGAACCATATGAACATTTTTAATTAGTTCAGTAGTGAAAATGACTATTGTTAGAGTTCTAATGGCCATTGCAACATCTCAAAACTGGTCTCTATTCCAGCTTGATGTGAACGCCGCTTTTCTTTATGGTGATCTCAATAAAGAAGTGATCATGCAACCCCCTTCTGGTCTTGATCTTCTTCAACCCTATATGGATTGAAGCACACCAGTAAAAAATAGAACACCAAGTTAATTAAGACACTCACTGATTCTGACTATGTGGATGATCTGGTCATGGGGGGGATTGACGTTGATGAAATTAAGAAAGTTAAGACCCTCATAGATCTTCTGAGCATTCAAATACTGCTTAAGCTTTGAAGTAGCTAGAACACAAGATGGAATATCATTCTGTCAAAGAAAATATACATTTTTTGGAACCAAACCGTGTCCTACTCCAATGCAACTACAACTTCAGTTACAAAAATCATTTGGTCAACCATTATCTGAACCAGTAGCTTATAGAAGATCAATTTGGATATTGGTTTACTTGACTCATTCAAGATTAGAGATTTCTTATGTTGTAAGCAAACCAAGTCGGTTCCTAGATGCTCCTGCAAATGAACATATTATAGGTGGTTCCGTGGTTACATGTCTTGAAATTCCTCAAAAACAATTGTAGTAGAGGACTATTCTACAGCTCATCATTACGTCTTAGTTTCAAAGTTTTTATCATTCCGATTGGAGAGCATGTCTTGACAGTAGGCGATCCACGCCTGTAAGAAGCAATATGTGGTATCTAGGTCTTGATCTAAGGCAGAGTATATAGCATCGGCGCAACTTATTAGGGTCAACGACTGTTGTACATACTACATGATTTCCTCATTCTCCGTCTGTCACTGTGATGGTAAATCTGCATTGCATTTAGCAGCAAACCTTGTTTTCCATGAGAGAACAAAGCATGTAGAAATCGATTGTCATGTGGTGCATGACAAGATACAAGCAATAGTTCAACATTTGTTTCCATTGTCACCAAAAGAGCATGCTGCAGACATTCTGACCAAGCTACTGCATTCAGGTCCATTCAATATCTTGCATAACAAGTTTGCAATGATTGACATCTATTCCAGCTTGAAGGGGTGTTATTTGTGAAGTTAACAAGGATACAAATATTACTTGCAACACAAGTTATTTAAGGCTGGTTTGTCAATTATCCAATAACTAATTCTAAGAGTTAGTTATAACTTGTAATTGCTTCTAGTTAACTAACTTTTCACAGTTTTATAACTAAAAACTCATTATCAAACAAAGTTGCAAAAATATAAATGTTCACATAATGCACTGTATAAGCTTAAAATTGGGATTTGTGTTTGATTTTTTCTTCAATTGACATATAGAAAAAAATAAATGGTTAATAGGTCTTTACCCCCTGTAATATAGGTCATTTCTGGTTTTCCCCCCTGTAAAATATTTTTTTTGATTTACCCCCTATAAAATATTTTTGTTTTGATTTACCCCCTTAATAGGCCAAACAAAAACGAAAATTTCTTGAAAAAAAAAAATTGGTTTTTGTTTGGCCTATTAGGGGGTAAATCAAAACAAAAATATTTTACAGGGGGTAAATCAAAAAAAATATTTTACAGGAGGAAAAACTAGAAATGGTCTATATTACAGGGGATAAAGACCTATTAACCCAAAAATAAATAAGTTCCCGTGAGCATAGCTCCGGAGTTAGACAAATAAAAGTTGGAACATACCGAGAGAGTGATGGGTCCAACATGAGAAGTAAGATCTTGCTTAATTGGTCCACCATTACGAAACTCATTACTTGGTGTTATCATCCAGAAACCCACAGGTGAATCAGAACCAAAATTAATCCATCCATGAACAGTGTTATCTTTGTTTTCACATGAGTATTGATATTTATCATCCACCTGAACCAGTCAAAATCATATCATATTCATTCACATGCATCTTTTAACCAAAAATAAATACCATACTAAAATAAATAAAAATGCAGGTATCTACCTCTCCTCTAAATTGTGGGTTAATTGGGTTGGTTAATAGAACTGCTTCAGGGTAAGCTAGTACTTGACCTGTGTATCTATCTTTCATTGCAGGCATGTTTCTTTGTCTTGTATCAGATATTGCCATGTACTTGAACCTGTTCCATTGATTTCCCATTAATTAGTAAATGTTTTTGAAAAGTTTTCCTCAAAATTTATCCTGGACAATTTAATTACTATTTTAGTCTATAATTATATACCTGTCTTTATTGAGTTTGAAAACAAATCTAATTTGATCAACCTCAACTCCTGGCATTCCTTTGGGTCGATTGAAAATTGCATATGAATAAAATCCAGAATCACCACTTCTGAAAATGTACCTGCATATATACATAAATTTTTGTTTCATGCACCATTAGTAAGCTTATATATATAGTTCCTAACCCAAAAAATAAATTGTCCAAATTAATTTGTTGTGAAATTGTATTAACCAAAAGACATTAAACAATATTCCACCTTATATCTATGTTTATGGGGACATTTGTGCCACTCATGGAAGGTGTCCATAATCTTGAAAATGAAACCTCCACCATATTGTCATCATCTGCAATAACTGAAAAGTTTGTCCCATGGATTCTGCAGTATGGTTACAACTTACAACTGTAAATTAGTCTATTGAATATACAATAGGTGATGAAATCATGCTTTTGTTTGATAAATTTATTCGATGTTATTTTGTCCCATTATCTTTAAAAACAATTGTATAAATATGTCAACCTAAAATTTGTTTTAGGTGGAGTTTCTGGTTTGAACCCGACCCCTACGCATAACAATGCATTATCTCTGTTAATTGAGTTAGGTTCACCGGAGCGGAGTATTTATTTATTTATTTATGACTAGAGTATTTATAATTAAATATGATGCCACTTTGTTATGTTATAATATGTTAGATCTTATGTTAGAATACCATTGTAAAATGATCATAATAGAACCTTGGACTTGGACTTTGGATCCACACCAACAATCATAACATCTTGCGTAAATTATAAAAATTGTATATATTTAACTATATCTTGTTTAAAAAAAAGATATCTGAAATTTTCAAACATACATTTTGAAAATATCTCAAACACAATATTTCTTGTTAGTTCTTAAAATATTTCTCTTAATATATAATGCTAGCAACACACATTCTAAAACACACCTTCCAACACACTCTCTTTGATTGGTTAAAACTTACATGGGTCCCACCAAATCATGTGAGTCCCATATAAGTTTAGTGGGTCCCATGTGAATTTTAACCAATCAAAGAGAGTGTGATGAAAAGTGTGTGTTGCTAACATTTCTCATATAACGAATTATGATTTAATGCAAGTGTAGAAAAGATAAAAAGTTATGGGTGTTGCTAACCGGTGCCCCCGGGGCACTGGTTAAGGAGTAATAAATGAACAGATTCCACTTATTTTACTTTAATTAAAGTGATAAATATGGTAACTAATTAAAATAAAAAAAGATGTATTTAATAGTCCGTCAAATTTCCTTTTCCATTTTATATTTACATTTCTA
>Ga0228710_1003188_pt1 | contig 26152 bp, 12 predicted proteins | sample MedpolnodulmetaG_FD_177995 | JGI IMG/M metagenome (GOLD analysis project Ga0228710, IMG submission 177995) | Root nodule microbial communities from Medicago polymorpha collected in Santa Monica, California, United States - pink nodules | ecosystem: Host-associated > Plants > Roots > Nodule...
CCTAATTTCCTTAAAAAAAAAAAAAAGAAAGAAAGAAATCATGCTAGTAAATTTTGAAGATGTAAGCTATTAAGGACAATTTCAAGAGCAAATTACACATGAAAATGTCTTGCTTAACATCCGTACAATTAATCAATTATTTGTTACATGTACCAACATATTGTTTTAAACTTTTTGTAAAATAAAATATTGCTCAAAACTTTTTCAATTTTCAAATATGATCATTTGATTTAAATAATTAACCGCAAATAATTGAAAGAAGTGGCCCCTACTCAAATAACTATTCACAAAATTATTATTATTGAACACCATATTTAACTATGTCATTGCATGGTTGTTCAATATGTCCCTTGGATTGTTCAAAGGTCTCTCAACCGATTAAGTCGTAATCTTCGATATTCTTTTTTTTTTGTGTAAAATCCGATTGGGTCTGTCACGACCCAAAAACACGTATCGTGACCGGTGCACGAACTAGATCATTCTAACCCGGCAAGCCTATTAATCAAACTTGCCAACTATAATAAATAAATAAAAATTCCAATTTGAATTTCATTTCAAAAATAATATTCACTGAAATTTCGACAGAGTTTCTTCTGTATTTTCAACATTTCCAAGATGTAAATCCTGCATTCTATCAGCCAGAATCTCCAAATAACATCTTTATTTTCATACTATTTGTACAACTCAAAATAAAACGTCCTAGACTTTCAAATAGCTGCAGATGCATCAATTGACTAAAACATACATAAATAAAAGAGTCGGTCATCAAGGAGGCCTACCAATAAAATGTGACGCTGCTGAGCTTCGAGTCTACTAGCAGCTTTCTACTCAGCTGCTTGAAAATCTGGAAAAAAAAAATAGAAAAAAAAGAGTAAGTCACAAGGACTTAGTGAGAGACAACAACCACCACCAACTAGAAGGGAAACACACAAGGGCACAATTAATTACTTTTCTCAAATCTAATATTAATTTACAAAGCTAGTACCCGTATAAAAATATAATAAACTCACGATCAAGTGTCTCATGAAAATTCGAAAAAACTTGGTAACTTTATCAAACCAAATAAGACCATATCAAAATCGCAATGTCGTAAAAAGGTGAATCCAAATCCACATCTTTAAAGAAAATATCGAAATCATGCATAATGAAAAGGAATCGAAATAATCAAATCCAAATAGAATATATCAATCCAATTTTAGTGAAAAAAATCAAAATGGGTGAATCAAGAACTAGCTCAATCTCGTTGATAGCCCTCTCCTCCTAATGGGGCCTTCCCATAGGAGCGGCTCCATCTAACGGATAGCTCTTTTCTCTCGACTCAAAACAAAGTGTAAAACATTTTCAATTAGGGGGGTTTACGTCTCATTGATAGCCCTCTCCTCCTAATGGTGGCCTTTCCATAGGGGCGGCTCCATCTAATGGGTAACTCTCCCTAATCGAAATCACATACTAGGTGCACCTAGGTCGTCGTCATTATATCCGTAATTCTCAAAATATCATTCTTAAAACACAATGTTAAAACCATATTTCACAACATAATGAAACTTATCTCAATACGTATCATCAAAACTCAATAAAAAATCCACTACTTATAATCATAAGTAAATTCAAATTCCAATCCAAATCACGCACAAATTAATATCAAACCTTTCAAAAACGCATATTTCAAAACCACGTTTCACAACATATCAAAACAACTACGAAATTACATATAATTAAATTCTCCATTTCAATTTCTCTACTTTATAAATCACAAGTAAAATCCAAATCCAAATGAAGCGCATATTAATATTGAAAATTCCGAAGAACATATATCTCAAAACCGTATTTCTCCATATCTCAAAACTCATGTTATAGTATATGCAACCAAACCTCAATTTCAAATCTTTTGCTCAATAAGTCACAGATAAATCCAAATAGAGGATAGTTAAATTTGATGACTTTGAAATTATATAACAATGACGAGAAAAATGTTCAAAGGGTGTGCTCCCCAATTTGATAAACACTTTAACATATAAAGTCAACAAAATATTGATAATAACGATAATTAAAATAAGTGATAATGATCGTCATCAACTCACAAATATGACAAGTCAACTCCGTTCCTAGCAATGCCTTTCGAAATAACCACCGGAGCAATCCTCACCGAATCTCAAGGAACACCAAAGGGAACACTTTCCATGAGTGGGTATTCTTCTCTTTTCTTATAGCACTAACCATAACTCCAAAAAAAAAAATTCCAAAAGCACTTGTAAGTGTTGATAAGCTTTTCTTGAATGTGTAGAGTTTTGTTGCAAGTGTGGGTGTTAAGGTTGAGATTTGATTGAGGTAGAAGAATGACATGGAGGAGGGTGACGGGTTGGAATTCTTAACACCAGAGCTTGTTGACATCCTAAAAAGAGTTCATAGGGTCGTGCATAACAATGTAATGTCTCTTAGGTTCATGAATATTGTGTTTAAGAGAATTGATTTTGCCAACCAAAAAGGGTCAGGGGCGCAACCGTTGCCTGATTGCCCTTCATTACTGTGTAAAAAAAAAATTTCTCTTCAAATTCGATTGAATTGACATTTAAAAAAAATTAATAATTTTTCAAATACTATATATGTCTGATCTTTTCTTATTATGTGCAATGATGTTGATATCTAATGTCAAATGATAACTTTGATAAATTCATGCATTTATGACATCTAAAAAACAGTTATGAAAGAATGAGAGAGGAAAGGAAAGATGGAGAAAGTTATAATAATTCATACCTCACACCAAACACACAATCATTTATGGTGTCGTTGCATCACCTCGTTAACATCTTCATCTATGTCAACGGGTAAATTTTCTACATAAAATCCATCGAGACGTGGAGTGTATAAGATTCCATTGTACCAAAAGGTCTTCATCTTTGGGCAGTCTTCAATTTTTAACAGATGACATCGTGGCATCTCAACATAGCAAGAGAAAGAGCTTCGGCAGAAACATTTGAGGTTGGGAAGCTTCCCTAGTACAATATCCTCCAATGATGGGAATATGAACTTCTTAGCCTTCTGTTGTTGTGGTTCAACATGATTACAATCATTCCCAATTATCTCCTCTATCTTCTTGCATTCAGACACATCAATCCTCCACAATTTTGGAAGGCTTGTAGCTATTGAAACATCCGGAAACACATATTTCAAATCATTGCACTGCATTATGAATATATATTCCAAATTCGGAAAGCCTAGTATTTGACCAGGACTCTTCCAAATGTGTTTCAGTTTTGGCAAAGAGTATAAATTTAAGTACACACATTCTCCCACATTGGATAATCGATACTCCAACATGCTATCATTTGATTCAAATATCTCTTCTAAGCACTCACATTCTTCCACTCTGAGAGACTCCAAATGTGAGAAAAATTGCACCATGTTGGATGGGATGCAATTCAATAGCTTGTGACAATTTACAATGTCAAGCCATGGTACTCCTTTGATGTAGCCAAGAAGCTCTTCATCGACATCTCTAAATGTCTCAAATTTTTGCAACTCAACCTACACAAGATACAACATAAAATTGACATAATCTAAATTTAAAATTAATTGAGTATTTCGAGGTGGAAGACCTCATGTATGTGTTTGTACCTTGTATTTCTCTGAATTTAAAACATAATATATTGTCAAATTTAGGTCTCCAAGTGTTTGTATATCATCCCAATTCCAGTATACTTTATGAAGGCTGGGTGTGTTTACAATAACATTTCCATGGGGAAAGGTTCTCATATTTGGACACTCATTAGTTGACGACACCATTATATCGTAGTCGTACACTCCTGAACAAAAACACTTGAGCTCTGGTACTACACGAAAACTTAATTCCTTTAATTGTGGAAATGAAATCAGAACCTTATCATTATTATTGAATTCCTTGTCCTCTTCAACAGTGCATAAATGGATATCATAGTCATAATCTCCTGAACAAACACATTTCAGCTTAGGAAGAAATTCAAGTGTCAGTTCCTCCAACTTAGGAAATAAAATCTTGACTTTGTTGCCTCCTTTTATAGATTCCCCTTCCATTGTTATTATCTCCTCCATCATTTCACAATTCTGAACTATTATTCTTTGAAGTTGCACAAGGATTCTAGCCATTGAGTGGGAGAACAAACTCCTCAAATTGGGGCAATCAAAAACTTCAATTTCTGTTAGATTCTGAAAGCTTACAAACTCTGCGATATTGTGTTTCCATATGCGACTCAATCTTGGCAAATCTTTCAATGTCATCTTTTGTAGATGATATTGTGAAGTGACATTCCTCTTTTTTGTAACTTCTTCTACTGATTCAAACACCTCAACCAATGAATCACAACAACTTACATTGAGTTCCCTCGCACGTTCAAGTATTTGTATCTCACTGAATGGTATAAGCATTGATAATCTATGAAATCTTGTGATATTGATTGTCCCTTCTTTGAAAAAATATCCAAACATATCTTTATCAATTAGCTCCGTCCAGTTCAACATCTCAGAACTTTGTAATTCCACCTACAAAATATTCATTTAATTATCTCCTAATTGTATTGACAGACTTGTATTCTAAAAATAACAAAATAATGGCTTGCTCCTAATCAACTATTAAAATTATTAAGTTGAAATTATTTAAGTGTACTAGATATATCTTAAAATTTATGAATATAAGTGATATATCTTACACATGCTTTAAATCTTTGTATAGTAGCATTCATGTCATTCTTCTGTATGTAGCTGCTGCTGAATGATTCAATCTCCATGCTGATATCCTCAAGCTGAGGTGTACTACAAAATCCTCGTGAAAAAAGTTTCATATTGGGACAATCTTTGATGTCCACTTTTTGCAGTGATGGAAAATCAAGATTATAGGGTCCTTGGAAGAAAGCCTTAAGGTTTGGAAGGTTTCTAAGACGTAGATGTTGCAATGCAGGGAACACAATCTTTTCTCCTTTTGACTCTGACTCTTCTTGAGATACTACCTCATTTAAGTCATCGCATTCCAATATGTGTAGCTTCTCTAGATGCTTAAGACATCTCATGGACGAAAAAGATAACAAGACACTTATTTTGTTACAGCTCTCCATGATTAGTGATTTTAAGTATGGGAACAAGTGTCCACCTATAACTGGCGCTCGTCTTACCCTTGTTTTATCCATCCCTTGCAAACAACAATTGTTTACATAAAGATCTTCAAGAAGAGGTGCACCACCCAACTCTATCTTGGGTTTTGTTTCAGAAACAGAAGGAGCCTAACCAATTCAATAAAAGTTGTGTACAGTTTAGTTAGAAATATTAGTAAGAAATGATAATTAACAAGTGAAAATATGGATAAGTAAATTATACCAAGGAAATATAAAAATAAATGGATAATCAAAAATATATGTGTGAGCTGTTACCTTGTTGATTTTGTTATTTTTGTTGCTTTGTCGGATCAATTTAGAACACAACGGCGTACAACCAAATTGAAAATTAGAAGATCTTGGGTTGTTTTCTTCAAAATCGCTAACACCAGTGCCATCGAGATTTGAATATGATGCAACAAAATGACTGTTTTGCTTTGTATATGCAGTTAGCAAAAACAATATTGTATCTAGCTTTGGACAATCATCAATTACCAACTTTCTTAAGGATGGAAATTCTATCTCGTAAGAATTTGCAGAAAAACATGTTACGCTTGGGAGTCTTGAAAGTGTTAAGGAATGTAATTTTTCAAACAAGATAATATTTACTTCCTCTTTATTAATTTGGCCACCTTCTTCACCATCTTCTTCATTGGTCACTAAATACTCCATCAACTTACAAGAATTTATCTCCAATTTCTCAATATTGGTGATTGCTCCAATAATAGCTGGAGTAAATACTTGTCTCAGAGAGTCGCAATTTGATATTGTCAAAGTTTTCAAATTTTCAAAACCTTGAACACAATGCAGAACTTTACTCCAGACTTGTGTTAGTTGATTAAGGTGAGATATCTCCAGTTCTTTCAATTGTGGAAATACTTGGCCATCTAAATATCTTTGAGTGTCAAAGACCACATTAATGGAAGAACAATTTTGTAGCAAGATTGTTTCCAATTTTGGGAATTTTTGCATCCAATCAGATGAAAACAACTTGCCATTCATTGATAGCTCATCTTCGTCCACCCGAGTTTGTTCAGATTGATCACAACTCATTCTTTTTACCTGTACAAAACAATTGACTTTGATGATCGTGTAAATAAAAATTTAGATAAATTAAAACTGGTTAGTGTACAATCCACTAATATATATTTAAATTTTAATGAAAAAATTATGCATTTCAATGAAGTCTTAATAATAATCAATAACCACCCAAAAACATAAATTACTTACTTGATTGAGCTCTTTCAAATTGATAGCATTGTTAAATCCAATAAATATTGGGAGGTCTATTAATTTCAACTTCACCAAATATGAGAAGTCATTCATCAATCCCTTGACTTCATGGTAATTAGGTGTATAACAAATCTCTTTCAAATTCTGAAGATTTTTCAAAGACAATGACCGAATTTGTTGAAAGCCATTGCAATAAACAGTATAATCTATCAGATATTCGAGATCAGAACAAGAATCAACCCTTAAATCTTTCAAGTATGGAATTGGACAATCAGGTGAAAGTTGTGCCAAAACATTTTTCAAGCCTTTCACCTTTCTTATTGCGAGGATTTCACATTTCTTAATCAATTGTGAGATCATCAATATGCTACTAATAGATTGATAACTTATACCACTAACTTGCAATAATTTTGACTCCAAATATGCAGAGCGCTGAAAATCACTATAAATATCCACATAAATCCAAAACTTTTGTAGGTTGTATAAGTCCAAATCCTTGACTGAAATTTCAGTCCCTCTAACTTTCATTTCAACAACCTTTAGTTGATTAGATATCTTTTTCAGCTCATTGATTGCAATCTCATTATTTTTCCAAGGAAAGTTGTTCATCCTCAAATAAAGTTCTTCCAATCGAGACAATCTTATCAAGACATTAGTAGAAATGACAATAAGATCATTGCAATTTGTCAAATCCAATAACCTTAGACTGCTTAAGTTTCCTATTTCAGTTGGAAGTTCTTTAATATTAGAGTGTGCAAAACTTAGGACTTCTAGGTGTGTAAGTTCCTTACCAATTATAGATATATTACCAACATCACAATACTCTACTTGTAGTGTATTGAGGCTAGCTGAAACTTGAGATAGAGATGGAAGTTTTGGAATGTAAACATTTTGCATAGACAAAACTTTGAGTGATTTCATGCCTTGGAAGAAATGTTCAGACCAATGATTCGGTTTCTCTTCTTTTGATCTAACTTGTAGAAGCTGAAGTGTAGGACACTCTAAGTTGTCTTCTAACCATATTGTCTCATCCAAGATAAGTGATAATGCATCAATGTCATTCATTTTCTCTTCTTTAAGCCTCTTCATATCATATTTCACCATAAACCCATGCTCTGTTTTAAAAGCAACTAAGATGATAACATCACGTACAATATCATGCATCTTCACACAGCCTGGCACATTGCTATCCAACAACAAGTAGCATCTCTTCAGATCATCCACCAAACTATGCATTCGATTTCTTGCTTTCCATGGCTCGCCAACAACTTTGAACAATCCCATGCCAATTGCATGACGTAATACACTCTCAATTGGTATATCAAAGTCTTCCGGAAACAAGGCACAAAGCATAAGGAACTTCTTGTGTTCTGTGCTACCCAAAAATTTGAAACTAAGCTCGATGCGTGAGTAAACAAATTTGTGAACATCTAAGAAAGAAGATGATTGGGAATTTTTTAATTGTTCAACTACATCCTCCCATGTAGTAAGCTTTTTCTCATTCTCGAGTGCCTTTCCAACAATTACAATAGCAAGAGGTAAGCCTCCACATTCCTTCGATACTTGTTTTGCTATTGGATAAATATCAGGTTCGTATACTACATCATCTGTCATTGCTTGAAATAGATACCAAGCTTCATCATCGAGCAAAATAGAAACATGAAAGTTCTCTTGGCTTCCCATCTTTTGACACTCCTTTTCATATCGTGATGTGAAGACGATTTTACTAAAATTTTGATTATCTCGTGATGGAAGTCCTACCCAATCAAAATTAAGCTCGCTCCACACATCGTCGAGCACAACTAGGACTTTAGTCTTTCCATCATCATCAATTTCCTTCATTCTCTGCATTAGTTCCCTACCTCTTCCTTCCACACTTTCACTTGTCAAACTCAAGCCTAAACAATCAGCAATTTGACTTTGTATATTCTTGTAATCAGGATTTTGGGATATCACTGCCATCACAACTTTATCAAATAACTCATTTTCTACAGATTTGATGAGTTCTTTCACCAAGGTGGTTTTTCCCACTCCACCCATCCCACATATGCTTATTCTTTTGAATTTATCATCCTTTAGTTTCTCTATGATTCTTTTTATGATTATCTTCCTAGACTCCAAGCTCTTAATATCTTCAGTGAAGGTGGATCCAAGAGTTGGTGGAGCTTTATGGTAGGATATGAGCTGAAATTCATTTTTTTCCTCCTTCAACCTTGTAATATATTCAATGTTTTTAGCAGCTTGCTTTCCCAATGAGTAATTATATGTCAAATTTGGGCACTTTCCACCAAAACATTTCTTGTTCATCTTAACTTTGTCTTCGTAGAAACTTTGTAACACATTTTCAAAATCTACAACGTCATTGAGCCACTTTTCTATGTTAGGTTCAGTTCCTTCTCTATTCATTCTTTTCGTGTCCACCCATGCTTGTAGAGCTTCTTTGACACCCTTCAACTTATTGTGTTCATCCTTCAAGTTGGCAATAATTTTTTTGTGCTGGATCACATATTCAAACTGCTTCACTGTAGACTGCACTGCCAATTCTCCAAGTTTCATGACAGCTTCTTTTGATAGTTCAGTAAGAAACTCCATCTTTCTTTGCCTTAAGTGGAAGTTCTCTGAATTATGAAAAGCAAAACAAACAAGGTACAGAAAAATGTGTTAGATCTAATATATTTTTAGATAATTACAAAGATAAAGATAGTACTATTATAAATAGGCATTTTGCTTGCTGGCAAAATGTATAAACATAGGATAGTATATGAAATACGATAATTATAAATCATCCTTTAGGTAAGTAGGACAAAAAAAAAAATCATATTTTCATCTATGTTCTCATAAATCGCACAATTTCTCACTCTTTTTCATCTCATCACTATGTTGTTGGGTTATAAATAGTTAAATTTGAACATAATACAGGAGAGAAGTAAACTCTAATTTCTTTTTCATGATCTATAGTTGTTTATTCAATTGGTACCCCAAACCATTACAAAATACAGGTTCGTGTAAATGATATTCTATATTTTTCACGCCTAAAGAAAACAACAAAAAAGCAAAAAAAACACCTATCGGACTGAACAGGTTCGTGTAAATGATATTCTATATTTTTTTTAAACATATGCGACATTAAACTTAATAGGAAAAATTGTTGATGTAAAGAACTAAATGGAGGTGCATGCAATATGGTTGCAGCATTTTGAAGTTGTTTATCTAGGAGTGAAGTATCCAAATTTGGTCATGTCAATGTCATAACTGATTTTGGCCAAATAGACAGGATGAGAGTGATCCATTAATCCTAATCCTAATCCTAATTGAGATGAGTTGGTTGTTACCATTTCATAGGCCGATGCATAAAAATGAAGGAGTGATCGTGCTAGTGACATTGGTAGCAAAGGTATGGGAAAATGAATGAGGCATGACAATCACAAATTAAAGCATGATATGGTGCTTTTCAAGCAAGGATGAAAGCAAACTCCAGAGAAATTAAGGAGTAAGGATCAAGGGAGTTGTCTTGGGGTGCTTTTGATCCGCTAAAAGGTAAGTATTGGACAAAACATACTAACTTTTATGGTATTGAACACTTTTGTGTATGTTTGTTGGGCAAAAGGCTATTTTTGTATTTTAAACAACTTGTACTTGAGACGAAAGTTGTGTTGTGGTGTAATGATGGACAAAAATTTTAGTTTTTGTTCTGTCCCTTCGTCCCAATTTGTAAGTCATGGAACAGTTTTACGATTAAACTAAGTACAACTGAAATGTCCTATTTTTAAGCAGATCAAACACATCCTTAATAGTATGCTGAGTTTGTCGAAAGAGTCACTTAATTTTTAAAGATACCACGAGTAAAACTTACCTAAAGTGATATCAAACATTTCATTAGAGAGTGTTTGGGGGGGAAGAAATATTGTGAGGGGGTAATGTAATTTTATGAGGGAATTGAAATTCTTCTATATAAACTATGTTTAAATGATTAATTCAGAATTTTTGAAATTACGAGAATTTATGAAGTATGCAAATGTTAAATTAGAGAGTTTTGAAGGAAAAAAATAATGAGCAGGTGGAAGAAATAAAAATTGAGAAGGGGGGCTTTATGGGGGGTTTGTTTTTCTTCATAACACAATTCTCCTCACCTGGGAATTAAAAAATTGTATTGATGAGAGTTTTGGGTTTATATGAATTCTTCAAAATTAATCGATCTATCTAGTTATATATTCATAGAATAAAAAATATATTAATTATAAACATTAATACCATTTCTCTAAAAATTTAGTCTTTAAAAAAATGTCAAAGATTTCTCAATTTTCTCTGTATCTCACACCCTCCAAATCTCTCCACTCTAAACTCTCAAACAAAGTCTAAGTAGAAGATGAGACCCTGAGTACCAGAGCTTAGTACAACAATCCAATAAAGAGAAGGTAGGTTCGTCAAATTCTTCACCCTTTTACCAATGATTTGATTTGCCTCTTATAACATGTAGAGGAATATTTTTCTATTATCCTTTTCTCTCCCCAACTCCTTCATTTATAGATCACATGCCATGTGTCCCTTAAATTCTCAATTTCGGTTATTCTCAACTGTTTATTTGAGATCATAACATAATCCTTGGTGTTTGTTTCGAGAGCAAAAGGAAGGGACAAAAGGATCGATCAGTGCTATACTTCCTTGGGCTTCATGAAATTGATAGAGGAACGAGAGTTTCCAAATTTAGAGGAATTTTACCACCATTGTGTTTAAGTACATTAAAATCATTGTCATATGACTCTAATTAATTTTAAGGGTCATGCTACCCGGTGAGGAAACTTTGTTGACTTATTTATGAACTAATAACACAATTTTTAATACAGTCATTACAATATAATTTCCATTTTTAGATCATTAATCAGTGCCCCGGAGACACCGGTTAGCATTTCCCTAATTTTAATCATTTGTAAGTTTGGCCAATTGATTGGATTAGAGCGATCCGTTAATCTTAATTCCTAGTTGAGATAGGTCAGTACTTGGTAGTTGCAATATTCATAACCAACTTCCACTAAATCTCGTCCACACCGTTGCAACCTCAATTGCAGGCGGGGCGGATATGGACTCACAATATTAGTGGGACAATTTTTTTTATCAAATAATTAAATAATCCTAAATTTGATAAGTTATACTAAAAATAGTTGTAACAACCAAAATTGCAAAGAAAATAATTTATTTTTCATTTGTTGAAAATGAACTAAAATTACATCATTACTAATTGTTCTAAGAACATCCCTTTCTATATAGATTACAAGAGATGATTCAAATGCTCTAACATGATACCCATACATACAGACGGGTGAGCGCATTGCAATCTTTTTATGGAAGCAAGTCGCAATTACGTAGAAATTATTATAAAGAAAAATAGATTTATCTATTGATATATGAATAAAAATATAGACATATGTACAAATTGTACAAAAAATTATTTCCGTATTAAATATGAGTAAAAATATAGCACATAAATACATTTTTGAAATACAAAAGACTAAATTCTTTATCATTCTCTAAAAGTTTAAGTAGCACATAAATACATTTTTGAAAGAAAAAGCAAAGAAGAAACTTAACAAGAGAAAAAATATGTCATTTTATTAAAGTTTTCATTGAGTTTCTATATGTATTGGTCTATGTAATATGTATTTAATTAGTGTTTTTTTTATCTTGCGGTTTGGTTCGGTTGATAAAATCAAAACCGCAAACCGAACCAAACCATGCGGTTGAATAAAAAAAATGATTCGAATACATCCGAACCAAATGCGGTTTTTTGCGGTTTCGGTTTGGATTGGTTCGGTTTACAGTTTTTCTATCAGATTGGTTCGGTTTTGAACACTCTAGATATGAGTGGACACTTTTTTTTTTGTATGAGGGAACACTTTTTTTTCTTTCAAAGATTGTGGGTCTTGCGTTATTCTTGATCATTGGTCATACGTGGAAGAAATTTGTTGATTTAGGATTATCGTTTTGATTTGTTAGCTTCCCATTGACTTTTGAAATGTTTATGTGTATTCTTAGTGTGTTTTTGACTTTCTTAATCACTAGTATTGATCTCAATATATGGACGGAAATTGTTCCAACACATGATAGTTTGATTGTATGATATTTATTTTATCACTTGAATGAAACATATTTTTCTATCAAAAAATCATTATTTTTCTATCAAAAAATCATTTGACTGAAGAAGTTGATTAGTTGTTACTAATATTTAATTGGTTGATCACAACTTTTATTCTAAACACAAACAACACACCTTTTAACACATACTTTTCAACACACTCTCTTTGATTGGTTAAAATTCACATGGGACCCACAAAAAGTATATAGGACCCACATGATTTGGTGGGACCCATGTGAATTTTAACCAATCAAAGAGAGTGTGTTGAAAAGTGTGTGTTAGAAGGTGTGTTGCTAGCATTCCTCAATAGGTATTTATGTATCGATAATTTTTTTAAACTCAAATTAGTTTATGTTTGATTTAACTGCTTTATTGCATGGCCGCCTTAAAACTTAAATAGGATAACATGTAAATTTATTTATGTATTCTTAAAATTACTACACACATTTAAATATAAACAAAAAAAAATCGAAAGTAAATAAAAACACTATAAAAGACATGGTGAGGTGTCAACACAAAAAAATTAAAAATAAAATAAAAATAAAAAACAGAGAAAAGCAAATAGCAAAAATATTTGGAAATACTTACCAGACCCTCGTAAGAAAGCAAAACTATATCGTAACTTTTGATTGAGTATATAAGAGATGTTGATATAAGCGTTCCCAAGAGAAAAATAATATAGTCTAGAATGAAACTATATCGTGTTTTTCTTTTTTGTGCTTCAGGTCCACAATAAATTGGATGTAATTAACAAGGAAAAATATTTGAATAGTTTGGAGGTAAATAATGAAATGGAAAGTGAGGTGTAGACTACGAAATTTGAATGTAATTATTATAAGAAGGAAGCAACTTATTGTTGAAGAAAGAATTTGACTTTACCAAAAAATAAAGAAAGGAATTTGTTCTCCTCACATCTCAGGGGAAAAAAGATTCTTAATTCTTGGAATGATGAAAACATCCTTAAAATGTTACACTTATGGTATATCTTAGTGTCAAGAAATTAGAAAAGTATGTATTAAAAAAAGTAGGAAAATTTAAAAATGATATATGCACGAGGAAAGAAAAGAATACAATTCTTTTCCCTGAATAACCATCATAAAGGGACAGAGAAAAAATGAGGCAATTATACTACCGGAAGCTATCACACATTCTCTATTTTTACTTCATCTACCTTCGATGATATGATTAAAAAGATCACTTGGTTTTTTATGTCGACTCATTGATGTTAACACCATATGCAAGGCTGGTAGAACAGCACATGAGTTTCTTAGAACAAACCATGTCATGAAAACATGTTAAATTAAACATAATCAATATAGATATTTGATGGTTGACAATTATGACTTTCATTATTGGCATTGCCATTAAACATTAAAATTTAAGGGATTAGTTAGCTCCTTAATGGCATTAACTAGAGGATTCTCTTTTATCAGAAATCAGCCCTCTCATGAAAACACTACTATTAGAAGCCTAAAGGGAGAGTCCAACTAAAAGGACTAGAATCCTCTAGTATTGTCAACACAATTACAAAGGAAGAGTCCCACACATAATGAGAGAATCCTCTAGTTATGTGTGGGACTCTCCTTTTATACTTGTGTTGACAATACTAGAGGATTCTAGTCCTTTTAGTTGGACTCTCCCTTTAGGCTTCTAATAGTAGTGTTTTTATGAGAGGACTGATTTCTGATAAAAGGTTTACCTGCAACACCCCTACTAGAAATTACCTAGGATATCTAGCATGTGTGTTAAACTTGGCATTGGATACATTAAAATTACAATAATAAAAATTTCCACTGAATAAAATATAGAAATTCTCGTCTTATACCTCTGAAATAATACCACTGACGTGAACTTTATATGGTCCAGCGACTTCTGCTTCTTCATCACGAACCATTATGTCATCTAGTAACCTGAATATCTTAAATAAATAAAAGGGATTGGGTGAGACATGATGTCTCAGTGAGTTCCACATATCCTAGGGTGTAGGCAACCTCACGGATCCTAGGATCGCCATCTATTCTAAACTCAACCCATTTCGGGTTTATACAGTCTTTATCATACATAATAGAGCAATCGGGGATAGCTAGGATCGCTACCTAGAATACTATCATGATTCTATCATAATGTCATATTCTTATCCATACACATACTCATAATCATAATTCTTGACTTAAATTCATGTCATTAATTATACATTTCTTGACTTAAAGTTTTTCGAAGTTTTTTGTTGTGGCTAACGGTAACTATTTCATTGTGTTACTATGAGCCGTACCTCATAGGCTGCGTTATCTCTTCGTTGCAGCAAACAGTGTTTTTGCATTTGTTACTATGAGTCGTACCTCATAGGCTACATTATCTCTTCGTTGTAGCAAACGGAGATTTTCGCATTTGTTACTATGAGCCTACCTCATAGGCTACATGATCTCTTCGTTGTAGCAAACGGAGATTTTCGCATTTGTTACTATGAGCCGTACCTCATAGGCTACATTATCTCTTCGTTGTAGCAAACGGATATTTTCTCAATTTTATTATTATTATTTTTGTCTATGAGCATGTTACTCATTTCAAAAAAAAAATCAAATCATTTCTATAAGTATATACATCAATTGTCTCACTTAGCATTTTATTTCAAGAATATGATCAACACTTTCATAACATTGATATCATATAAAGTTTCATTCACATTATCATGACTTTGCATAACCATTAAAACCTCGTTTGTATTGAGTAAAAGTAAATAACACAATTTTAATGACATGATTCAAACTACCCAAAGGGAACGTTAAAACTAAAGGAACTCACCTTGGCATTTTCCTGAATTCTCTACACCATTTAAGCTTCAAATAAACTCCTGTCAGTTTCATAATCCATTTTTACGTCAGCTTCTAACTTTCTGCATCTCAACTTCAAAACAAAAACTTATTCAGCCCTTTGAATAATATGGCAATTCGTAAAAAATGTTGCGATTCCTCAAGTACGTTCGAATAATATGCAAGATATTTACCGAATATCTTCGTTTTTCTCAATAAATAATTAACCCTTTAGAAATTATTTTCGTTTTGACATGTTGAACTGATACGACAATTTATTTAAAATTCAGCGGGATATTACATTACCGACGAAAGATTATGACTGGAAGAGGATTCTGACCAAAGATAAAGTTGAGTTAAGTGTCACAGAGCGAATTGTCGTGGTCGAGGATGTCGGCTCTCGATTGGTGGTGCATTGTTAGGAGTCTCATATTAAGGAGTCTCATCTAAAAACTACCTTCCCCAAATATATATAATATAAACTTCATTGCCACATCATGTTTTGAGATGACAAACAAGATTTGAACTGACAAAAAACCAAAAATTCAATTTTGATTTAGACAATCTCATGGACATAGTATTGTTCAGGGAAGATTTTGCAAAGGCTGATTTCTTTGTGAATGTCAATGCTAAACAAGTTATTTATAATCCTATATATGAATCATAATATGATGGCTTTTCACAAAGTTAATTGATATTACAACGAGTGGTATGCTTCTTCTTTTTTTGGTCAAGTAGCCTAGTGGCTAGAGCTCACACAATTTAATTGTGGAGAAGTGGAGTGTCAGGGGTTCGAACCCCGGCTCCTGCATATAATATGCAATATCCCTACCAACTGAGCTAAGCTCTCGGGGATCGAGTGGTATGCTTCTAATAATGTGTAAATTAATATAATTTAAATCGAAGTATAAGTTCAATAGAATGTTTTACTTTCTCTACACTACTTAATCACAAAATATTCATCTATTCCCTTTAATAATTTAGAGATTGTTATACAACAGTTGAAAACCCTCAAACTTCAACAATTTGATTAGGTCGGTATGTATATTTCAAAGGTTAATGAAGTTATGATATATAGCCTAATTTGGGAACATAGAATACAATAACATGTATACAAAAAGTAGCCTTTTATATAAACTATTACAGCCTTGGTATAAAGGATAACTCTAGTGCCTTATAAGTTATTACATATTCCTAATAAATAATCAAACTGTTTGTAATCTCTGATTAGAGGAGTAGTCTAGCATATAAATCTCAAACTATTAGCTCACATGAATGAGTTTTCTTCAATGAAAGCATTACCTCTTGCAATCTATAATAGTAATGAAACAGGATGTTAGAATGGAAGAATATGTTAAGGATATTCCAATGCAACACAAACAAAAAGTATTCTTACCATTATCAAATTTAAGCAGAAGAGATAGTTGATTGAGTTAAGCTAATTTGAATCAGTAGCTTCACGATGAGTTCTGTAGCAAGTCATTACAACCATGAGCTACAGCAGAAAATAACAGGTGAAATAAAGGTCTAAAAGCTCTTCATATATAGTCAAATTAAAGTAGATACAAAAAGAAATAAAGAGAGAATAAATATTACTTAATCTGCATTTTAACCCAAATTAAAACAAACTAGGAAGAGAATTAATATCACATATTTGATCATTCTAACCTTTTGCTAGATTCAGGATGAAAGATTGTTATAGAAACTACATATAATGATAGCATCAAATTTATCACATGTTCAGGTTCCAAAAGCAACAGAAAAGGCTTAATTCAAGATTCCAGATGTTCAGGGCAATAAAAAAGTATTTGTAATATTGTAATTTATGCAGAAGAGATATCATTCATTTCAGCTAAAATGTATTGAAAAGCATTCTGTAAAGGACTAGTTTTAATACACACCAGTAAAAAAGGAAAAGATTGAGACTTGATAGGATTTCCAAGCAAATGAGGAAGGAGAAAAGATGGCAGATAAAGCAAATGAGTTCATCAAAACTTCAGAATGGAATTAAGCCAAATAAATGTCATGTACCATGGCATGTTGTCTTTAGGAGATAAAGCTATGTTTGTTGCAGCTCCTGGTGATTTCTTACATCTTACTCAGTTCATGCTTAAACAACCTAGAGAAAGAAAACAAACAAACAAAAAGCCAGACTTCCAGATGTTATATTAAAGGCTGATATATGAGTTATTGCTGTCAAATAGTTACCACAAGAACAGAAAATGAACAGACTATTGGGGCCAAATAGTTACCATATTACCGATAAAAAAAGGATAAAAGTTTCTGTCACAAATGATACACGGGGAGAAGTATCATAATAAAGCAAAAATAAACTTTAGGAAATTCATGCATTATTTATGACTTCATAATTAACGAAGATGGGCTCATTCTATTGATGGATTCTTCTCAGAAGCAGATATAATAGAATAAATAAGGAGACATAGTAGAACAATGGAGAAAGCGAAAGAGACGGTTGTAATAACTAATACCTCATTCACTTGATGATTTACATTGTCGTAGTATCACCTCATTCACATCATCTTCTATGTTAGGTAAATAACTATTTTCCACAAATAAATCCCCAAGACTTGGTGTGTATAAGATTCCATCATACCAAAAGATCTTCATCTCAGGGCAGTCTTTAATTTTTATCCAATAACATTTTGGCATCTCAACACAGCAGGAAAAAAGCTTTGACTGAAACATCCGAGGCTAGGATGCTTCTCTAGTTTAATTTGCCACAATTTTGGGAATTTAATCTTATCTTTATTTTCTACACAATTATTCCCATTAATATCTTTCATCTTCACGCATTCAAACACATAAATCGAATCCAAATATGGAAGGCTTGTGGCCACCGAAACATCCGAAAGCACATAATCCAAATCATTGTATTGCTTAATGATTCTATGTTGTTAACACTCGAATCCTAAAAATTGACGATGATTTTTCCATACGAGCTTCAGTTTTGGAAGAGAAAACAATTCTATGACCTCTAGTTCACACTGCAAGATGCTATCATATGATTCAAATATCTCTTCTAAGCACTCACATTCTAGCACTTTGATTTTCACTAAATATGAGAATAATTGCACCATGTTGGATGGAATGAAATTCAATAGCTTGTGACAGTTTACAATGTCAAGCAATCTCCAAATGTCTCTAATTTTTGCAACTTAACCTACACAACATGCATAATAAAATTGATGTAGTCTAAATTTAAAATTAATTGAGTACTTCCATATAATGTTTGAGTTGGGAGACCTCATGTATGTTTGTACCTTGTATTTCTCTGAATTTTGAACATAATATATTGTCAAATTAAGATCTCTAATTGTGTGTGTATTAATCCAATCCCAATGTAGTGTACGAAAGCTGGGTGTGTTTACAACAACATTTACATATGGAAAGGTTCTCATATTTGGAAACTCTTCAATTGCCAAGAGCATGATATCAAAATTGTACACTCCTGAACACAATTCTGAGCACTGACCTGTGGGAAACTATTATTTCACACAGACAAGAGAGGGTTGGTGTTAATTTCTTAATTGTGGTTGAATCAATACTATCAAGTAAGTACTTTTGCTTAACCTTATCTGTGTGTTTTATTTTATTGAAAAAAGTCTATCAACCTTTTCATCAGTACTTAGTTTGGTTTATTCAGACAGATCAATGTTGAATTGTAATCTCATAAATTTACTATAAACTATATCAAATTAAACTTCAGCAGTGCTTCTTTTCTTATTTAAACAAATATAGTCAGAAACATTTTTCTATAAAAAAAAATATATAAAAAAAATCCTTAAATTTGTCAATAACCTCTACATAAGTGTCACAAACATTCTTTGAGTGGATAAATTGAATGAAGTCCTCCAGTTGCAATGCTTTAGCGAAATCTTCAACACGTGGCATTTGGCAAAAGCTAGTTCTTGTGTCTTAGAATCTCATTTTCCATCTATAAGAGTAATGATAGAGTAAATTAGAATCAAAGACATACAACTGTTTTGAAAATCATAACATAGGGATAATGCAATGCAACCTTGCAGTTGAAAATATCAGGTATCAAAGAGAACTACTTCAAAGAAAAATGAGTTTGTAGTTCTTTAATTTAAGCAGAAGAGAAATCATTCTTATCAACTAAAATGTGTTGAAAATAATTCAAAGAATGTTTATTGTCATAGTTCTTAAAGGGTGAGTTTCTTTGTCAAATTGATTAATAACATCTCATAGAAGAAAAGCAGTAAATGTAAATTCCAATTATTAGTGCTCCCTGAATCCGGAGGTTTACCTGATTTCCCATCAATCCGCTGCAATAACTATCGTAGAAATATAATAGCGACGCAAATCACACTTCTTACTAGTTTCTAATTTTGAATTAGTTTGTCTCACAATTAGTAAATGACTAGTTTGAATACATACCATACAAAAAAATGTTGATTGAGGAGAGGGAATTGTATGAACTCAGTTCTATGGTCACAGACTAAAATATTGCTAGTTTAGGATACAGAGAATTTAAAACCATTCAGTTTCATGATGGAAGATTGCAACAGCAATTGAAAACATAACATCAAATTTGTCACTACTTAGTCACAAAATAAAGCCAAATCAATGTACCTTGACAATTGACATGTTGTCTTCAAATTCTGAAATGGCATCTTACTATTAGAATCCCCATCAAGCTAAAATAACCTAAAAAAAGAAAATGAAAGACAGACAGACAAAAAAGCTTTACTTGCAAATGTTCAGGACAAGTATATGGTAATTTCAAGATAACAAATTATATGACTATTAATGAGATATACAAATATTGGCTATGTTTAAACTTCTCTACTCCTTAAAAAGATAATTTGGGACAAACAGTTATTTTTGAAAAACTCTTGATAAAAAAAGTAGCTTATTTAATGTGTAACAAAGTTTTTTTTGAAGGAAATGTGTAACAAATTTTTGTATCCAATTCTAGCCATAGAGTGGGAGAGCAAACTCCTCAAATTGCAGCAATCAGAAACTACAATTTCTGTTAGATTCTGAAAGCTTACAAACTCTGCGATATTGTGTTTCCATATGCGACTCAATCTTGGCAAATCTTTCAATGTCATGTTTTGTAGATAATAATGTGTAGTGACATCCCTTTTTTTTGTAAATTATCCCACTGATCCGAACACCTCAACCAATGAATCACAGTCACTTACATTGAGTTCCCTCATATGTTGAAGTATTTGTATCTCACTGAATGATACAAGCATTGATAATCTATGAAATCTTGTGATGTTGATTGTCCCTTCTTCAAAAAAGTATCCAAACATGTCTTTATCAATTAACTCCATCCAGTTCAACATCTCAGAATTTTGTAATTCCACCTACAAAATATTCATTTAATTATCTCAATTATCTCCTAATTGTATTGAAGACTTGTATTCTAAAAATAACAAATTAATGGCTTGCTCTAATCAACTACTAAAATTATTAAGTTGAAATTATTTAAGTGTACTATAAGTGATAAGTAATTTAGAAACATTACGACGAGGCTTACACATGCTTTAAATCTTCGTATAGTGGCATTCATGTCATTCTTCTGTGTGTAGCTGCTCCTGAATGATTCAATCTCCATGCTGATACCCTTAAGCTGAGGTGTACTACAAAATCCTCGTGAAAAAAGTTCCATTTTGGGACAATCTTTGATGTCCACTTTTTGCAGTGATGAAAAATCAGGATTACAGGGTCCTTGGAAGAAAGCCTTAAGGTTTGGAAGGTTTCTAAGACGTAGATGTTGCAATGCAGGGAACACAATCTTTTCTCCTTTTGACTCTGACTCTTCTTGAGATACTACCTCATTTAAGTCATCGCATTCCAATATGTGTAGCTTCTCTAGATGCTTAAGACATCTCATGGACGAAAAAGATAACAAGACACTTATTTTGTTACAGCTCTCCATGATTAGTGATTTTAAGTATGGGAACAAGTGTCCACCTATAACTGGCGCTCGTCTTACCCTTGTTTTATCCATCCCTTGCAAACAACAATTGTTTACATAAAGATCTTCAAGAAGAGGTGCACCACCCAACTCTATCTTGGGTTTTGTTTCAGAAACAGAAGGAGCCTAACCAATTCAATAAAAGTTGTGTACAGTTTAGTTAGAAATATTAGTAAGAAATGATAATTAACAAGTGAAAATATGGATAAGTAAATTATACCAAGGAAATATAAAAATAAATGGATAATCAAAAATATATGTGTGAGCTGTTACCTTGTTGATTTTGTTATTTTTGTTGCTTTGTCGGATCAATTTAGAACACAACGGCGTACAACCAAATTGAAAATTAGAAGATCTTGGGTTGTTTTCTTCAAAATCGCTAACACCAGTGCCATCGAGATTTGAATATGATGCAACAAAATGACTGTTTTGCTTTGTATATGCAGTTAGCAAAAACAATATTGTATCTAGCTTTGGACAATCATCAATTACCAACTTTCTTAAGGATGGAAATTCTATCTCGTAAGAATTTGCAGAAAAACATGTTACGCTTGGGAGTCTTGAAAGTGTTAAGGAATGTAATTTTTCAAACAAGATAATATTTACTTCCTCTTTATTAATTTGGCCACCTTCTTCACCATCTTCTTCATTGGTCACTAAATACTCCATCAACTTACAAGAATTTATCTCCAATTTCTCAATATTGGTGATTGCTCCAATAATAGCTGGAGTAAATACTTGTCTCAGAGAGTCACAATTTGATATTGTCAAAGTTTTCAAATTTTGAAAACCTTGAACACAATGCAGAACCTTACTCCAGACTTGTGTTAGTTGATTAAGGTGAGATATCTTCAGTTCTTTCAATTGAGGAAATACTTGGCCATCTAAATATCTGAGTGTCAAAGACCACATTAATGGAAGAACACTTTTCTAGCAAGATTGTTTCCAATTCTGGGAACTTTTGTATCCAATCAGATGAAAACAACTTGCCATTCATTGATAGCTCACCTTCCTCTACCCGAGTTTGTTCAGATTGATCACAACTCATTCTTTTTACCTGTACAAAACAATTGACTATTTGATGATCGTGTAAATAAAAATTTAGATCAATTAAAACTGGTTTGGTTAGTGTATGATCGACTAATACATACTCCCTCTGGTCATTATTATAAATAAAAAACTATTTTTTAGATTCATTGAATAAATATGCATTTGGTCTATAATATAAACCACATACATAACCTATTCAATTAACCTAAAAAGTGGTTTTTTTTTCTTCTTATAATAGTGAGTGAAGGGAGTATTTAAATTTTAATGAACATATTATGCATTTCAATAAAGTGTTGTTGATGATGATGATAATAACAACAATAACAATAATAATAATAATATAACCATCGAAAAACATAAATTACTTACTTGATTGAGCTCTTTCAAATTGATAGCTTTGTTAAAACCAATAAATATTGGGAGGTCTATTAATTTCAACTTCACCAAATATGAGAAGTCATTCATCAATCCCTTGACTTCATGGTAATTAGGTGTATAACAAATCTCTTTCAAATTCTGAAGATTTATCAAAGACAATGACCGAATTTGTGGAAAGCCATTGCAATGAACAGTATAATCTATCAGATAATTTAGATCAGGACATGAATCAACCCTTAAATCTTTCAAGTATGGAATTGGACAATCAGGTGACATTTGTGGCATAACATTTTTCAAGGCTTTCACATTTCTTATTGCGAGGATTTCACATTTCTTAATCAATTGTGAGATCATCAATATGCTATCAATAGATTGATAGCCTATACCGCTAACTTGCAATAAAGTTGAGTCCAAATATGAAGATCGTTGAAAATCAGTGTATGGATCCACATAAACCCAAAACTTTTGCAAGTTTTTGAAGTCCAAATCCATGACTAAACTTTCAGCCCCCCTTCAACTCGTTGAGCGCAACTTCATTTTTTCTCCAAGGAAAATTGTCTATTCTATAGTAAAGTTCTTCCAACCGAGACCATCTTATCAAGACATTATCAGAAATGATGTCAAGATCATTGCAATTTGACAAATCTAATAATCTTAGACTACCCAGATTTCCTATTTCAATTGGGAGCTCTTTAATATTAGAATGTGCAAAACTTAGGACTTCTAGGTGTTTAAGTTCCTTACCGATTATAGATATATCTCCAACATCACAATGTTCTACTTGCAACGTGTGGAGATTGACTAATGCTTGGGATAGATATGACAGTTTTAAAATGCATAAATTTTTCATGGATAAAACTTTAAGTGCGCTCATGCTTTGGAAGAAAAGTTCAGGCCAAAACATTGGTTCCTTGCTTTTTGAACTTACTTGAAATAGTTTAAGCGTCGGACACTGTAAGCCATTTTCTAACTCTTTAGTATCGTCCAAAATAAGTGATATTGCGTTGATCTCGTTCAATTTCTCTTCTTTTAGACTTTTAAAGGTGTACTTTACCATAAATATATCTTCTGCATTTTTAAATGCTACAGATATAACAACATTGCGCACAATATCATGCATCTTCACACACCCTGGCACATTGCTGTCCAACAACAAGAACTTTCTCCTTAAATCTTCCACCAATGTATGCACTCGATTTCTTGCTTTCCATGATGCATTGATGTCTTTGAACAGACCCAAGCCAAAACCATGACACAATAAACATTCAATAGGAATGTCAAAGTCTTCTGGATACAATCCACAAAGCATAAGGAAGAGCTTATGTTCTCTGCTGTCCAAAAACTTTAAACTAAGCTCAATGCTGGGGTAGACAAATTTCCCAACGTCCGAGAAGGGAGATGATTGAAAATTTCTTAATTGTCTAAGTGCATCCTCCCATGCCGACTTCCCTTCATTACTTAGTGCTCTTCCAACTGTCACAATTGCAAGAGGCAAGCCACCACATTCCTTTGCAACCTCACTTGCTATTGGGTTGATATCATATGTATCTACAATTCCACCTGACATCTCTCGAAATAGATACCAAGCCTCATCCTCCGACAGCACAGAGACTTGAAAATTCACATTGCATCCCAAGTTTTTGCACACTTTTTCATCCCGTGATGTGAACAATATTTTGTAATATTTCTCATGTTCTAGATAAGGAAGTCCAATACACTCAAAGTCTAGAATATCCCACACATCATCAAGGACTATTAGGATCTTTTTATCTTTACTCATCAGTTCTTTCTCGCTGACCTTATTCAATTCCATGCCCAAATCCTCAGCAATTTGTATTTGGATCTTCTCATAATTTATATCTTGGGAGACCACCACCATCGCAACTTCATCAAATAGCTTACTTTTTTCTATTGTTTTGATGACTTCTTTCACCACTGTGGTTTTTCCTACTCCGCCCATCCCACAAATGCTAATCATTTTGACTTGATCATCCTTGAGTTTCTCTATGACATCTGTTATAATTTTCTCCCTAGACAATAAGCTCTTGATATCTTTTGTAAAGGTAGATCCAAGTGTTGATGGAGCTTTAGGGTATGAAATAACTTGAAATTTGTTTTCTTCCTCCTTCATGCTTGTAGTATACTCAAGGCTTTTAGTGGCTTGCTTTCCCAATGTATAATTAAATGCTAAATTTGAACATTGCCCGCCAAAGCATTTTTTCTTATTTGTAACTTTATTTTCATCAGAGAGCCACTTTTGCAACTCATTTTCAATTGTTGTGACATCATAGAGCCATTTTTGCACATTAGGTGCAATTTCATATCCTTTCCTTCTTTCAGTTTCAACCCTTGTTTGCAATGCTTGTTTTATCATTTTCAAGTTCTTGAGTTCTTCCTCCAAATTTGTTGTGAATTTTTTGTGTTGTGTCAAATATTTGAAATGCTTCATGGTTGACTCCACAACCAATTCTCCTAATTTTGTGACAGCTTCCTTTCCCAATTCAGTAAGACAATCCATCTTTCTTTATGTGAAATAATAAATAATAAATGTCTATATATCTAAAGGAAAAATAGTTTATTAGAAATCTTACTAGAGCTAACAAAATGTATACAGGCAAAAATTAAAACTATAAATTCGAATTTCTTTTGGTAAAAACGTAGGACAAATGATTTCTTATACCATAGAATGAGACTTCATTTCTTTATTTTATCTATAGAAAGAGATCTTGTTGAGTTTATCACATCTCAGTACTCATTAGTTCTATTTTTTACATATCATTTATGCCTTAATATCAATTTCAAATATTCATATATAGCCATATACATGTGTGTCAGAGGAGGGATCAAACCGAAAAGTTACAGTAAGAGTATCACTCATTGAATAACATCTTACCATATAATTTTGTTAACCTAGACCAAGCATGCCTCTACTGCATTCTTCACTAACAATGCATGTTTACACTCAATTGCCTCGCCTCATGAAAGATAGTGACTAACCCACTCCAAAAAAAATTTAGTAGTATATATGTATACATTATTGTTACTAGTATTGAGATGGTAGGAACTTTTTTAGCGTTTGCATTGAGAAAGTCATATTCAAAGCGAAAAATGTCTAAGATTTCAAACTTCATAAGTAAGAGATGCTTTATGAAAATTAGGTAAAGTTAGCTACAAACATAAAATAAAAAGCGAAGTTTGAATGTTTAGCTAATTGTATGTATGAAAATTTTGAGATTTTGTTAGGATGACTATTTGGTATGAGATATTGTTTGCAATAAATTCAATTACTAAAAAAGAAATTGATATAAGAATACGCGTATTATAATACAGTAGTTAGGTGACATCTAGGGTGAACCACCAACTAAGTGGTTCATGGTGAACCATGAATAAAAACCATTAGATTATGTTGTCCTACCAGATCTTATGATGTATCCCACACACATAATTTTTTTTCTTCTTT
>Ga0228710_1003189_pt1 | contig 26151 bp, 11 predicted proteins | sample MedpolnodulmetaG_FD_177995 | JGI IMG/M metagenome (GOLD analysis project Ga0228710, IMG submission 177995) | Root nodule microbial communities from Medicago polymorpha collected in Santa Monica, California, United States - pink nodules | ecosystem: Host-associated > Plants > Roots > Nodule...
TTACGTAACTATATACTTATCTAATGTTAATTTTGTCTTATATGAATATTGATATTTTTTTAAGGACGAATATTGATTATACTATATATATAATTATAATTAATATATTATAATATTGTTTTTTACAACTTGATTAATTTTATCAAAAAAAATCTTGATAATTGTGGTTCGATTCTTTGATTTTTTTGTTAAATTAAAAATATTTAAAATTTTGATAATTGCTTATGTAATGTCTCATCCAAACACTTCAATTTATGTAAGTACTTTTTAGTGTACATATCCAAACATAAATAGCTTATAAAGTATAAGAGCTTATGATGTAAGCTCTAATGTTATAAGCCATAATGCTATAAGCATCTATATATGTTGTTTATCCAAACGGGGCCTAAGATATACTTAATGGGCTTAATTAAAGGGATGAATAATGTTTATACAAATAATTACAAAATATCAAGGCTTTAATATGTCTATAGTTCATGCAAATAAGACTCAGTTGAATTTTAGTCCCCGTACATACTAATCCTTCCAAAATTTCCGTGCAATTATTAATCACTTGAAATTTGGTCATAATTACTTTTGTTTACATATGTGGCATCTGATTCACCAGCTGACTGGGTCACCACCTCACTGACTCAGCTTTTCAGATATGAACTTTCAATTTTTCCCTTAATGATTCCCTAGACGCGTAAAAAGACTAAAATGCCCCTGGCTTTCCCTTCCTTCTTCTCTATCATCTTACTCGACATTTTCCCTTTCTTCTTCCTTCAGTCTTCTTCCCTTTTTAAAAGAAACCTAATTTCACTAACTCATTCTAGTTCGAATTTCTCACTAAAACCATTCGCAATAATCGATTTATGATCGTGTGAGTTGTTTTTGTGCATCCATATCACCAGTGGCGGAGGTAGAAAAAAAAATTGGGGTGGGCCACAAAAATTAGCCGTTGACAAATTGTTTAAAGCCTCGCAAAATAGACCTATAATTGAATTATTTAAATTTTTTGGGTGGGCCACTTCATCACTTTGGGGGAATTTGGATCAACCGAAACCTAAAACTGACATAAAATTGTATAAAATCTCGCAAAGTAGATCTATAATCGTTGATTTTTTAATTTTTCCGGGTGGGCCGTGGCCCACCTCAGCCCATGAAGGGCTCCGCCACTGCATATCACCCTCATTCGACCTAAAATGCTAAATCTGATTTGCTTCAAGCCCTAAATAATGTTGACTGGAAATTCATGCACCCAATACTCTTACGGTTCTGCTATGTACGGAGGTCACTACCCACTTGAAGAGTTCGAGACTTCGCGTGGAATGCTTCCTATGTGCTACTGTCAACAACCTATGGTAGTCTACATTGCTAACATTGTAGGGAACCAGGGGCGTAGAGTTTGGATGTGTCGCAATTTGCTGGTGAGTGTGTAGTAATTTGAAGTTATGGTTCTGCTCGATAATGTTTAATATCATGGTTTGGTAAAGTTAAAATTTATGGTTTGTTGTTCATGGAGCAGAATATAAGAAAATGCAATTTGTTTATATGGGAAGACCCATTAACCTGATCCAGGCCTGAGTGTGTGTGCTTCTGATTCTGAGGATTAAAATCCTTAGTCCATCGATAAAATCTTAACAAACTAGGTTTCAAATTGACTATCCCTATAGACCAAATCTTATGCATATCCTCAATAGAGTTGAAATTGAATTCAAAATAACCCTTACCTAGAGGAATAACTCTCCAATTATTGATGCCTTTCCAGAGAATTGAAAGCTTGTTGTAGAGGCTTTTGGTGGTGATTGGTGGATCTCCTTTGTGCAGCGTCAAACGACTGTGCAAGCTCCTTGTGCAATCGGAAATCCCTAATTCATACTCAGTCTGAGAAATGTGAATGCTAACCGAGTCCCCTCTGATTGAACCTTGGGGAAGCATGTTGAGATGAACGTCAGCAACACTTGAAACAACTTCGGCAAAAGATTTCTTTCCGACGGTGACCTCTTCTCGCGACGCCGCAGAAGGCGGAGCAAGAAAACTCCAAGTACATGTCATGAGAAGTAGAAGTGAAAACTAGCGGCGAACTGCAAAAGAAACGAGCTCCCGCTTCGACGAGAATGAAGTGACGAGTCTTTAAAAGTAAAATTGACGGCGAAAACAGCTTCGGTGAAACAAGACGAAAAGAATGCACCAGAAATGACTAGAGAGGGGACCGGAAACCAGTCACCGATGGCCGTTACCGCGGAGAGAAAGACGGAAAGAGTTGAAGAATCAAGAAACTAAGGATTCCATTGTCTGCTACAGCGAAATCTGAATTGAAGACACCACAAAATTGGATGAAACACCACCGGAAAAGAATGTCGGCAACCGTTACGGTGGAGCACTAGACCGTTACGGCGGACAGATTTGAACAAAGAGGAGAGAGAACAGAGCGTTCGTCTCCATGAAAGTTTGGCTCGTTCTCTGACAAAAGATACACTACACCATTTATTGCTTCTGGCAACACTTTTTTATGCAACATCTGTAAATCGTTGCCTAAAACTAGTTTCTGGCAACGCTTTATGCGCGTAGCCTATTATGTTTCAGCAACACCGTAAAATCGTCTCCTAAAATCTTATTGGGGACAGTTTCAGCTCGTAACAATAACATTCAGTTGGCAACAGTTGAAATCGTCCCCTTAGATGTTTTAGGGGACAGTTTTTAGAGTGATGCACTTTGTTGCTACCAAAGCAACGCTTATTAATTGTTGTTATCAAAATTTAACAATTATAAGGTATTTTGAAATAGCTTAATAGTCTTGTCTCCAGAGAGTAAATTTTATTTATTAACAAAAAATGATTGTTTGAATACTAATTTTTTTTTTTACCAATAATAATAATAATAATAAATTATTCAATTTTTCTTTTTTACAATTTTTAATCTAAAAATGGAATTAAGCACTTTTGAACAATTTGTTATTTGTGTAACTTCCTAATCACTTGAGCTCAATTGTTTGATTTAATAATAATAAATGTTTGTTCACCTATACTATAGATAAATGGAATAAGGGATTTTTAGCTGTCTTTTTCATTATTTCAATTATAAATTTAATATAAAAAATTTCTATAATAATGTTATATTGTGGTGTCCTTAAAAAAAAATTATATTATTTTTGCTATATTGTTGGCATCATTAAAAAAACAATGATAATTTGTTATAATATGAGTGCAAAATATATATTCCTATTGTTCTAGACCGGCCAGAAGGTCAATCCAACGATGTCACGTGGACTAAATGTCCACCAGACTAAGATGCATCGCCTGAAGGAATAGACCAATATCAGTGCATGTCACCTTACCAGAGCACGCCTCCGTGCATCAGAGACCTTACACGTGTCATTTAATCATCTCCCAATCACGCGCCACATATCACAAAAGTAGTTATTCTCACACATGCCTATGTAAGGGTCACTTAACTTCACCCCAAGGTATGATTCATTTTTTCCACACTTTTTACACATTCTTTCTGAGTTGTAATACTGACTTGAGCGTTGGAGTGTTAATGTGGCTACAGACACCATTCGTTCCACCGTGAAGACTCATCGCCATCGTACTGGAGCACTTTCTGCCGTCGTTGCCTACATCGGTTCCTCAGGACCGATTTTGAGGGAGTGCAAACGGCTTTAGAGAGTTGGGCTTCCAAATTTTTTGGGCCCATTATTTTTTTTATTGTATATACTACATGTAAAACGTTAATCTACACTATATATAAAGAAAACTACCTCTTTCAGCTCTTTTGGGTTGAATTTTTCTTTCCAAAAATACCCTCAATTTTCAATACAAATAACACATGTAACAAATAGATAAGAACAAATTTAAATATTAAAAAAATGTAACAAACCCGATATGAATATATATGTCTGATTTTTTTCCTTTATCATTTAAAAACTGTAACAAACTAGATGACTATATTTATACTTACTTTTTTATTATCCTAATTATACACCTAAACAACTTTTTTTATAATAAAGATTGTTGTTTGTGTCATTAAAAAAAAATTAGATTATATATTTTTGTTATATTATTGGTGTCATTAAAATAGATAATAATGATTCGTTTGGTTTGTTATAACTTGAAAGCAACACACATTTATATTTTTAGTTTTAATCAAAATCAAAATTTCATAAAAAAAATATCATTCACAATTTTCAAACGTTAACGCAATAAAAAGAGTGAAAAGACGGGCACGGAGTATATAGAAATAAAGTGACTAGTTTATCAGTCTTCTCTCAACACCCAAAAAATTGCTTTTGTCTTCTTTAATTATTTTTTTACTTTTTTCTTCTTTATCATTTTTTTTTCCTTATGGATTTGAGCCCTTTGTTCTCAAGACTCACTCTTTTTTCTCTAATTCATCTCAACTCTCCTTAACATATTGAATTTACAAATAAAAACACAATATAACTTATTTTTTCTTTTTATTTTTGTTAGAACACTTCTTGTAATTTTTGGCTCATACGTTGTATAAAATAACAAAGCTCTGACAACAAACCTATAAAGTTGATAAAGATATTCGTTTGAAGTTTTTTTTTTCTTCATTAGAATATTTTTTGTGTTACTTTCAATGATAAATGTATGATTGCTCGTTGAAATAAATATTTTCATTTTATTATATTAAGGGCCTATTTTTACTTTAGAGTCAGGCCTCCATTTTCGTAGGAACGACACTGGAGGGGATCATTTGCTAACCACTTTGATTTAATGAAGAAATAACCTTTATGATTCACGTTAGATTCGATATTTATTGATGTTCGATTTGCTTTCAATTTATGTTGGTGGATTCAGTTCCTTCTGTCCATCATCTTTAAAAAATATATCATTTTTTAGAAAAATTTATTTATTTAAGGATATAATTGAAATAATAAATAATCTAACTCAAAATCTTTTTTTTTATTTATACATTGTTATAGATATATTTTGTTCATGTTGTAGTGAGTTTATTCCTATTTTATTAATTAATAAATTTTTTAGTAATATTATAAAAAGGGTAGTAATAGAGTAATAGAGTAATTTAAGGGAATTTTTTTTTTAATTCCCTTCTATCTCTTCACTCGTACCACTCTCTCTTCTCATTTATTCTTTTTCCTTTTTTTTCCTCTCTCCCCAGAACACGTTTTCCTCCGCCCTTCTTTCTCAAAAACCACCATCGGCCACCCCATTTCCGGCGCCGTTCCGTCTGCCATGTACACCGATCGGAAAAAATAAAACCATTTTCTTTATCCTCTCGACGAGATCTTTCCGTTGGTCCAATTAATTTCAGGAAAGGAGTAACTTTTTCGTCAACCCTTTTCTTCCTCCGTCGTGGTAAGGAGCTTTTTTGGCCATCATTATTTGTCTTTCTTCTTCTTATTTTATGTTTTAGTTATATTTGTAACTAATTCATTCTTTTATCTTGTAACAATACCAATTTTGGTAAAACCACCGTTGCCGGAATTTCTCTGCCGCAACCATCACGTTAGAAACGAGTTGAGGCTAAGATTGAAGCAAGGTGACTTAATTTCCTCCTTGAGTTTCCCAAAATAGTACAAACCATTACCCTAATTTTTCTCAATTCTCATTTTTGGTTGAAACTGTTGTTGCATGTGGAGTTCTCTTGCCCAAGAGCGTGTATTGAATTGTTAAGGGCTGGAATTTTAATGGAATTGGAGAAGAAGAGTAAGAAGAAAGAGTTGGAGAAGACTAGAGAATTGGAGCCTTTACCAACAACTTGGCACTTGCTCTCAAAATAAATAAGGTGGGTTCCTAGTTGGTTTGATTATTAGAAATAATGTAGAATCTGTGTTAGTTTTGAGCTGTTGTGCTGAATTTTAATGTACATAGGATATATACATAACTCGGCTAATACATATATCATGTAGGTTCCAATTAGATCACTTAAATTACGAGGCAACGTGAGTCTAGGCAATAAGATTTTAGGAGTATTAGTAGTCCCATTGACTATATATTGAGTTAGAGTTAGTATATGTTACTAATGTTCATGAATTAATGCTTATCTAAAATAAGTGCCTTAATCTATGGTTAGACTGTAGGCTGAAATTGTTCTTAGGAGATATTGAGTTGATTTATACATGAGAAAAAGGAGTTTCCCCGTAGTGATTTCTCATGCTAGATTAGCTTAACCATGGGATTAAAACGTATATTGTAAAACTTGAATTTTAGTTAAATAAATATTAGTGTATGGTATTGGTGTGTGTGTGTGTGTATATATATAACTACCCCATTTTATACACTAGTCTAGTGAGATATATGACTCTTGTATAATTGTTGCTATTAGTGAATGTATGAACTTAGGACAAGTGAATCTTTCAAATGTATATGGGGCTGATGGTTAGTAAAAAGAATATTAGTTAATGCCAAATTTATAAGTGTGTTAACCTATGAATTATCTGTTATTTGGACATTAAGTAAATGTTTATTTGCAGGTTATGATGACAACATCGACAAGTTAACTAAGGGCATCATGACCTTCAAATAATCATTATATTTATATTCCAAGGTTTATTAACGATTATGGTGACAAGTTAACAAAGGTGCACCATGACCGTTAGTTAACGTCGTTTTCTTTATGCCTTCGACGAGAGCTTTTCATTATTCCAATTAGTTTTGCGAAAGGAGCATCTTTTTCGCTGACCCTTTTTTTCCTCTGCTGCGCTAATAACTTTTCCGACCACCATACCTTTATGTTCTTTTTCTTTTATGTTTCACTCATCTTTTTAACTATTTTCTTCGTTTTTATGGCAACATAATCAGTTTGTGCAAAACGATTGTGTTCAGGTTATCTATAAGATTTGAATCCGAAACTAGTGTTAGAGATTTTATTATGTGTGAATAAGAATAATTTGATTATTTGATGGTTTAGTTGTTGAGCAGTTGCATCTATCTTCTTTTGAGTTTAATTTGTAAGTTCTTGTGGATGAAGGTTGATGAGGTTATACTTGGCATCTATCTTCTAGTGTTGTTATGGTGGCTATTTTATGACTTTGATTTATAGGAAATTCCTCTTGTTAAAGAGGTTTTCTTGATTACAGTAGTATTTTGGTGTGTTTTACTCATTGTCTTTGTTTTTATTTGTGTTATGTATAGCTCTCGATAACCTTTTAATTGTTCATTGAATTGATGCTATCTATGGTTGATGTATTTTTGTTTTACTCTCTTTTGTATCAAGGTATCAATGAAGCTGGAAAAAAAAAGATGACGTAGGTGATGAACTTCACAAGCATGATGTAGATGATGAATTTCAAGAGGACAACATAGACAATAATGAATTTTTAAGACAAAAGTTGAATGTGTTAGATGATTTTTTATTTAGACTTGCACTTGAAATCTTTACAATTAACAAAACTATGTATTTTGCAAGGCTTGTACTTGGTATCAAGCAATGTTAGACATTTTTTTTTATTATGTGTTAACTCATGTATCAAGAATGAATATTTTAACTCCACTTTATTGCAACTCAAGTTTTGTGGATATGTGGTAAAATTCAATTTTGTACAAGTTATAATCGATAATATTTACACAATTATTGTAAAAAAAATTCTGAGTCGCATATAAGCTTCAGGTACTTTTGAAAAATGTCGCATATAAGCCATGGCTATAATTTACTCTTTTCTTACTATTTCACTCTAAGGCAACGTTTAATAGTCGTAGCCACCTATAGAAACAGTTAAAAACGTAGCGTGTAATAACATTAAAAAGCGTCCCCTATTCCAGTGGTTTAGGCGACGTTTTCAAAAAGTGTGCCTAAAGAGTGTAAAAAAACGTCCCCATAGACAATAGGCGACGCTCGAACAGGAGACGCCTGAAAGACGTCCCCTATTCGTTTAGGCAACGATTTTCTCAGTTTTGGCTACAATTTTTAATTGTTGCTGGAGAGGATAAATGGTGTAGTGATAAATCATTCAATACCCCACATTTTAAGTAATTTAGGCATTTACTTAAAAAAAAGAAGTAATTTAGGCATTAAGATTTAAGAATACTTTTTTTAACACTTATAACTTATTTTATAGGCCTTTCCGCCACATGTAAGTGAAAGAAAAAAAACATGAATTATATATGAGCATATAAATTCATCAACAATTCTACTAAAATAACTTCTAACATGTGATACAACAAAATCCAATTACTTCACCAAATGTGTTCGTACATGCAAACAAACTCCAAAGATTATACCAAATTTAAAGATAGCCAACAACACATCTATAATCACTCTCATACTTATATTTTAGTTTTTAACCATCTCGTGATAGTCTGAAAAATGAAGTGTCGTTTACTTTTCAATTACTTTTCCACTTAAAATCATAAAATCATTGAAATAATGTACATGATATAAGCTCAATGTTTCCTCGAATAACCTCAAAGTTAAAAAAGGATAAATCAACCAACACATCATTTCTTACGGGCTAGCAACATGAACAGAAGATATTAAATTAGCTTTCAAGTATATGGCAGTCATGTCTTTATACTTAAAGAAATAAAAATACATTGAAATCGAAACTTTTTTTTTTCTTTCTGAAAAGGCTAAAAAATTATACTAATAAACCAAAATAAGCTCCTATAGCACAATGAGTGCCAGAGCAGCTTAACAATCCGAACAATTAACAAAAAACAAGAAAATTACAACATTGCTTTCAAGCAGAACAATGGATTATGCCGTCACAAGAGATAATCAAAATCAAATAAAACATCAAACAATTTGAGCCAACAATAAGCCTGTAGCTTAACCTTTTCACTCAAGGTCCGGGTATGATCACTCTTTTGTTGAAAAACTCAACCATTTCTTTCCTTCCAAATGATACAGAACTAAAATCCAAATAATATTAAAAGCTAGGCGGGATTTTTTAGAGAACCTACCTAGACCACCAAACTGCATCAAATGATCCTAAATGTTTCCATGAAAAACCGTCGAGATACCAAGCCAGCCTGAAATCGATAACCACAAGGTACCAAACACTTTGCAAGTAAGGAAAAGATTATCTCTATCTTCTGAAAAACCGCAATCAGCGGAACAAGTATTGTCAGATACAACCAAAACCCGACACCTCACCAAGAGATCCTTGGTTGGGAGCCGATTCAGCAATATTCTCCAAATAAAAATATTAAATTTAAGCGAAATCATTTTCAGCCACAACACATGATTAATAACCATAATAAAATCAACATCAACTAAAGTCAAATTTTCATAAGAACTTTTCACCGTATAAAATTTGGATGAATGAAGCTTCCAAATTCAACGGTCATCCATGTCAACCTGCAGAGTAACAGTAGCCAATCTCTCCACACACTCCCTCACCAACTCCTCCTCCCATGCAAACAACATCTTATGCCATATCCAAGCCTCCCCACCTACATCCTGCCCCCATCATCTTCATATCTGCAACGGTAACTAGATTATTCTCCACCAACTCAACACAATTTATGACAACTAACTTCTAGGGGAACCCGTTCCCCACCTCACGGTTTATATTATCGACTAACCACCCTTCATTCACCAAAGCAGCCCCCATCCTAACTTTCTTAAAATTCTCCCACCACATCGACCCTCGTCTCCCATCAAAACACAGCCGACCTCCTTCCTCACCATACCACGCATCCAACATTTTGTACCACAAACTCTCCCTCTCTTTCAACAACCTTGAAACCCACTTTTCTAGTAACGATAAATTAAACTCCTCTAACCTCGTAAACCCCAAACCTCCATTCTCCCTTTTCAAACACAAATTATCCCATTTGATCCAAGACATTTTCCTGACATCCTCACCCCCTCCCCATTTTTTATTTTACTGAAAATAGAGTCAAGGGCAAGAAATGACATCTGAGGGAGCCTTGAAGAATGAAAGAAAATAAACCGGTATAGAGGACATAACAGACTTAAGACAAATCAATTGACCCCCCATAGATAGATTCTTACTCTTCCATCCCAACAAATGACTTCTAATACGCTTAATGGATACCAAAAGTTAAGCTTTCTAGGATCCCAACCATTTTCAATCCCAAATAAACAAACGAAAGCCAACCATGTTTATAATTCATCACCAATGCCGCTTCATGTAACCAAGAATCCGCCACATTGACACCAAACAACATGCTTTTATGAAAATTTACTTTTAGCCTAGGAATCTCTTCAAATAAAAGTAGGACAACCTTCAACGCTCTAACATTAGCCCAACTTTTGACCCCCATCAGCAATGTATCATCAGCAAACTGCAGATGGAAGACTGAAACAGACTCTCGCGCCCCCACAGTGTAACCATAAAATAAGTCATTGTCCACTAAAGAATTCATCATGACATTTAACCCTTCAACAACAAATAAGAAAATAGAAGGAGAAAGAGGGTCCCCTTGACGAAGCCCTCTTTCCATCTTAAACTTAGCAGTTGGGCTGCCATTCAAAAGAACAGATGCCGTTGTAGTAGAAACACACTCCAAAATCCATTGTCTCCACCTCAAAGGGAAATTCATTTTAGTCATCACCTCACCAGAGAACCGCCAAGCAACCGAATCATATGATTTTTCAAAATCAACTTTAAAAAGAACTAATTCTTTTTTAGATTTACGTGCGTCATCAACTAACTCGTTGACTATCAAGATATCATATAAAATTTGTCTTCCTTGAACAAAAACAGACTAAGTTTTAGACACCACATTACCAACCACCTTCCTCAACCTATTAGCGAGAACCTTAAACCAAATTTTATATAAACTACCAACCAAAGAGATAGGCGAAGAATTTTGAGAACTATTAACCTTGGGGATCAAAGTGATAAAAGTACTATTTAAGCCTTTAGTGAGCTTACTTACCATTGTGATAAAATTCATCTAAAAAATTCAACAAAAAAGAACTCTTGAATGTTTAATGAGATCAGCCCCATCCGCTAAATTAATAGTTTTAAAAGTGAGATCCCCAAAACCTGGTATATCCGCCAAAATTATTAATAGAAAATTCTCTAAACGTTAAGAGAATTTTTCTAACAAACAAAGTATCAATTTTTTGTCTTTGATAGTTATATAAATTTCACAAAAGTTGTTCCGTAAATTTTTAAGCAGTCACACAACTTTACGCAATTTATATATCTTAAATGAGATTAATTAGAATAGACTGACAGTGTAAAATAATTTTACATTGTCAACCAATGAAATTCATTCCATTAGACACATCACCTTAAATGTTATTATGAAGAGGAAAAATGAAATAAAATATGGATAATAAATACCGTATCCCACCCCGTGAGCTTAACTCATATGGTAGGGACATTGCATAATTTATGTAGGGGTCAGGGTTCGAACTTCAGACACCCCACCTTGGACACCCCACGTCTCCACGTTTAATTGTGTCAGTTATAGCCACTAGGCTATTAGACAAAAAAAAATACCGTATCCCACATTTTTTTTTAGACTGTGTAAATTGGATGAATTTAATTGGTTGACTGTGTAAATTGTTTTAGACTGTTAGTCTATTCTAATTAATTTCATCTTAAATATAGGAATCACAATCAAATATCAAACTTTCATATAAATATATTAATTTATAATTTACAATACCATAGTAGACACTTTAATATAATTTTCTTTCACAACTTTTTCACCAATAAAAAAATAAATACATAATCTCTTACAACTATAAAATTATATACATAAATATCTTAAGATGCCAAAACACGTCGGTGTCTCACAAACATGTCCAAAACAACTATAAAGTTTACATAACCGCGTGTCTAAACTCATGCATTCGAGGCCAAAACACGTCGGTGTCTCATAAACAATGTCCAAAATCATCAAGAGGAGAAAAAGAAAAGTAATTGATCGGTCTCACACATTTTGTTTTGTTGTTGGATTTATATATTTGTGAAGTTGATGTTGCCCACTCAAAGCTTGCTGTAACAGCCAAGATAATAACTAATAAAGGAGGCTAATAAATCAATGATTTAACTTGTTAATAGGAAGCAAAACGGCAAAACATATTGAATAAGAATGAATGACACTTGAATGTCATTATGCCAATACGATTTACTCTTATATATTAAATTATTGACACTATAAAATAATTTTTTAAAAATCAATTGACCATATTTGAATGGAGCGGATGGTAACATTTGTTTAATTTTACAAAACGGGAGTATATGACATATAAAGAAATCAGAGAAATAGAATCGCTTGGCTCAAACTGAAAGACTCTCATGCATTGTTTTACTTTAGATAGATAGAATGTGTAATCGTCAAAGATACATGGAGTAGGTTTATTTCTTTATTTATATTTTTTGTTTACCAGTGGTGTGATATTTTTATTTGTGAAACAGAACTGTTGCATTGTAAACCGAACAATAGAAGCAATACACGTTAGTATATCAATCAAAATGAGATTGATAGCTTGATATTACACTTGTGAAAACCTTTCAACCTTGTCAAGATATATATGGAGAGGTATATATTCATCTGATTTGTACATTCACTTCTGCCCTTGCTGATATTCATTCCTCCAAAACTGTTTACACACATGACAACTAACAATCTGAACATGAGTTTCCTCGGCTTCTTCCCTCGATTCCTTATGTCTGCTGTGCCAAATACTCGAACCTATTGCAGGTTGAATTTGTGCAGCAGAATTTTTTGAATATCGAAATGAAAACACAAGGAAATCTGTGAATGAGTCTCTAGAAAGCTCAAGATCTTTAAATACTTTCTAGCATTACACCACCTTAGGACAGGTTATAAACACATATCATTTGTTTTCAACACAAGATTCTCATTGACCTGATAGTAAGAAATCACCCAATAAGACACGACTTAACCTTCACTGTCATATTCTGATTGCTTTCAACTTGAAAAATAATGCCTATATTCATTCACAACAATTGATAATCCTTCTATATCTAGCGCCATAATTGAAGGTAAACTGTTGTGCTGATAAAACAAAGAAAACTCTGAAAAGGAAGAAATTAAACCTCGCAATAAGTAGGAGAAAAACAACACTTTCTATTTGAGAGAGAAAACTCACTGCTTAACCCCCATAATAGGACAAATAGGGTTTTATAGAGAACAAGGATAAGAGAAGACTACTCTTTTAATGCTAGAGTTGATTATTTACGACTATCTTTTAGAGTTGATTATTTACTGATTATATTCCTTGTTTTGTTTCAACTGACAGCTAGCAAAGGGGCCGCAATGGAATGTATTACTGCAGTTACTGGTAAATTTGCTGAATTTGCAGTTCCACCTATTGCGCGTCAATTTGGTTACGTACTCCATTACAACAAAAACCTTAAAAGGATGAAAACTGATGTCGAAGATCTGGAGGGAATGAAAGAAAATGTGCAACACAAAGTTGACGAGGCTAGAAATAACGGAGAAGAGATTGAAGATATTGTCCAGAAATGGATGAACAAAGTGGAAAACACCGTTGCTGAGGCAAAGAAACTTATTGACACTGAAGAACATGCAAGAGCTCAATGTTTTATGGGACACTTTCCCAATCTGTACACAAGACACCAGCTGAGCAAGAAGATCAAAAAGATGATATTGGAGATTTCTAAAGTCCTATTCAAAGGAAAATTTGACCGAATTTCTTACCATGTTGCTTTTCAAGCCACTGTCACACCGTCCGGAGAGGTTATGAAGCCCTGGAGTCCAGAACATCAACACTGAATGAGATTATGATGGAACTGAAGAAGCCCAACGTCTTCGTAGTTGCGGTGTATGGGATGGGTGGTGTGGGGAAGACAGCACTTATGAAAGAGTTAGCCTGGCAAGCTGAGAATGATGGTTGGTTTAGTTCTGTAGCTATGGCTACTATCACCGATTCTCCTGATGTGGAAAAAATTCAAGGCCAAATTGCTGTTCCCTTGCATATGAAATTTAACATGAAGAGCATAGAAGGAAGAGCAACACAATTACGGAATAGGATAATCAAGGAGAAGAGTATTCTTGTGATTCTGGATGATATCCGTAGTAGCCTTGATTTGGAAGAAGTGGGGATTCCTTTTGGTGATGTTCACAAAGGATGTAAGTTGGTGGTGACATCCAGAGATCTTAATGTGTTGAACCGTGCGATACACTCTGATAAAGAATTCAGACTTGAAGCTTTACTTGAGGAGGATAGTTGGAAATTGTTTGAGAAAATGGCAGGAGATGTTGTTCAAGAGTTCAATATTAAACCAATTGCAGTAGAAGTGGCCAAATGTTGTTCTGGTTTGCCTCTTTTGATAGTTACCGTGGCAAAGGGTTTGAGGAAAAAAGATTTCTTTTATTGGAAAAGCACATTACATGAGTTACAGAGATTCGATCAAGAAGAAATGAATAACAATAACAATGACAAAACCTGTTCTACTTTGGAATTGAGTTATGATTGCCTAGAAAGTGATGAACTGAAGTCATTGTTCTTATTCATTGGTTCGTTTGGACTAGATCACCTCCACACTGGAGAACTGTTTTCATACTATTGGGGGTTGGACTCATATAGACACTCTCGCACATTGACAGAAGCAAGATCCAGATTCGACAAATTAATAATCGACCTAAAGGCCTCTTCAATGTTACTTGACTCTGACACTGAATTGGTTAGAATTCATGATCTTGTTAGAGTTGTGGCTAAATCAATCGCATCTAGGACTCGACAAACCTATGGGGTGAAAAGGTTCACTTCGATAGAACATTGGCCAGTGATAGATCAGCCTCAAAAATGTCATCAAATCATCATGCCCTTGTCTTATATTTACAACCTCCCTGATAAGCTAGAGTGCCCAGAGTTGAAGCTACTTCAGCTTGAAAATATAGGTGATTATTTGGAAGTCCCCGATGAATTCTTCTCTGAGATGAGAGAGCTAAAGGTTGCTGGTTTATATGGAATGATGTTTACCCCTTCTCTACCATCATCTCTTTCTCTCTTGACAAAAATCCAAACATTGTATTTGGCTGGATGTGTGTTGGAGGACATATCGATAGTTGCAGAGCTAAAGAGTTTAGAGATTCTCAACCTTGAAAGATCAGATATCACAGAAATCCCAAAAGAAATTGGACAACTAACTAATCTTCGAATGCTGAGTTTAGCCAATTGCTCTAGACTCAGATTCATTCCTGAAAATCTTATTTCAAGCCTAACTAGCTTGGAAGAGTTGTACTTGGGCAATTGCTTTATCAATTGGAATGTTAACGGAAGCAAAGGTCATAGCAACAATGCAAGTCTAGATGAACTAAGGAATTTGTCTCGTCTAACAAGTTTAGACATAATGATTCAGGATGCTTCAGTTTGGCCACGGGACTTGCAGGTCTTTGCAAATCTTGAAAGATACAACATATTTGTTGGTGATATGTGGAAATGGTCTTTACGTTGGTCTGGAGGTGCTTCTAAATATGCAAGAATACTTAAGCTTGCGGATAGTGAGGATTCAAACATTCTTTTGGATCGTGGGATTAGTTTCTTGTTGAATTCAACTGAGGACATGTGCCTTGAAAAAATTCAATGTGTTATAAATGTCCTTTATGAATTGAATAGGGAAGGTTTTCCGCAGTTAAAGAATTTGTGCATTCAAGACATTGTTGAGCTGAAGTACATAATTAACTCAATGGGGCTGGTTGATCCTTATCCTGCTTTACCAAACTTAGAGACTTTGTCTCTTCAAAATCTATTTAATTTGGAAGAAATATGCCATGGCCCAATTCCAATTAAATCTTTCAACAAACTAACTTCATTTAAAGTCAAAGGTTGTGACAAGTTGAAGAATCTGTTTTTGTATTCCCTTGTTAGAGAACTTCCTCAACTTCTCGAAATAAAAATTTCTGACTGCAAAATGATTACAGAAATCATAGCTGAGAAAACATCTGAGGCTGATAAAGAAATTGACATGATTATGTTCCCCAAGTTGCAGTCTCTTGAGCTTGTGGATTTGCCTAGTGTCATTAGTTTCTGTTCTGTTTCATTAACAGCTGATAAGGGTCTCAAAAAGTGTGGTGAAAATTATGATGATACACCGTGCATACCTGTGGCACTAATTGATGACAAGGTAAAAACATGATTTAGTGCTTCAACTTTGCTATTTGTCTTTTTAAGCCACATAGAATGTTTTGAGATGGTGTTTCAAACCTGTTGCATAAATTTGTAAGTGTTTACAGGCTTTATTTCCTATTTTAATTGCTAACTATAGCTCCTATTTTAATTGCATATGTTTGGATTGACCAGAGGAAATGGAAATAAAATGAATGAAATGACATTTTAGTTGCCATTTGTTTGGATTAAACCAAATAGAGTGACAAAGGAATAAAACCAGACAACAACTATTTCATATGATTATTCCGAGAGCATTCAGTCCATTTTTTATATTCCAATTTGGAGGGATGATTCACTCGAATATATAAAATTATTACCCTTACCATTCTGTCTATTTTTTAAAACAACAGTTGCATATTCATCTTCATCTTTTCCCAATATAAATTAATATGAAAAATAATATATTCACGAGAATCTTTTGGTTAATAGGTTGGGATGCCCTACCTTGAAATATTGAAGCTGTCTAAGATCAATTCTAGGAAACTGTGGGATGATAAACTTCCAGGTCATTCTTGCATGCAAAACTTGAAGAGTTTGACACTTGACAAATGTGGTAACATAGCGTACGCATTCTCATCCTCAGTGGCTGGAGAATTGGTAAATTTGAAGCATCTTGCGATTAGTAATTGCCAAATGTTGGAGGAGATATTTGTCTCAGATGGAAAGTTGGGTAACCTTCCTTCATCTCAGAAACCATTCTCTACTGATGAGGTGAGCACCTTCTCCAACTCTGTAGCTATAGTTTGATTTCCTTTTTAGTTGTGCAATTAACTGTTAAAGATCTAACCATATTATCGATTGCAGGTTATATTTCCAAACTTGGAGACATTGGTAATCTCCCACATGGAACACTTGAAGTCACTATGGCACAATCAACTAGCTCCAAATTCGTTCTGCAAACTGAAGAAGTTGAAAATTAAATTCTGCAATGAAATTTCAAATGTATTTCCTTCTTTTGTGCTTAATAAATTACAGAATCTGGAGATAGTGACTATATCTAATTGTCCCATACTAGAAGTTTTATTTGAAACACAAGGTTTAAAAGCAGATGGTGGTAGACAGACAAGGCTGGAAATGCAATTGAGAACTCTAAGTTTGAAACATTTACCAATACTGAAACATATATGGAGTGAGAATCCTAATGAAAGCTTCAAGTTTCAAAACCTCTGCAAATTGAAAGTTACTGAATGCATAACTCTTAATCATGTTCTTCCTCTTTCTCTGGCTAAAGAGCTTCAGCATCTTCAAGAACTTTGTATACAAGGATGTGACATAGAGGTTGTTGTAGCACAGGATGAAATAACTGACAAAGATCCAAAATTTATTTTCCCAGAATTTACATCTTTGAGTTTTCAACATTTGACACAGCTTCAAAGCTTCTACCGTGGATTACATACCTTGGATTGTCCTGTTTTAAGACATGTGGATGTGCTTCATTGCGACAAGCTCGTACTATTCAAACCAAAGTCTCCAAATTACCAAGAAATTGTTCCAGTTGATACAGTACCCCTTCTCTCAATTGAAAAGGTGCATTCTACATCTCAATACTCTATCAAAAAATGGAAGAACACTTTATGCCTTTTTAATATATATGTGTTGTGCTGCTCGCTACTTTCTCTTTCAAAAAGTAAAGAAAATGCAAGTGTTAGTTTCAGTTCAGTCTATGTTTTTATTAAGTTTATATGTTTATGTCCTGGTATTCTTTTCTTTACGTAGCTGTTAGCTTGAATTTGGTTAATTGTGTTTCATAGGTTGTCCACAACACAAGGGAGCTTATTCTGAACAGCAAGGATGTCACCATGTTATGCAATGGTCAACTTAATGATGAGCCTATCTACACAGTAACAGATCTTCACCTGCGATGTTTTCATGATGAGTCTGACAAATTTCCATTAGGTTTCCTCCAAAGGTTTATCAATCTCAGAAATCTTAAGGTGGCACGTAGTTCCTTCACATGTATATTTTCGAGTGTAAGCGAATGCACTGAAAATTCTGAAACAATTATGAAGTTGAGAAGTTTAGAACTCATAATGTTACATAACCTCGAGTTTATATGTGAAGAGAAATTTGAGGTGCAACCTATTCTTCAAGATATTGAAAGTTTGGCAGTAGATTCATGCTCTAGACTGAAGAATATATTTCCATCGTCAGTTCTGTTTGTGAATTTACAGAAGTTGAAGGTGGGCCATTGTGCTGGATTGGAAAGTATTATGAAACCATCAACAGCACGCAGTTTACAAAATCTTAAAGAATTATACATACATTGTTGTGGAATGATAGAAGAAATAGTAGCAAGTGATGATGAGAATGATGCTTCTGAGCTAGTATTTATGAAATTGGAGTTTTTGCAACTGATTAATTTACAAAGGCTGAGAAGTTTTTGCAAGGGAAGACATGGCTTCAAATTTCCACTGCTGAGGATTTTATTTGTAAAAGATTGTCCTGTGATAGAAACTTTCTCACATGGAGTGTTGAACGCACCAAGGCTCAGAGCAGTAAGGGAACAAGATGAATGGCATTGGAATGGTGACGTTAACACTACTATCAAAACACTAGTAGCGAAAATGGTAATGTATACAAAATCAATTATCTCCGATCATGATTCAAATGTTATGGCTTGCATTCCCACATTAATTGCTGTTTCTTTTTCTTGTTCATGAATATCCAGAACTCTAAGGATGATTGGGATTGTCCTCAAAATTTGATTGAAGGCTCAAGTGGGTGATTCGTCACAACCACCTGGTAATTTAGAACTAGCACATTGGGCTTTTTATTTATTATAATTTCATGTTCTTCAATATTTTTGTGTTATTTTCTTTGACAATTATTCTTTTTCTGTCATTTTGAAAATTATTCTTTTTCTGTTTCCCACTGTAGGGGGGTGTATCCATATGTTTTGGGTGTGAGGCTAATCGGCTCAACTCTAATGGCACGAGGCGTTTACATTCATCATCATGTATCAGTGCAATGACTTTTTATTTTATTTTTTTTATGACGTCTGTCTCTTGTTTTCTGTTATTTTCAAAACTGATTTCTCCTAAACTTTACTTAAAATATAGGAGATGATTGCTTGATTAAGTGTGTGTGAGATCAATTGTTAATTCTTGAGAATAAAATGTTGGAATTCAAAGGCATGCTACTTCATAAGTTCTATGCATGTTCATCATTGGACCGCATTAAGTTGTTTCTTTTTTTACTATTACTTTTTTTAACCATACTATTACTTTCTTCAGTCATTAACCATACGAAGTTAAAATGATTTCTCATGTTTTAAATAGTAACATTTAATCTTACAAATTCAATTTTATATTGTGCTCTCACATTTTGAGTATCTTTGTTATAGTGAGTTAATTATCCATGTACAAATATATTATACATGAGAGTGACCTTCCCTCTTCAAGTTGGATCGTTTTATACCCTATGATTTTTTGTTGTTGAAATGGCCAATGTAATATTGTTAGCAAACCTTCCCTGTGTTAATCAAGATTAGAGAGAAATAGCAATGTCATAGTTTCCTTTCATTCTAGTTGTCTCTGAACAAGAAAATACTGAAAATAGTACTTGAACAGTTTTGGGTTATTAATATGACCAAGTGTTGTGAAGGTAGAAGGGTAAAAACGATCCTGCTACATGCCTATACCTCTATATACTAACGGAATCTTACTCTAAATAGATTTTATTCTTTAATAATATAGAATTATGATTTAATTATTATTATTTTTATTTTTTTTAGTTAATTAAGGAAGTTTATTTAGTGAATTAAATTCGCGCTCTTTTTTGTTTGTCCATTCTTTCACTACGTATCTATTTCGATATAAACAATAAGGAATGTGACTCTAGGAAAAGACAAATTATCCATCCTAGAATCCTGGTTTCCCTATTTCTACTTTACTTAATATAATATGGGAAATGCTAACCGGTGCCCCCGGGGCACTGGTTAAGGATATGAAAAAGGAAATTATATATTAATTAATGCATTGAAATTGTGTAATTAATGTATAATAAAGTCAAAAACAGTTTCCTTTTATGGTAATAATTCCCTTTTATGGTATGCTTAACCAGTGCCCCGGGGGCACCGGTTAGCAGGACCCATATAATATTCTCTGCCTGTTTTTTTTAGGTTTAGTATCGAGTGGAATTTTATTCTATTACAATAGAAAAGGATATGCTTTTTAGTTATTGCTATTTAATTTGCAATTGGTTCTTAGAATCCAACGTTCTTTTGTTTGAAAGTGGTTGAATAAATGTTGTTTTAGATCTTTAATGCCTTCTTGATCATTACCAGTAATGACAATATCATTTACATATACCACAAATATACCACAAGATAAATGACTTTGTTCAAATATAAACATTTAAAGAATAGAGAATGATTAATTTGTTTCACTGTAAATCATGTCAAACTATTAAATAACCTTGTTGGATTTCCCAAACCGATTCCTTTTCTAGGTCACCATTTCTTTTTATGAAATCCTAGAGTGGTGCAAAGGTATCACAAGTAATGGTCTGAAAATCTAACTATGTTGGAATTCCAGGCATTACAATACAATCAACTAGATCACCACACAAAACTTATTGAATAATAATAAAACCGTAGGAAGAAAATCAAGAGAATCTATAGTAAGGCAAAGACATTTTATTTCGAAAAAAATCTTCATAAATAAAATCTATAGTAAGGTTTTACCAATGATTACTAATATAGTCAAGACTATAATTAGCTAACTTATCTCCAAATTGATCTCCTTCCCTAAATCGTGAGAAATATAAAAATGCATATTTGAGAAAATATGTAAACAATTGGCCCAAGAATTATGTATCCTCCAAGAAACTAGAATAACATTGGAGAAAGCTTCCACAACTAGCCTTGAATCACATTCTATCCAAACAAAGTTCCAATTTTCATGTTTCTCAATCTAAATTTCCCTCATTGCAGCCACAAGTTCAGCAAACAAAGAAGATTGAATACCAATTTAAGAGCTAAAGCCACCCAACATATCTCCAAAGTGGTTTATAAAATTCCCAACAGAAGCAAGCCCTGGTTTCCTGCATTAATATTAAAAGCATTCAAAGCTTGAAGGAATGATATAGTATTAGACATGGACCCCTTTGCAAAACTCCCAACCATATGAACAGAAGACACAATAGAAGAACATGCTTGCTGAAAAGAAATCCTTTTTTTTTTCCCCTTCTGGACTGTTGTAATTTAGTGCCTTACAAAACCGGTTTGTAAGGTGAGGAGCGTCTCCTCTTTATAAACCCTTCTCAAGAGTCCTATCTATCCGATGTGGGACTAAATCCACCCCCTCAAAGCCAACACAATGAAGGTGTTGGAGGATGCAATGAAGGCTAACCAAAGGTCGCAATTTAGGCGACTAGGGGCGGACCGCAATTAAGGCGGAATTTCCAACAACTACTCAAACCAAGTAGTCTGCTGCAACACATCCAAGACAGATGTAAAAGTGAGTATCTGGGGAAGCATTGATGAAAGTCAAGCCTAAATTTTCAAGGTAAATTCATAAAGGATAAGATGTAAAGGTGATTCATCTGTCCTTCCACAAATACTGCATATGGAAAGAACACATCAGTCACAGTTCCTAAGTTTCTCATGAGTAGGGACTTTAATCTGGAGAAGTTTTCAAACCCAGAAAGATTTAGAAGGAGGGATAAAAGGTTCCAAATCAACTGACTAGCAACAGCAGTATTAGCAAGCACAATTTTAAAAGTGAGATGGAAAATCTCTGAACATGAAATAGAATGGAAGAAAATATGAAATTTGTTTGTAAAAGTAGGTAGGAGCGGAAGAATGGACGAAAAAAATAGAATTAACGTGATTGTAAGAGGGTGAGAACAAAAGGCGGTGTGCCTAATAATGAAAAACTACAAAGAAAATAATCTATTTTCCATTTGTTGAAAATGAACTAAAATTATATATTAGTAATTGTTCTAAGAACATCTCTTTCTATATAGATCACAAGAGATGAGTCAAATGCTCTAGCAGGATACCCGTGCATATGAATGGGTGAGCGTGTTGCGCTCTTTTTTTTTAAGCAATTCGCAATTGAGTAGAAATTATAAAAAAAAATACCTCTGTATTGATATATGAATAAAAATATAGACATATCTATAAATTGTACAAAAAATTGTTTCTTTATTAAATATGAGGAAAAATATAGACACATTTATAATTTTTTAAAAAAAGATTCTCTTGTTAATATGAGTAAAAATATAGACACACATATAAATTTTAAAAAAAATTACAACACCATATTAATATGAGTAAAAAAAATTTTTGAAAGAAAAATATATGAGTAAATATATAAGCACATGTATAAAGATATAAATTCTCTTTATCTTTACCCAATATATGGTGTAATTTTCGAACGGTTTTCTACATTGCAGTGGTTAACTGTACAATTGTAGTTGAGCTTGTTTTATCCTAGAGGCGCCGTGGTTGATTGTCTGTCTAGCACAATTTTGGACAGTGTCATGAAACATCTTAAAGAGAGTGACCTGATCGTGACTGAACGTAGTAACAACTTCGATAGATATTATCTATTAAAATAGAATTTATGAATCTAAATACAATCGTTTGAAAATCCAGAAACAATATCTTCCTTATCTGATCAGGTTAGATAAGCTTAGGCACTTCACTATAGAATTGACCATCAATTTATATTTGTGTTATGAATCTTGACAACCAGGGAAAATAAAACCTCCTTTCAAAAAAAAAAAACCTATAAAGACTTGACACTTTATGAATGATGTTCACGAAGTAAAAGAGTTTTTGTGCTGGAGTTCAAAAGTTCTGATGCGATGTACTGATTTGAAACCAATTGGTACAAATATAAAACGGCCAACTCAAACAATAAATCAAATTTATTATAAAAGTCTATTTCTGAATTGTCTCATGCATGTCATTGTGAGAGATGGGATATAACACTACGCATTTTGTTTTCTAAAATTCAACTTACTCCTGTGATAATCCAAACTAGAATAAGTATTTGATACTCCTATAGGATACTTTCAGATGGATCGTCCTGCATATACCAATAATACTTTTATAATTTAAATGCACTTTTGATGTCCATATTTTCATTTTTGAGAAGTTTGGTGCCCCTATTTTAAAATTTGGCTTTGTGGTCTTTTTATTTAAATTTTTTCTAACTTTTGATTCTCCACCTCGAACAAAAAAGCTTGATTTTTAGTGACACTAAATTTTTGTAGGTTTAGCCTGAGGTACCTATACTCGCGGGTTTTTTTCCGTCGTTGTAGTCTAAGATGATGGACTTTATTTGTTGAACAAAATTTTTGGTTTTACCTATGGGTTTTGCCTGTAGGTATAGAGTTTAATCAGAACTTCCAAATGGATGTTTACCTACGGAAATTTCTATCAATAAAAGCAAAGTTTCTCGATACTTGGGGCTATACTTAATGTTCATAGTTCATAACCTTCAATCACACACAACAACCACACAAACTGAAAGGTTTTTGATTGAAGTTGAAGTGAAGGTTCTGAATAAACTGTTATCATTATTAAGGTTGTTTGGCTTCATTGTTAGAGAGAGAGGGAGAGGTGGAAGAGAAGAGAAGAGACGAGAGAGGAGAAGAGGATAGATTTTTTTTAATTAATGCATTTATGTTTTTTTATTTTTAAATTGCATAATGAGTTGGCACTTAATAACACATGTGGAAGGAGTAAAAAAATGAAAAAAATAAATAATATACACAGTCATGTGTCATGTCAGCGCCACATCAGCGAATTTGTTAAGTCAGATAGACCAGGGTTTATTTCTGAAGAATCTTTGTTTATAAAGACGGAATCTAAAAGAAATGTTTTACAGGAGGCAAAACCAAAGTGTCTTATATTACTGGGGGTAAATCACTATTAACCCAAAAATTGAAATACGTAGACTAAAAACTCCCCTGTATTACTATTTATTTATTTTAAAAAAAATTGTATCTCCATTATACGAGTCATACTAACTTGTACCCTAAGATGTTCTAAGGGCACATATTAAACAACTCCAAAGCAAAAATATTCTCTTAAATTCAAATGCATTGGTTATAACAAAATATTTCTACTTTTGACTCATTAACTTGTGCCTTAAAAATAAAGAAAATATTCTCATATTCATTAACAAAATATTCTCATATTATACTTTTATTGAATCTAACGTATTCTTTAGCGAAAAAAAAGAAAGAAAAGAATCTAACATATAAAAAGAATCTAACGTATTTAAGTCGTATTTAAATCATGTCACATCTTGAATTTAAAAAAAAATAAAAAATCGGTATTCATATACTTGTATGGGAAATGCTAACCGGTGCCCCCGGGGCACTAGTTAAGGATACTAAAAAGGGAAATTATATAGTAATTATTGCATTGAAAACTGTGTAATTAATCCATAAATAAGTCAACAAAGTTTCCTTTTATGGTAATAAATTTCTTTTTTTGTATGCTTAACCAGTGCCCCGGGAACACCGGTTAGCATGACCCTATTTGTATTTATCTCATCTTTGTCGGTACTAAAAGCATTAATAGGCTGCCAAACTAGGTAGTTGTCTCACTTGCAAGCTATGCATTTTCAATACTTACGGGTTATTTATTATTTAGATCTAATTTACCACCGTGCTGTGTTAACAATTTTATGGTAGGATGTAGTCAAAGTTTACGATAATCGTCGTTTTCGTATGTAGTTTGGTCTAATAGCCTCACTTATTTTGAAGAAAAAAAGAAAGTGTTTGTACATAAATACCATAGATAGGTGGCATACACTCCTTAAACCCCCATACATAAATGCAACATGTGATAATGTGGGTCTAAAATAACTACATATCTTTTGTTACACATTACCAAAATATCCTCCAATATAGGGCGTGTATAAGACTGGTATGAAAAAAGAGTGTCTATCTATATTTTTGTAAATAAAACATTTGCTAGTTCAATTAATTGAATCTAAAACCGACTAGTTTGCATGTTGGTTTGATTGTGGTTGTACTGCAATATCGTTCAATCTATTTAACTTATTTAATATTTATTGAATAATAGATATACAATTATTGAATCTTGTGATTGTGGTTTGATTGTGATTGTGGTGTGTATATGAAACAAAATATTAAATGCATATTTCAATATAAATTTGTCACGTGTACTATCAAAATAAAATAGGGTAAATATCTATAATAGAGATAAAGATAAAGATAGTGGAAAATTTTAATAAATGTTGCATTAGTATTTTAAAATGACAATTATTTTAAGAAATATAAAAAATCTTAAAGAGACAATTATTTTGAGGCGGAGGGAGTATTAAAAAGACAGTTTCAAACAAATTTTTTATCAAACAAACTTATAAACTATAAGCTATAAGTTATAAGCTAGTTTTGTGGTTTTGCCAAACATAGCCAAAAAGTGAGGTACGAGTACTAAAAGTTGAGGTCCATGAGTCCATGACTAAGTATGGTTGAGATCCTCTCCATTTATAAAAATAAATGAAAATTGTCATTATGAAAGAGATAGACATAAAAAATAGGTGGTGAGTCATATCATTAAATGGGTCACACCATCAATAATTATTTTTAAGATTTATCGTGTCTTTATCTCTCCAAATGAAAGAAATCGAAAGAAATGAGATTCTCTAATTATTTGCTTAAATGCACGTTACTATCTTTTTTTTTTTCTGTTACATAAAAAATGAAAAAAGGACAAATGGCGGTGATAAGTAAAATTCTTGTAAGTGGAGGCTGAAAAGTTAAGAAAGACAAGTACCACACTAAGAGCATCTTTGCCCGGATCAGTTGAGATAATTATTTGGTTAAATGCACGTTACTATATCTAAAGTCTCACACGAAATAATAAAGAAAGATAGCTTACCTATAAAATAATTTTCACCGTAAAATATCAATGCAACATTTTTTTTTTCATCAACATACTTTTACTTGTTGAATGTCACTCACCTTAACTAACTACAATTAATAAATATATTTTAGCAAATGATGATAATTTTATCAGTATCTTTCAAATCAACACAAACTAATTATTTCTTTAAAAAAACTGCGCACAATCCTAATGAAATATATATATATATATATATATAT
>Ga0228710_1003190_pt1 | contig 26146 bp, 5 predicted proteins | sample MedpolnodulmetaG_FD_177995 | JGI IMG/M metagenome (GOLD analysis project Ga0228710, IMG submission 177995) | Root nodule microbial communities from Medicago polymorpha collected in Santa Monica, California, United States - pink nodules | ecosystem: Host-associated > Plants > Roots > Nodule...
GCTTATGATGATTTTTGAACGGAAATGGTATGATATTGTTGTAGATCTGTAGTAAATTTTGCTTGCTGGAGATGTTATGTTCATGTGACTTCTTTGAATTTTTCTGGGTTTTGATCCAGAATTTCGGGGAGAGAAAATGGAATTGTGTTTGTGCAGCTGCAATGATTGAGTTGACCCTCTGACTCTCTCCGTCTTTTGCTACAGTGCATTAATGACAGTATTTATAGCTGACAAAACTAGGGTTTCTTGACCAATAGTAAAGCGATACGTGGACATGACTCAAGGACAAAAAACAAAAAATAAAGAGAAAGGACATTAAAACAAAACAAAAAGAAATAAAATTTTTAAAGAAAGAAGAAGAAAAAACGTGACATTTAGTGAAGAGAAGAAAGCAACAAAACAAATGTAAAATAAAAAAGAAAGTAAATAAATATCATCAAATAATAATAAATATCATTAAATAATAATAAATATCAAATAAATAAAGAAAGATAAAAAATAAAATTGTCCCTTTCGGTAACCAAATGAGGTATTTCAAAATACCTCTATGCCGAAATTTCGTCCAAGACGACAAAGTTACTCGGCTTTTTTTAAAAAACGAATACGTAACCTTTTTTTTAACTGATAAAGAACGAATAAAATCTAAAATACGAACAAAAGTTTTAATTATCTAGAGAAAGAAAAAAAATGGAATTTAACTGCTTACGAAACGGCTAAAAATATTTTAACTATCAACGGTACGAATAAAATGTTTAAATACTTCAACACGAATAATAAAAAAAATGCGTACAAAATAAAGCAACGATTCTGGTTATTAAAATACGAATAAACTTTAAAATTCGAATGAAAAATTTATAACTGGTCAAAATTTGGGGTATGACATACATGATGAAGGTTTGGAAAATATAGAGTCTGTTGTAGGAGGAGACATGAACCATCCTCCTCACAAGTACTGGATATGAAATAATTGCGGTACATGTTTGTAAAATTAGGATTTTCAAATAAGTGAGACCATGATTTATGTACGCAACTAGACCGTTTCAAAGGTTTAAGAGGCAATTTGGATAGAATGAAAAATGCAAGATCATCATGAATATGATTGCTAACCTTTTGAGCTGTAACAGAATCCATTGATTTCAACTTCTTCTCAGAAAATGGGTTTACTCGTGAAGCTAGTATCAATTGCTGTGAAATTGAAGTGTTTGTTGATTTCTTGTTTTCGTTTTACTCTAGTTATATATAAAAATTTGCTTTAGAAAAATAGCTATATATTTTTTTATCATAGAAAGAAAGTTATATTTTGTTGGTAAAACGAAAAGAAAAAAAAAGTATATAGAAAAATTAAATTCATTATTAATTTTTTGAAGGAATTAGTATTTAAAGTTATCTTTTGACTTCTTATCAAAAAATTAAATTCTTTTGACTGATTATTACTTTTTTTTATACAAACTTTTGACTGATTATTTAATCATAGAAAGAAAGTTATATTTTGTTGGTAAAACGAAAAGAAAAAAAAGTATATAGAAAAATTAAATTCATTATTAATTTTTTGAGGGAATTAGTATTTAAAGTTTTCTTTTGATTTCTTATCAAAAAAATTAAATTCTTTTGACTGATTATTACTTTCTTTATACAAACTTTTGACTGATTATTATATTTTAACTACTATATATCTATAATAGATGTGGTATCTTGACTTTTGTTGATATGTTGTTATTTTTTTAGGCTAAATTTATATTTTGCTGCTTAAGTTAATTTTAGGTTTTCTTTTCTTCCTTGAGTTTATTTTGTTTCATTTTGATCTTATAAGTCACAAATATTATACGATTTTGTCTCTTGAGGTATTTATGTTTTATTTTGGTCCCTTAAGTTATGAACATTGGACATTGTGGACTCTTTAAGTTACAAATATTAAGACATTTTGGTCCCTTTTAAGAGGGATTAAATTGTTTTAAGGTTGTAACTTAAAGGATCAAATCATCTTATATTTGTAAGATAAATGACCAACACGAAACGAAAAAAAGTTAAATGACAAAATTGTCTAACCTTTATAATTTAAAGGATCAAAATAAAACGAAAAAAAATTTAAGTAATCAATGTGAAACTGAAAATTAACCTAAATGACCAAAATTATAATTTAGACTTTTTTTATACTCCCTCCGTTTCACAATACTTGTCGTTTTTGGAGAATCATTCTGTTTCACTTTACTTGTCATTTTCAAATTCCAATGCAACACTTATTAAAAAAAAAGATTTTAATGCAACATTAATTATTATTTTGTAATAATATCATTACCTATTCATTGTACAGAGAGAAATAATATAATTAAATAATAAATGATTAAGAGTATTATAAAAAAAAACACAGAATTTCATAAAAAAAATACAAATATACGGTTTCTGCCATAAACATGGTTATAATTTAACCTAGTTGAGATTACGGCACTACCGAAAGGAAGATTTAGAAATAACGAAGTTTCATACCTACGTTCATTACGTACAAATGATAAATAGGCAATGGGAACAACCATGAACAAAGTATATTCGGGTTGTCAGGCCTATTAATACCCTACAAATCAATCTTCAAGATTACCGATACAAATTCTTAACTGAAAAAGCATTATGAACAAGCAAGGACGAGTTAAAACGGACACAATATAAATATCATAACTTAATATAAACTTTATTAATAGAATCCAACAAATAAGAATGGGTTCATCTTAGAACCCTAATCAAAGTGGTTTAGTTGCTCAAGACAACATACATCATAAAACAATAGAAAAACATACCTAGAGAGAACAAGAGGAGGAATAAATCCTACCTTAAAACTCTGATGCTTGACCCTTACCTTGAACCGCTAGTTTTCTAAATAAAAAATAATGTGTGAAATGGTCTCAATTTATAGCATATGATTACTTAATTGTTTTTGTAAAGGATAAGAATATTATTCATACTTATTTGATTAGACTGATTTGATAGGTCTAAGAGACTTTTTTATGGCTCATGACCTGACATTTTTATCTATTTTTTTTATAAAAAAAGCCAAAGTCTTATCTATTTAAAAGGAAAGTATGATCTGACTTGATCTATTGTATGTTACGTTGTGATCCCTTGTAGAACGATGTAATATACTTTCATCCCAACTTAAGATGTAAATTTAAGAGTTTGATTGATATTCACATGATTTATCATACCTTATTAATGGTTATAGCAACATGTCATTAATTGCTAGGCATGACAACAAACCTCGTATGACGGCTACCTGCTCGAACCAAATTCAATTTGTCGGATTTTCCTCGCTTGGATCATGTTTGGGTATGAGTTTTTTTTTATGATTTCAAAACACGGGTGCCTCGAACTCATACTCATCCAATTACCCCTTTAATATGAATAGAAACTCAAACTACAAGTCATTTCACTCATATAGTCAGAATCTCATTCTTTCAGTCTACATTCACTCGCTTCCGAGTTCTCTCTCCTCTCATTCCACATCTCACACTCTAGGTCTCTCTCTCTTCTCCATCATCATAATCATCGATCGCCATTATCTCTTTGTTGAATAATACATTACAACATTGCACTTGGAGCAACAATTTTTTTTTTATTAAAAAATAAGTATTACGAGAATGGGGATAATGTAGGAATACCTGAATCCGTTGAAGACGATGATGCGATTCAATTGTTCATCACAGTTGAATATGGATATAAGCTCTGTTTGGTAAAAATAGCGGATAGCTTATAAGCTATCTGATAGCTTATAGCTGATAGCTGATGACTGCTAGCTTATAGCGGATAGCTTATAGCTGATGACTGATAGCTAATAAGCTAGTTGAAGTGTTTGGTAAAATTAGCGGTTCAACTAATTGATAAATATAAAATTACATAAAAGGACATTCTTAGTTCATAATAAAATTTATATAAGTTAATAGAATTTAGTAATTTAAATTTATTAACTTAACTTATCTTTTATATTATATTATTAATTATTTTTTACTCACTAAAATTTATTTTATATCTGTAAAAAAAAATATTTATTTTCAATTCATAATAATACTTATTTTGTAAAAAAATCATAATTAAATCTATATCAATTAATATAAATTTATTTTAAAAGGTCATTTTAATTTATAATATAAATTAATTTTTCTTAGCTAAAATTTATTTTCTAGTAAGTGTTTATACGTTATAAAAAATGTTAAACATAATAAAAAACACATGAATGTATTGTCATATTTTTGAATTGACTTACCAAGATGTATTATCTATAAATAATATTATATAAAAATATGTAGCTTTCATAAGAAGAAAAAAAATTACCAACAAACTATATACGTGTTGTTAAGTTATTATGAAAAAATAGGTTATCGTAAGAGAGAAAAAGTAAAAAAAAATCTATATACACAATATTATTAGGTTTCGTAAAAAAAATAAACATTGGAGAATTATTTTTTTTTTGAAGGATAAACTTTGGAGAATTATCTAGTAATTTAATGCAATGGTTCAATGCAATTACCAAAATATTAATTATGAAGGATAAAGTTGAATTTTGCTTTGAATAACAAGGGTAAAAATGGAAGAAAAAAATGAGAAGCTATAAGCTCAAATGTTATTTGGAATAGCGTCTGAAAAATAGTTTATAAGCTCATGAAATAAGTTATAAGCTCACGGTGAAAAATCATTACCAAACAGAGCTTTTTTTATCAAACGAGCTTATAAGCTATCCGCTGTAAGTTATAAACTAACTTTTTAGTCTTACCAAACAGAGCATAATAATTTGTAAATACACGAGAATCAGATATATAAACAAAGAAAATAAAATCCGTCACTATCCCGCACTATTGTCATGATGGCATTTTTTTTTTGAAAAATGTTAACTTGTGCCCTTAAGCACAAATTAATGAATCAAATATGGAAATGGTTTATTGAAAAATGTTTTTAACTTTTTAATGAGTTGAATACACACAATTTTAGATAATATTTTTTCTTTTGAATTTCTTAACATGTGTCATAAGAGCACAAGTTAACACTACTTTTTTTTCTTTTTTCTATGGAATTGTCATCATAACATAAAAGTTTAATACTACTCTCAAAGTACAAAATTCAAATTTTACCGAATGGATTTGTAAAATGGTTATTTACGTCATTTAATAAATAGAAACTTTTTATCTTTTCCCAAGATGAAAGAGTAAAGTAAATTAATGGAACGACAAAATTGGATGCGTTTCAGTCCAAGTTCCATTATTTAAGAGAAGGAGATTGCTTCTAAGAGATAGGGTTCTCATTGTGGTAGTGACTTAGTTTAACTTCTGGTCTTTACTTTTTCCTTTTTATCTATTTGGAGAAGGTACTACCTTATAGATCTCAAAGTCCATCGTCATCAAAATATTGTGAAGGATCTGATCTGAGACATGAGATCTAGTCTCTAGATTTTTTTGCAGCTAATTATTTTATTTTTCCTATTTTTGTTAATTTCCCTTCGATTCTCATATTTTCATAAGGTTCAAAGTTCCTCATATGGAATTATATTTTTTTGACTAGATTTACTTAGTTTTAAATTTTACTTTATACAAAATAAATCTAAATTATTTCAATGAAGGTGAAGCTTTGATTTTAGGGTTTAAAGGGGTGGAGCTCCTTTTAGTCCAAATATGGATCTTGCTATGTTGATAGAGCTGCTTAGCTATGGATTCCTCAACTCTACCCATCTTGTTCTTTGTGGTAGTTTTGTGGCTTCCATATCTAGGGAGCCTTATCACCTTTAGTATAATCTTTCTTTGGATTGAAGGGAGCTCTACACCTTCCTCTCTTACTTTAATTTTACATTTCTTAATATTTCAAGCCCTAGCTATTTATCTGCTCTTAATTCTATTGATTTATCCAATTTGTTCAAAACTTTCACCCATTTCAAAATCCAGGGCTTCAATTCTTTTAAGTATTATCTCTAGTCTAGATCCGTGAAATCTATGAAGTTGAGGTGATATGTGATATTTTAATTTTATTTTTTAGTTTTCTTTCCAATTTTTATTTAATTTATGTAAGATCTGTGAATTATTTCATTAATTCCACGCTAGATCTGCAAAATCTTTGATGGTTTGAGTTTTATTCTTTATCATCTTTTGTTGAAATTAATTTATTATTCGTTTTCTGGGTGACTAATAAATTAATGTTGTTCAATAATAATATTTAACTATTATTTGTTCCACGTTCAGATGGATCTCGACTTGGAACTCTTCTTTAACATAGAAGAGATCTTGCATGAGAAAAGATGTGTTTTTAAGTGGACTTGGATTGACCAATGGCTGATGACAAGTTAAGATTTTTCGACATGTTAAGATAGATGTCATTGATGTTGTAATGTTTATCTGCTTGCCTCATTTTAATTTGGTTATTATTGAGAACGAAATGAAGTTATGAATGTAGCCAAACTTTGAAGTTGTGTAAAGTATTTCTTTTTTATTTTGGTTGGGGTCAAGTGTATTTTTTTTGGGTGAATGTATCTGAACTTTGGAAGTTGTAAAGTACTTTACTTTCGTTGAATGTAATAAAAGTTAAAGTTGTAAAGTATTGATGGTAGTTAAAGAGATGAGGGTTTTTCTTAGCAGTCGGCTTGGGACAATAAATGCACTATTTTATTCCCATAGATAATCTGTCAATTAATTAATCTTTCTTTGAAAATGATTTTTTTTTCATCTCCCTATTGACTGTATTCTAGAGAGACATTAATCCATCGTTCAAGTCCAATCACACATCTCTATGAAAACCGCTGTCACATTGGATACATTGGATTCTACAATAGATAAATTGTGGGGTATTTACAAGAAAAAGAGTTAAAAGTAGGGTTGTCGTTATATGGTTTGACATTAATATAATGGGTCATGTGCTTCAAGTTTTATGTATTGCTTTTCTGACAAAATATCGTAATAATATATGAAAATTTCTAAGAAGTCCCCAGGAGTAGTTAGCTATCTTGTTGAAGCCAGCAGTAGTGTAGTTAATTACTGCTTCGTTTGTTCTGAGATTTAACCTCTTTTTCCATCATTTAATCTCTTTTTTCATAATTCAACCTTTTTCAACATTCAACCTATTTTTTCAGCATTTTTTCCCTATAAAAACCCTCCCAACCTTCACTATTTTCTCACATTCTCTCTTTCTCACTCTCATTCTTCCTCTTTCTTCTACAAAAAGTTGGTTTTTCATCATTCGTCTTTCATTGAAAGAGACCTCTTTAAAAATTTGAAATTTTCAAGAGGTATCTTTGAATCGGTTTTACCTAAGGGTTTAAGGTTTATGGTTTGTGGATTGTTTTCTTTGTTTTAACTCAAGTGGAGGTTAAACAAGAGTGCAAAGGTGAAAAACAATTTTGAGTCATCTTCGTGTTGTCTTGTATGAGTATCTTGGAGAAGAGTATCTGGAAGTTCTAGGTTCAATTTTGGGTGCTCTCAAGTCGATTGTTAATGTTATTGGTATGACGAAAATGACTCCACCTATTAAGAAATAAATGTACGACGAAGATGTTATTGTTAATGTTATTGGTATGACAAAGCAGATTTAATTTTGCCCCATTGTAAATGTATTAATAAAACGAGATTTTACATCTATTACTCGTGTTCCTTTATTTTTGTTTTTATTTGCATTTATTTTAAGATTATATATGAAATAAATAAATTCGAATAAAAATTGTGTATTAATGAATAAATAAATCCGAAAAAGACTAATTAAACTCAACGTGAATTCGAATAAAAATTGCGTAAATTTGAAAAAGACTAAGTAAACTCAAAGCGAATTCGAATAAAAATTGCGTAAATTCGAATAAAGACTAATAAAACTCAAAGTGAATTCGAATAAAAATTGCGTAATAAATAAATTCGAATAAAGTTGTGTATTAAATAAATTCGAATAAAAGTTACATTATGTTACATTACATAAAGTTCCTAAATATGTCCTATCATTACATTAGATTACATTCAGATTGAGCCTTCCAACTACAATAATTGTCTTACCATTCACCCGGAAGTTTTATTGTTCCATTCAAAATATTAAATTCTTGTTAGTTTGGTTTAAATGATGGTATTCAAGTGCCAAAAGAATGAGGTCCATTCTTTAACACTTCAATACCTTCATTTAAATCAAGCTAACAATAATTTAATCTTTTGAAATGAACAATAGGATTTCTCGGTGAATGTTTGGGAATTGTCGTTTAACAAGTTTGAATTACCTCATTTCAGCGGTAAGACACTTGTTGTAGTTGGAAGGTGCATTCCCTACCTAATCACGATCTTCTAGCGGAATCAAATTGTTGGGAATATCTTCAGTTGATCTCAGCAACGTTACATGCATATCGATCTACTAGAACATGTTGTGCTCCCAAAATATGCTCCTCACGTTATCGTCGTTCGTTAATTCCACGCAACAAAATGATATTCTCCCCTCGTCGAGCGTTGGGTATTTATACCTAACGTATTCTACCCTCATTGTGTCCCCGGGGTTGACTCCTTGGTTGAATTCATTCAGTTGATCCTTGAGACCTCTTAACGTGACACCAAGGCATCGAACCTTCAACCTCTGAGGTTCTCCGCCGTTGAATTGTGCTTGAACGTCGAACATATCAGCCATTGTTTCAAATCTACACAATAAGAAATTAAAAATAATCAATGAAAAACTCATTCAAAGATTTCAGCAAACACTTGGAGTACAAATTATACATAAACCCTAAAAAAACCCAAATAAACCCTAAAAAATTTATAAATTTTAAAAAAATAAAATAAATTTAAGCAATATAACTCCATTATAACAAGTATTCATGATATTTGTTAATAACATTTCTAATCTATAACATAATCCTATTAAAAAAATAATTCAAAATTTTAAAATTAAACTACAACTATAATTATAAACATATAAACATATATACCAACTAAAATTTATGATAATAGCCTTAAGTGATTACTTACTTGTGATTTAGTGGCAAAATATTTGGATGATTTGGTAGAGTTTTTTTTTAGAGAGAGAGTGAAAATTTAAATTTTGAGAGAGAGAGGGTGATGAAAGAGTGTCTGGAAGCTGGGTTCTGACTGAAATATGTATCATGCGCAGCGGTAGTTAACTGCTGCCAATTTACAAAACGGTAGTTAACTACTGCTGGAAGCTTTTTAGGAATTTTCATATGTTATTAGGACGTTTTGTATGTCAAAAAAGCAATTTTCAAAAACATTTTTTCTTTTAAGGTTTTAATGTGTTAGAATGTATAATTTCAAAAGGTAAAACGTTATAGTCTGGCTGCCTAGCATATAACTTTGAATCTATATAACCCACGTGTTATCCGTACCAAATATGTAATAGTAATAGTTTGAATGCTAGTAGCTGCTCAAAACCAACACATAGCTCGAGTACAACGCCAAAGGAGCAAGCACCGCTTGAATAAGTGAAAAATAAACTAGGGTTTTTACATCTTTGTGAATGAGTGTTGTGGGAAAATAAGTTAGTTCACAATAGTAGGTTTGTCATACCCGAATTTTTTACCTAAGATCCTACATTCATACGTCATTTGACTTGAATAATCTTTGACTTTTTAAAGAAAATTTCGGCATAAAGGTATTTTAAAATACCTCATTTTTTGTTTTATCTTTTTATTTTATTTTATTCTATTTTAATTTATGTTACTTTGTTTTTTATTTTATTTATTATTAGGTTTGTTTTTTTATTTTTACTTTATTCAACGAGTGTGCCACCAATAAAGTAAAAACAAACCTTTAATAAAGGACTTGTACGCGTTCTAAAATGGAATTGGAAAAAAAAGGAATCGACTCTATGATCCGACCATAATTGGTGGCACACTTGAGAAGAAGAAAAATCGGATCAGGGCCCAAAAATAATGTCCAGGTCCGATTTTTCTTCTTCTTAAGTGTGCCACCAATTATGGTCGGATCATAGAGTCAATTCCTTTTCTTTCCAATTCCATTTTAGAACGCGTACAAGTCCTTTAAGACAATTCAATCCTCATCAATTTTTATTAAACCAATTTCCATTTTAAAATGTAAATTGGCTTTAAAAAAATAGAAGAGGCACAAAACAAAGGGAGACGAAAAAAATCAATCATAGAGAACCTGCAAACAAAAATCCAGAAAGACAAAATCCAGTAGTTTCCAACACAACCTCAACACCATTACCAGAACCATCATCACAAAGAAACCAATTCTCAAAAACCCTTGATCTTTCCGGTCATAAGAACACCACTATTAAAATTGACCCTGAACCACATTAACACAAAAAACCATCAAACAATTATGAACCGTAAATCACATCCCAAACAATACAAACCCATCAAGAATCCGAAACCAGTAACCACATAAACTACACCACAAATCCAACCGATTCAAACAACCCAAACAAACCGGTTACCAAAACACCTACGCCAACAATCATATCCCTGAACCAATTCCAAACCCAAAAATACCAAAGGTAGTTTGTGTGTGACTGTGTTTATTTGCAAAGATTTAAAATGTATTTAGGTCAATTGTAAACCATAAATGAGAAAAATCATGCATGTGTCCTTTTATTTATTCTGCTTTATTTATATATTGAAAAAAAACGCAAAAAAATTAGGTTAGATTAAGGGGTTTTGTAATGATCCAACATCACTACGAAATTCTCGGATAAAAACAACAAAAACATTCAAATAACCAAAAATTCTTTTTCTTAGTAAACATTGATTTTCAATCAAGTGATTTTCCTTTTTACCTTTTTCTTAATCAAATTTCAATCCATTTTATCAATATTTGGAGTCATTTTCTTTTAAAAAACACAAACAGATTCTATTTTGCCCTTTGGCTTTTTACTTTAAAACTTTTTCAAAACTAACAAAAAATACAAAACAAATCAATTGGTATTTTTACCCCGAACTACGAGATTTTGATCCCTCACGGGTACGTAGGCAAAGGATTTTGTCCTTCCAAATCATAAAAAATTTAAAAAACAATTTTTCTTTTCCTTTAATCATCACTTTAACTCCATTTTTAAAAGTAAGTAAGTTATAGCCAAAAATAAATAAAATCAAGAGGTTCCCATAAAATACTATGGATATTTAAGGTGCTAACACCTTCCTTAAATATAACTAACCCCCGAACCCTAAATCTTTAAAAATGTGGTTTATTTTGAACTTTTTTCCCTTTCTTTTGAAAAATTAAAAGTTCAGTGGTGAATAAAAATTAGTGAGTCAACGCTAACCTAATAGCTTGATCTCCGAAAATCACGGTGACAAGGTTCATTTTGAAACATCGAATATAGAGGAAAAATTATACTGTTCAGGATTTAAGTCTTGGTACACTGAAAAAGTGAGATCGAGAAATGGAGTAGGCACTGTCATGGATAAGGAGCGTAAGAAATATATCCTGAATGTAAAGAGGAAAGAAGGTTGGATCATATCCCAAAAATTTATAGTGGAACAAGACACATTTAATGTTATTAGTGTCTATGCACCTCAAAACACCTTAAAGTAAAGCTTTGAGAGGTTTAAGAAGGCTTAATTCATGATATACTATTAGGAGAAAAAGTCTTTTTAGGATGGGATCTAAATGAGCATGTAGGAAGTGGTTTGCGTGGTTTTGAGAGCTTGTATAAGGGGTATGGCTTCAGGGACAAATACAAAGGGAAAATCCATCCAAAATTTTCCATCTTTGATTTTACTGTAGTTAATATGTGCTATAGAGAAGTTGAGGAACATCTTATCACATACAAGAGTGGCCTTGCGCGTTCTCATATATTTCTTAACTTTTAGGAAAATAGATAGAAATATTGGTTTGGACTATAAAAACAAACTGAATAGAGCTTGATTAGCCAACATAAAATTTTGATTATGGATCTATGCATTTAGAGGGGAACGAAGAGAGAAAGTCACGATATGGCTTCGAGGATCAAGTGGTTGCATTTAAAGGGGGAAACAAAGGTTTTTCCAACACATGATTTTAGAGGGAGGTTTTGAGAAATTTCAAGTAAGTGCAGATGATATGTGAGAGAAGAAGACACATGATACTAGACAAGTAGCAAAAGACATGTTGGGAAAATCAAGAGGTTTTATACCTAAGGGTAAATAATACTGGTGGTGGAACAAAAGTGTTTAAAGTCAAATGAGAATAAAAAAAATATTTCAAAGTTTGGTCAAAGTGTAAAAATGTTGAAACCTAGAAGAATTATAAGAGAGCTGAGAAAGAGAATATGAAGGCGGTGAGCGAAGCAAAAACAAAATCTTTTGACAGGCTATACCAATTCTTAGATATAGGGGGGATTACAAGAGATTTAAGTCAAGTGAATCGTATTGAAGATGCAAGGGTAAAATTTTGGTTCAAGAGAGAGATATAAAAGATAGAATGGAGAAGCATTTTCATAAGTTATTTAATGAAGTATATGAAATCTCATTGAATTCCAACAACCTAGACATGAGAGAGGAGGATCGAATCTATAACCACTATAGTCAGACTAAAAAATACGAGGTAAATTTTTTAAAAAAGGACGAGTAATGATAAGACAGTTGGACCAGACAACATACCTATTGAAGTGTGAAAAATTCTTGGAGATAGAGGCATTTGGTGGCTCACCAAACTTATTAACGATAATATGAGGAACCCAAAAATGTTGAATGAGTGTAGAAGAAACACTTTAATTCCAATCTAGAAGAACAAAGGGCAGATTCAAAATCGCGCAAATTGTAGAGGAATTTAACTTATGAGTCATACCATGAAGTTGTGGAAATAGTGATTGAATGAGGACTAAGAAAAGAGAGTCTATTTTTTTATAACCAACTTTGATTTATTCCTAAAAGGTCGGCTATGAAAACGATATACTTAGAAGTATGATGGAGCGATATACTTTTGGTTACAGAGAAATACCAACAAACTAGGTCCCCTCATAAACACTTATTATTGGAAGGATGCGTCCAAATGGATGAATCATGGATTCAAGAATTAGTTGGCTATCCACCAAATTCCTGCAGGACAACCGATTTGAAGTTAAAAAAAAAGCGCAAAATTATGTGATGGTGGATGAAGACTTGTACAGGGGGATGAAGTTCTCCTTGGGTGCATAAAGATGATGGAGGATTTAAGATCATGAAGGAGGTACAGGAAGGTTACCAATTTTCATTGGGGAGCAAAAGATACTTGATGACAAATTTGATAAGTGTTTCAAATTGTTCAAAGTAATCATATAGTAAGTTATCGTCTTCATAAAGATTGTTGTTTCTCCTTAGTAATTTACTGAAGTTGTGAATAAAAACTATAATTTGAGGGGATTTTGCAAGATTATTTACTAGACTTATGATCCCTTTTGACTCGGAGATTTAACGACAACTAGGTTTTTTAGAAACTCTTTATCAATGTATATTTTTAAATCAATTATTACCTAAGGTTTATATTTGTGACAGTTAACGACAAAAGGCTTACGATCGTATCAGGTATTAGGCTATCTTGATGTCATATAGCTCAGCAACAACTAGTCATGACTTATACTCGCATGGATTCTTTCAGATGTAAGATGTCACATTGCTTTCCAACGATTAATCTAGACTTATACTCCCACGTATGTCTTAAGAAGTTCAACCTAATCATGCACGAGAAATTTTCAATCTATCGGCAAACTACTCATGAAAATTATATAACTATTCAGTTTAAGTATGTGACACGAATCACAAAAATTATAACCTAGGATTAATTCAAGTTTCGAGCAATCAATATAAGTCGACGGTTTTAAAATAAGACATGCATAACGTATATTATACTCCCGCATTTTGTATTGGTTAAAATCAATATGAATCTACACTTTTATGAGAGTTACATAAAGTGGTAGAATACAAATGTATTTCATTCAATAAAAAAAAATGAGTTTTAAAATGAAGGTTAAAAAGGGAGTATCGTTGAGATTTCTCTTTTAATAAATATATCCAAAGCCATTTGTTAGCATAATTTTTATTGAAGAAGCTAAATTAAAACTCTTAGAATAACACAAAAAGAATGAAATCTAAAACTTAAAAAACACATTCTAAAATCTCAACCCAACTTCACGAATCAATTTAGCGTAATCTATATTTTTTTTTAAAATTAACTCAAATCAAATCAGCTATATTACACAAGAGAGGGAGTAATATTATCAACTGTTATTTTGACTAATAGACAAAAAAAAAGTGTGACAAAGCATGTGGGGCCGTGAGGGGAGATAACGAGGATTTGGTAGAGGGCACATGATTATTTCACAAAGTAAGAGAGGATCTTTAAAACACTCCTACCAAGACTAACTATGATGCCAACGATAAATCGTAAAAGTAAATGATAATAATGGTATGTTGACCACATGCATTGCCAACCGCTATGTTGACCAATAGACAATGAAAAAGTGTGATGATGCATGTGGGGTTATGGTGGGAGAGAACGATGATTTGACAGATGACAGGTTATTACTTCACAAAGAAAGAGGAAATATTTAGAAGGTTGTTTCTGAGACTAATTGTGATAAAAAATATCTAACATAAGCTGCCAACGTTAAACAATAAAAGTAAAGTGATAACAATGGTAAAGCCAAAACAACTAGCATTGTCAACCCACTAGGTCCACACCATGTTACTTTTATCATAACACATTCCACCGACTATTTTTTTTTTTTTTACTTTATTTTGTTTTCTAGAGTTTATCTTAGGGTTAAACTGTCACTTTTGTTTTCTTATTTTTTTTGTTTTTAAATTGAAATAATCTCTTGATTTTTAAAATTATAATAAGCATTTCTTATCACAAATTTTTTGAGGTTGTTTTGTTAACAAAAGAGTGTTGTTGAGACTTCTTTTTTAATAAATATATCTAAAGACATTTGTAGCATATTTTTTCTTGAAGAAACTAAATTAATACTCTCATATTAGCACCGAAAGAATGAAGTCTAAAACATTTAAAAAAAACACATTTTAAAATCCCAATCCAACGTCACGGATCAAATTAGCATAAATCTAGTTTTTATAACTTTAACTCAAATCAAATGAGCTATCTTACGCAATAGATGAAATAATATTATCAACTGTTATGTTGACCAATAGGCAATAAAAAAAAGTATTATAATGCATGTAGGATTATGGGGGGAGATAATATAACACCTTATTTCTATTAAAGCGATAAAACATGCGAATAATACAAATATTCAAGAAATAGACGTTACGTCTTCAACAGATTCCAAAACAACATGCATATATAAAATTTCTCAACAGTCGCAGCGGGTATAAAACATACACCTCCAAAAAATACATGTCATAAACTCATACATACGTCACCAAATAAAATCTCCAAATCCCGACATATGGGTAAAATCTCAACAACATGTTCAATCCAAGATAACATAAAGACTAACATTCTAATCAAAGCCTAATCTAAGATTCTAAGTAGATAAACAGAGGAAGCTCCCGCTATCCTCAAGCAACTCACCAAGCACGCTAAAAGATCAATCCTGCATGCCGTCTACCCATTCATACAAATATGTAGGCGATCCACCACAGACCACTAGGGATTAGCTTCACATCATCATAATCAAACATAATTAATTGAAAATATATTCATCAAATTAAACTTCAAATAATTCAAATAGAGAGATAATTCACTTCAACATTATTCATCAACACCAATAAATTCACAACATCACAATATGCAAACCACCAATCACACCAAACACCAAAACAACTAGAACCCATGCCACAACATATTATGCCTGATAGACAATTGGCAAGTGTACCAAAAACTATCAAGTAGTAAAATATCGTTCCCACAAGGACTGTTTTTAATCTCAACAATTCTATTACGTTATTATTTAGGATGTAAAAAATGTTATTTTGTTTTGTCACTAGGCAGTTGATTGGTTTGTTTGCATAAAAGTAACAACTGAAAGTAAAGATTGGTTTTAAAGAATAAGAGAGAGATGAGATCAGGTATGTCGAATCATCGATGTTCCCCTAATTGGTATACTGCACCTATTCTTATGAATGATTCTCTAGTTCCACGATAGTTAACAAAATAGTCCTAATCAATCCCTTATGTTAGGACCCTCTTCTCAAACTACAGGCCCTAATTTCTTAGGTGGTCTAATAATCTTTGAAGGTTTAAGCACGTTAACCTAATATCACTAACAAACGATTATCCATTTCTAGACTAACCATGTTTAGGTCTAAGTCGAAAGCTAGGGTCAGTAGTCATTCGTTCTCACTAAATCATGTTTATATTTGATCAGGATATAAAAAACATTAAGAACAGTTGAATTGAATTAAAACTAGATTGTCATTCACAATAAATAGAGTTTCACAGCAACATGGTTCAATTAGGGTTACAAAGAATCATCTCAAACCTAATCTCTAAGAGATTTAGCTACTCATAATTGAGTTTACAAATAGCATAATCAATGAAAGAATTAAAACATACGTAAACTAGTAAAGAATGGAGGAAATCGCCCCGTTCTTCAGTCTCTAGGTCTGCAAATCGCACTTTCTCTCTCCAGAATTCGTAACCCTTGTTTTAGATTAAACTTCAGAATAAATAGGCTCAGAATTTTGCCTAATACACGTTTTTGCTTTGTGTAACAACCCACAGAAAGTAGGGTTTCCAGAATCGTGTCACGTTTTGGTCATCGCGACACGATTTGCCCAATGTGGAATGCATGTTTTGGCCTTGTGGAATTGTGTCACGTTTTGTCTGAATCGTGACACGTTTTGTATCTTGGCTTTTTCTTCAGTTTTTCTGCATTTCTTGCTGCTTAAGTTGCCTTGTGAACTCCAAAATGTGATCAAAATACATATAAAATTACGTAATGACGAGATGTCATCAATGCCCCTAGACACGACTCCTACATGCATGCGGCACCGTCACCAGCAACGTCTAGGCCGTCACCCCATGATGCCAATAGCACATCATAATCACCTCAATTGGATATAAATATCCCACAACTATGAATGCATGAACATATGACACACTATGCATATATTCACAACACATTCACCAACATCATCATCATTATTTTACATATATGAATTCACCAACAATATCACCATCATTTAGCATATATGCAATAATCAACAACATCTACATCCACACAACCAAACAACTTCATACAATTTCTCACAATTCAAGTAAAGGAGAAAATACACCGTACTATGATATCATCATATTCAACACCTAACAATCGTTCACACATCTTCATATAGCCATATCAAACTATTCACAAAAGATTTGCAAAGTATTCGGTCTTAAAGATCATTTTCGACAAAGTTCGTATCATTTTACAAAACGATCAATATTGACACTTTTCAAAGCAAGACAACTTATTCAAGTATAAAATCATACAATTCAATCCTAATCAATCATATAAGCATGAACATAAGCCATTTACAAATTATTAAGTATTAGTTCAAAGTTTCGTCTAAGTTCGTATAAGAAATCGCAAGTTCGTATATCCCACTAGTTTTTTTCCCGAAAACCAAGTTTCTCATTAATACGGCTTTGCACCAACCTCACATGCTTCGCCTAAGTCCATATGAACTATAGACCAACCATGCAATCATCTTTGTTCACAAAAATTTCATTTTCTGATAAATTCTGAAAAACAAAAACGCCACAAGTTCAAGTTTCAAACCATTTAGAAAATCCAAGTTTTGACCAAGCAAAATATGTTCCAGTAGTAATATCAATGAAAACAGCAAAAGAACGTGTTCAAACAAGTGCATAGGATCCCTACACGCCGGCCCCCAAGCACCCGAACGCGAAACAACACAAATGTTGCTTCTGTCAGGGCGCCTAGCGCCTGGAGTGCAGCACCTAGCGCTAGCCTCCTGTAAGTGGGCGCCTAGCGCCCTACGTTAGGCGCAGCGCCACGAAATGCACGTTTTCGTGTATTTCGGCCACGGGTTCTCACCATTTTTTGCTCAAAACACTTAGTTATGTTCCTTATTCACCCAAAATGATCAAATGTTCAACCCAAGGCTCAAACACATCGAATACGCTCATTTCTCGACACTTGAAACAACTTACGAAATTGATTGAAAATGATTTTCCCAAAATACAAAGTTTTCAACAACAACAATTCACTTCTTTCAAAAACAACTCAATCAACAACTACTCAAGTTATCAACACCCAATCCATGAAATGACATTAACAACAACACTTAACAACAATCACAGTTCATAATCATGAATTCAACCACAATTCAACAACACAATCTTACAATTCATCAATTTGAGCAAAATTGACAAAGTACTCATTTCTATATCACTTGAGCATGCAAATTCAACATAAGCAACTTAATTATCATCAAATTCACATACCCAAACATAACACACTAATAAGAGCACGAATTTCACCAATTAAACTCACAATAATCACTTTTCTCAAATAAGCACTTTTGAATATAAGTAGAATAGAGATTATAACTTAAAGATTATGATAGAACACTATCCCCCTTACCTCAAACCTTCAAGAATTAGAATCCTAGCCCCACTTTTGCTCCAAAGCTCCAATCCAAGCTTTCTCTCTCCAGGTCTTCTTCTAACCCTTTTTCTCTTCCTCTAACTCTTTCTCTCTCTACCTCTGTCAAAAGTTATGTGTAATGAATGTTAGAACCCTAATTCCTCTTATGACATGAGTTTATAAAGGTTCTACACTAATGAGCTTAACCCTCAAAATATGTTAATGGGCTTAAGACTCTCATTAACTAATTCACAAAGTTTCAACTCGCTTACGGTTAAAAATAACGAATAGTTACCGGCTATTAACTAATTACCACAACCCACTAGTAATTTAGTAAAATAATGGTTCCCACTTGAAACACTAAAAACAACCCTCACAGTGGAATTACTAATTTACTCTTGCTCACGCAATGACCAAAATACCCCTCTAACAATGAATTCTAATATTCCCAACTAAAATATACACAGAGACAATTAATCACATACAAGCACATATAAACACGCATAAATAAATAAATAAAATAAATCTAACGAAAATTAGGTTGTTACAGATAACATGGATTTGACATAGGGAACAAGCACGTAGTTACTTCACAAAAAAAGAGGGAATCTATATAATGTTGTTTACGAGACTCACTGTGATAAAATATCTAACACATGCTGACAACCATTAAATTAAAGTGATAATAATGGTAAAACCAAAACAACTAGCAATACTAACTAGGGGTGAGAATAGGTCAGGTCAGGCCTACGAAAAAATTTACAAGTCTGAGTCTGGCCATTGGACTATCATAGGCCATTTTTCTTGGCCTGGTCTATCATATTTAAAAGTTTGGCCTAGTCTGAAAGCCTACTTCCAGATCTACTTTATATTAAGGTCATCAAATAGTTCATTTGACCTACTAAATAGGCTAAACAAGCCTTAAAGCCTATTAAAAAGCATATTTCACTACAAGCAAATTTTAACAACATTAAAGCCCACAACAAAGCCTATTATGAGACTGATAAGTAGAGAAAAATATGTTTATAATTTTAATATAAAAAATATTTTTTTAACAGATAGGTATTAATAGGTCGACCTATCAGGCTTAACATATTTTTCTGGAAGCCTAAACCTAACCTATTTAACTAAATAGGCTTTTTAAAAAAATATATGCCTTGGCCTCTCTACTAAACAGGCCAGACTAAAAAAGGCCAGGCTTTAGGCCCCTGTAGACCGGCCGGACCTATTTCCAACCTTAATTTCAACCCACCAAGTCCACACCCATTTTCATCATAACACATCCCACCGACTATATATGTATTTTACGCTATTTTGTTTTCTAGAGTTTAATTTAGGGTTGAACTATCACTTTTGTTTTCTAATTTTTCTGTTTTTTAAATTTACCATAATCTATTGATTTTAAAAATTATTGTAAGGATTTCTTATCACTGAACTTTTGAGGTTGTTTTGATCTTAAGTCATGCTGAATAATAAATTAAATCATTGATTAATAGTATAATAATGCAAATAATTTTGAAAAATGATTTTTATTAAGTACTAGTATTAGATTTTTACATCTATCCGTAACCAAAAAAAAGATTTTTACATCTATCTAGTTGTAAATGAGACACGCGTCATGCTATTTTTCACTTAAAAATATATAGAATTAAAAATACAATTAAAAGAGATATTTTGTATTGGAAAAATAAATTTTTAAGATAGTAAACTCATGATTCATTTTGGCTTTCTAACTCGTGTCTTCAAAACTTAAATTAACATTTCTTATAAAATAGGCTTAATTGTTCTTTTGGTCTTTAAGTATTTATTTGGTATCGTTTTGGTCCCTTAACTAAAAAAAAGACCGTTTGAGTACTTTATTTTTATCTCCGTTACCTATTTTTGTCTCTTCTGTTAAAAAAATTCAAAAAAACGTTAGGGTTTGTATTATTCATCTTCTTCCTTCTCCTTGCATCCTCTTCTTCATGATCTTCATCATCAACAACACACCAACCCAGATTTTTTTTTCATTATCTTCATCAACAACCCAATAAGCAGCAACAATAACTACAGTACAAAATGCTAAATCAGATTCATTTTAATCCATTTCATCTTCAAATCAAATACAGAGAGAAGGTTCTCGCCATCTTCAAATCAAATATAGAATGCTAAAAATAACTGAAAAGAGTGAAGCGAACGACATTTTTAGTGCAAAAATTGATCTAACGAGATCTGTTCCGTGGTGTATAAACGTCGTTGAGGATAGAGGTTGCAATGGATTACAAAGAATTTCGGTTTGATGGGTTGCAAAAGACCAATAGTTGGGAAGAAGAAATTAACAGATTGGGAAAGAAATCATCTAATTTGTTCAATTTGGAATTCTGGAATCTATTTTCTTTGTCTCTAAATAAATTTTGAAGGTGTTGGCAAGAAATCTTTTGAATTTGATTGCAAACTCATAGGAAATTTGCAGATCTGATATATTCAAACGAAGGTGTGTCCTTTCTTTTTTAAATTCTTCAAATGAATTTTCATTTGATGGTGTTATGGTGTAATGAGGAAGACCTATGGAAGAAGAAGAAGGTTTGGGGCTGGTGTTATGAGAAGACCTATGGAGGAAGAAGAAGACTCATGGTGGTATGGGTGAAGCAGACCTATGGTGTTATGCGTGAAGAAGACTTATAGTGTTATGAGAAAGACTCATCAAATTATTCATCTTCCTCCAAATCTTCAAGAAATTCACAAATCTTAATGGTAATGGGTTCAAATTTAGATTTTATTGGGTTGGTGTTGTTCTTTTTTTCTTTCTTTCAGGAAAGTGTTGTTGGTGTTGTTCTTATTTTCCAGAAAATGGGGGAAGAAGATGAAGAATTTAAGTGAAGAAGATGAAGAAAATAAATTAAGTTTTTCAACCAATGCCAAAATGACACGTGGATAGCAGTTAACGTTTTTTGATTAAAACTAACGGAAGGGATCAAAACAGGTAACCGAGATAAAGATAAAATACTCAAACGGTCTTTTTTTTAGTTAAGGGACCAAAGCGATACCAAATAATAACTTAAGGGACCAAAAAAGCAATTAAACCTATAAAATAATAGAATATTTTTAAGTATACTCATTTTAATGTCTCATGTCACTACCGTTTTTTTTAAATGTCTCATATACGTTTCTCTCTAATGTCAATTTAGTGAGTTTATTTGACTTATTTTAAAAAATTCATTTAAATATATCAAAAATTAATATATACACTAAGTTTAAGCCTTATCAAAAATTAATATATCAAAAATTTATTTGACTTATTTTTTTCTTTTTGAAAAGGCTAAGAATATTATTCATAATTATTTAAGTAAACCGATTTGATCGGTTTAAGAAGCTTTTTTATGTCTGACATTTTTATCTAAAAAAACCTAAGCCTTATCTATTAAGAAAGAAAATATAGTTTGACCTGATCTATCGTATGTTAGGCTGAGAGCCCATGTAGATCGATCTAATCTATTTCCAACCCAACTGATGATTTGAATTTAAGAGTTTGATTAATATTCACATGATTTATCATACCTTATTAATGGTTATAGCAACACGTCAATAAATACTAGGCATGGCAACAAACCCTATATGAGGGCTACCCTTATCTAAAAAAACTTTTAAAAAAGCCTAAGCCTTATCTATTTAGAAAGAAAATATAGTCTGACCTGATCTATTGTATGTTAGGCTGAGAGTCCATGTAGATTGATCTAATCTATTTCCATCCCAACCGCTGATGTGAATTTAAGAGTTTGATTAATATTCATATGATTTATCATACCTTATTAATGGTTATAGCAACACGTCAATAAATACTAGGCATGACAACAAACCCTATAGGAGGGCTACCGGCCTGAATCAAATTCGATTTGACGAGTTTTCCTCGCTTTGATCGTATCTGGATATGAGTTTGGTTTTTTCTATCCACGTCGAACCATACTTATATTCAATTATCGCTTTTATATGAATAGAAACTCAAACTACAAGTCATTTCATCCATGTAGTCAGGGTCTCATTCTATTATGTCAAACAAGAGTCACTCACTTATGAGTTCTCTCTCTTTTGGCATTCCACATCTCACACTCTCGGCCTCTCTCTTCTTCATCATCATAGTTATCGATCGTCATCATCTCTCTGCTGAATAATACATTACAACATTGTGTTTGAAACAAGAAAAAAACTATTCACTTTGAAAATGTGGATGATGCAGAAATACCCAAACCCATTGAAGACGAGAATGTGATTCAATTTTTCATCTTTGTTAAATATAGATAAGATAATGTGTAAATATATAAGAGTCAGAGATGGTAAAACTCATCATGATACATAACGTTAAATAATACTATCAAGTACAAAATTCAAATTTTACCAAAGAGATTTGTAAAATGGTTATTTATGTCATTTTAATGAATATAATTTTTTTTATCTTTTCCCAAGAAGAAATAGTTGTAAAATAAATGGTTAATATGTCTTTACCCTTTTGTAATATAGGTCATTTTTCACTTTTTCTTCATGTAAAATATTTTTTTTGATTTACCCCGTGTAAAAAAAAATTGTTTTGATTTACCCTTTAATAAGCCAAACAAAGGAGAAAAAATCAAAAATGACTTATATTACAGGGATAAAGACCTATTAATTCTAAAATAAATTAATGGAACGACTAAAGTGGATGCGTTTCAGTCCAAGTTACCTTTATTTAAGAGAACGAGATTGCTTTAAAGAGATAGGGTTCTCATTTCAGTATTGAGTTAGTATAACTTCTGGTCTTTCCATTTTCTTTGTTCCTTTTTATCTATTTGGAGAAGGTACTACCTTATAGATACCTTCTAGATCTCAATGTCCGTATATATTTATATGCGCAGTTCTCTTCCATCGTCATCAAAATCTTGTGATGGATCTGATCTGAGACATGAGATCTAGTCTCTAGATATTTTTGCAGCCAATTAATTATTTTGTTTTTCCTATTTTTGTTAATTTCCCTTTGATTCTCATATTTTCATAACGATTCAGAAGGTTCAAAGTTCTTCATATGGAACTTTTTTTTATACTAGATTCACTTGTTTACATCTACTTTATTTAAAATTTTATTTTTATTTTACTTTATCAAAAATAAATGAGAAGGTGAAGCTTTGATGTTAGGGTTTAAAGGGGTGGAGCTCCTTTTAGTCCAAATATGGATCTTGCTATGTTGATAGAGCTGCTTAGCTATGGATTCCTCAACTCTACCCATCTTGTTCTTTGTGGTAGTTTTGTGGCTTCCATATCTAGGGAGCCTTATCACCTTTAGTATAATCTTTCTTTGGATTGAAGGGAGCTCTACACCTTCCTCTCTTACTTTAATTTTACATTTCTTAATATTTCAAAGCCCTAGCTATTTATCTGCTCTTAATTCTATTGATTTATCCAATTTGTTCAAAATCCAGGGCATAAATTCTTTAAAGTATTATCTTTAGTTTTGATCTACCCTAGATCTATGAAATCTATGAAGTTGAGGTGATATTTTAATTTTTTAATAATTTTTTTATTTAATTTAAGAAAGATTTGTGAAATGTTTCTCTTTTTCTCGGGTTATTAATTTACTTTATCCAGATCTAGTTTTTCAAATAACTGTTCCACCCTAGATCTGTGAATTCTTTGTTGATTTGAGTTTTTCATTACCATCTTTTGTTGAAATATATTTAATATTCGTATTGTGACGAAAAAATTGTTGCACAATAATATATTACTAAGATTTGTTCCATGTTCAGAAGGATCTGGTCTTTGAACTCTTAACAATTTGTTTATTGTAGCTTGCAGTCCTTCTCAACATAGAACATATCTTGCCTGAAAAAGAAGATGTGTTTTCAAGTAGACTTGGGTTGACCAATAACTGATCTTGCAACAAGGGAAGACACTATTGAAATTCCACCACTTGTGGTGTGTGGTATGGATAATGTCACATGAGATTCTTTGACATGTAAAGATCGATGTCATTGTTGTCAAAAATCAAAATAGATTGATGATGTTGTAAAGCATCTGCTTACCTCATTTTTTTGTTTATTGAGAACGATATGTAATTATGAATGCAGCCAAGCTTGGTAGTTGTAGTGTTTTTTATTTTATTTTTTGGGTCAAGTTTGAAGTATTTTCTTTCGGTAATCAATGTATCTGAACTTTGGAAGTTGTAAAATACTTACTTTCATTGAATGTGATTAAAGTTGTATAGTTTTGATGGTAATGGAGTAATATTTAAATTTCCATGAATAAATCTGGTCCAAAATGGGGCAGCCGCCTAGATGAGAGAATCTATGATGTGGACTTGAGCTATATACATATACAATGCCAAAGGAGTAAGGATCGAGGCATGGTTGCCTAGATGAGAGAAAAATAAACAAGGGACGAAAAAAATTAGATCATCCTATTTATAGTGGAAAAAGACACTTAATATTATTAGTGCTTACACGCACCTCATGGAGAGTTAGAATAACACCTTAAATGTAAGGTTGTGAGGTAGGTTAAATTCATGTAATTAGGAGAAAAAGTATTTTCAAGGGGGGGTCTAAACGAGCATGTAAGAAGTGGTTCCAGTGGTTTTGAGGGCTTGCATAGGGGGTATGCCTTCAAGGACATCAAAATGGAGGCTAAATCCATCCTAGATTTTTCATCTACTTTTGGTCATACTATAGGGTGTCGTTTATGGTGGGTAACCTTATTAGGTCTCCTATCATAGGAGAACTCAATTTTTTTTTTTGAAAGCTTCAATGACCTGCTTTTGCAAGTTTGGCACATTACTTACCTGTTGTAGAAGGTAAAAAAGATATAAATAATTATTATAATAATTTCATTTACAATTTGATGGTATCAATATTAGAGGGTCAGTATGGGAAATTCATGTTTTCCTTCTTTGAAAGATAGATCTAAAGAAGGACAGAGAAATAGTTTTTTGAAGAATACATTAAAACGTTCTTATATCATGTTCTTCTTCTCATCTTTTAGAAAGCTATGTTTGATTGGCCATGTTGTTCCTGTTCTTTGAATCTTTGATTGCTCTTTCTTGTTTTTACCTCTTTTCGTTTCACTGTGTTGTTACTGTTCTTGTTCTCAGCTTTCTGAAACAGCAAAATGTTCGAATGGCTGTCATAGTGTAGAAACGTGGATACTAAAATCTTTGTTGTTCTTCGTTTCTTGCTTTCATTAGGACCTGGATACCAAAACGTGTATTGAAATCGGAGGAGATCTGGAAGTAGTATATGAGCTTGTGTTTCTATGTTAGAGAGAAGAGATCTTGGTTCAATCAAGTGCAAAGGTTAGTTCTCACAGCTTATTGATTGATTTATTTAAGTTAATTTGAAGAAATACTTGATAGAAATAGCATACATGTTAGTTTAAACCAGAAGTTGTATGCATACATGTTATTTTAAATGAGAATAGCTTAATCGAAAATTTTGAGCTTATTTTTCTCAAACTCTAGTTGTAGAAGATGTATGAACTTGAAAGAGCAAACTTGAGTTTATTTTATAGTACAAAAATGCTTAAAAGAATTTATAAAATTGCTTCAGAAGGCTAATTAAGAGTATTTATCAAGATTATATAATAACATAAGCACTTAAAGTTAAAAACCTATTTGAAAGAACTTATAAATAAAAATAGCTTAATCGAACATTTTGAGCTTATTTTCTCAGATGTCATGAAT
>Ga0228710_1003192_pt1 | contig 26139 bp, 15 predicted proteins | sample MedpolnodulmetaG_FD_177995 | JGI IMG/M metagenome (GOLD analysis project Ga0228710, IMG submission 177995) | Root nodule microbial communities from Medicago polymorpha collected in Santa Monica, California, United States - pink nodules | ecosystem: Host-associated > Plants > Roots > Nodule...
ACCGTGTAATTAGAGGCAATTAATGCATGAGCACTTAATGGGTGAGTCAAGTATCAAGGAGGGTGAATGGGAGGGAGTTTTGAATTTCAAATTTGAAAGAGGTGGAACCATTTTTATTAGGGTTAGGTTTAGGAATTAGGGTTGCATTGCTAGCAAAGATTAGATATAAGGATAAAGATAATTTTTATTACGGTAAATAAACACACAATAGATTCTAATTTTTCATAAAATCCCTAAATTTAATCATAATCTTAAAAAGTTATTTTAATCCATAATCTTAAAAAGTTATTTAAGCCTTGGATTATTTTATGAGAAACATTGAAACCCCTTCCATAATTTGGGGGTGTATTGGATCATGATTCTAAGGGATTTTAAAAGACTTTTTTATCATGAAAAAGTCTTGTGGTATTCAACCAAGACTCTTTTCAATTTAAAAAAAGTCTTGTGTTATTCAATCAAGATTCTTTGTCATTTAAAAAAAGTCTTATGGTATTCAATCAAGACTCTTAATCACTTAAAAAAAGTCTAGTGGTATTCAAAATCATTCAAATTTGGAAGGATTGTTTAATAAATCAGATTTTGATGGATTTTGTGGAATTGTCTAGTGAAATTTTAGTATGAAAAAATCTTTCATGAAAACATGAGATTTCTTTGGATTGTTTTTTTTCTTTTAAAATTTTACTATCTCTATCTCTCTCTCTCTCTAGCTCTCCCGTAAAGAATAAAGTAAAATAAATAAGAGTTTTTATTGAGATTTTTTGAAAGAGAGTGTGTTATGATATTTTTTCAATTATTTCTTAAAATTCATAAAATCTGTTGAAATCTCTTGAAATCTATAAAATCATTTCAAATCCTTTAAAATCTTATAAATTAAATCTATTGAAATCCCTAACAGTCTTTTAAAATCTTCAAAGTCATCAAAATCCTACAAAGTCTTTTAAAATCCTCAAGACTTTTTCAAACAAAAATTGTCGTTTAAAATCTTAATCCAATACACTCGTTCGTTCGCTCGCTCTTTCAATTTCAATTTATTTTCAATCCGAAAACAACTCTCAATCAACCTCACTCCTCATATCTCTCCAATCGCGGTGCCGCATTCTGTCATCCCAAAATCTGTACTAAAACCCTACATCAATATCAATGATTGAGCCCTACAATAAGTACGGATTTCGCTCTCCACTTTAAATATTCATCAATTTTGCTTGCATTTGATCGCCAAAACTGGAATAAGTGATAACAGAGGAATTGATGTAGTCCCTCACCAGGTTCAATTTATCAAGTTTAACTAACCACAATGCACCTATGATATGAAGCACGGACACGGACGGTGATAGTTTAAGAAAATGAATTAATTTAATGTACTCACTACCCACATATATTGGTGTCACTAAATGATTTGCACAAGTTCAATGGTGATTGATGATAGTTAATTTTTAAGTGAATTAAAAGGAATGTTTATCGAGATTGGTTTAAGGTGGCGTCGCTGTTCAGAGCTTGTTGGTGTTGGGCTGGTCAGTTCGGTCCTTGGCGTTTGCCTTGGAAGCTTTCTCTGTTTTTGTGAAGTTGCTGCCTGCTGGTGCTGTTTCTGTTTTACTGTGCTGGAGCTGCTTCTGTTTTGGTGTCTTCTGCTGTTTGTTTGTGCAGCAGTACTTGTATAGTGGTGTTGTTCTGTCAGTTGGGGGGGTTCCTGATCTGTTAGGGGTGCTGTTTTAACAGTTAGGGGGCGCTGGTATAGTGGTGTTGTGCCTTTTGACTTGTATTTTTATTTTATTCCCTTTGCAGGCTTAGTAATTTTCTTACTAGCTTAGCTTAGTAAAATTTGCCGATTAAAAAAAAAAGTGAATTAAATAGAATAAAATAGCAGATTAGAGTTGTTACACTTACACATAAAGAAAACGAAAATAGCCATGGAATATTTTGTAAGTGGCAGGGCAGTGAACAAATAATGCAAAAGTAATATAAGGTTAAACACGACTGTGTATTTGAATAATAGCAGGTTTATTCATTCAATTTGGAACTTTGGATTTATTTTATTTTGATATAGGAACTTTGGATTTTGATTGTATTGGTCTGCTGTTAATTTTTATACCAGAAAACAATGGGTTAGAGAAGAAGACTTGGCAAAGGACCTCAAATTGCATAAAAAGCAACTTCGTCAAAGGCTGCGGTTCTTTGAAGAAGAAAAGATTATCACTCGAGATCATAGGAAAGAGGTAACTCTCCACTTCTGTCCATTCATTACATTGCTTTCATTTTGTGAATTACACTTGGCCTTCAAGCATTAGCCAAACAAATCAATATGCTCTGCTGTATGATCCATAGCTTGTGATTGTGAGCCACATTCGGCTTAGCAATGATCTTTTGAATGTGTTTAACAAGTTAACGGTCAGTCAACTAGTTATCAGTGAGTTATGTTAAATCATTCCTACACTTAACAAAGTGGCGTGGGGAGTGGTCGTTTAGGTGTAAATATCCTAGATTGTTTTTTATTTCAAATCAAAAAGAGTCAATGGCGGGAGAGATAGGGAAGGTGGACGGTGTTTTGACGGAGTGGAATTTCGAATGGAGACGGGCCTTTTTTGATTGGGAGGAGCAACTTTTTGCGAGTCTCATGGAAGATTTGGAGGGGTTGACTTGGTCTCAAGAGGTTGATCGGTGGAATTGGAGTTTAGAAGAGTCGGGATTGTTTTCAGTGAAATCATCCTATGGTAAACTAGAGGGTTTATTGTTGAGGGAAGATTTGTGGAGTGTGGAGGAAAAAGGCGTTTTTTGTAAATTATGGAAGAGTCCGGCACCTTCAAAGGTTGTTGCGTTTTCTTGGACGCTTATCCATGACCGAATTCCAACAAGGGTGAATCTTTCAGTTAGGAATGTCTTGCCACCGGATGCCCTTAGGTGTTGTGCCTTATGTGAAAGGGTGGATGAATCGTCAATTCATCTCTTTCTTCATTGTGAGGTTGCCGGAAGGGTTTGGCATGGTGTTATGGTGTGGAGGGGAGAGGAACAAGAGAATTCGGAACGGATTAAGACTTATTTGGCATACAACGATTTGGGCGTTGTGGAAAGCAAGGAATGATAGAGTTTTTAATAATCGAATTACGGATGTGGGTGAGATTGTGGATGATATCAAGGTGTTGTCGTGGCGTTGGTCTTTGGATAGGATCCTCATGTCTCCGTGTTTGTACTAAGAATGGTGTTGGAATCGTAAGGAATGTTTACCGAGATTGATTTAAGGTGCCTTGCTGTTTTGAGCTTTCCGGAGATTGGTGTCTGCCTGGGAGTCTTTTTCTGGTTTTGTTTGGCTGCTGGGGCTGGTTCTGTTTTTTCTCTGCTTTTAGACGCGTTTGCTGTTTTTTGTGCAGCAGGGCTGTTATGGTTTTGCTTGTTTATCAGTTAGGGGGCAGCAGGTCTGTTATAGTTTGTGTTGTTTTTGACAGTTAGGGGGGCCTTTTGGTTTTGTTGTTTTTCCAGGGGTCTGTCTATTAGGCAGTTGTATTTCTGTTGTTCCCTTTGCAGGCTTAGTATTTCTTTTACTAGCTTAGCTTAATAAAATTTTCCGTTTCAAAAAAAAATAAAAATTCCTACACTTAACAAAGATGTACAGTAGTCTATAGAATGCTTATTATTGATTGTTGTTTGTCAATTCTGTCACACTCTTTTTTCCTGCCTTGTGACTAGAAACTCTGAAATCAAGAACTTAAAGCCTCTGGTCCCATATACACACTGGCTTTTGTTTTTTTGTTTTGTTTGGCACATGATATATTTTATCTTTTACCATGATAGTTTTTGTGCTTCTACAAAATGTAGTAGCATCTGTCTTTTTGCCCTCTATTACAGCGACAACTTCTTATAGATCTTGAAAATTGACGAGAATGTAAGCTCTTCTAGATTATAACTTTAGAAGACTCCCTCCCTTGTGTCATGTGAAAGTCATTTTAAAAAAATAAATTATACTCTACTAGATATTTAATGGTTATAATTTACACTATCCATATGTGGATGTGTTTTTTTTTTTTTTTTTTTTTTTTTTTATTTTTTTTTTTTCTTTTTTTATTTTTTTTATTTGGTTTTGTTTTTTTTTTTTTTTTTTGTTTTATTAATTTGATATTCATCAGTTTTAGATTTTCATGTGTGTGAGAGTTGTATTATTTAGTCACATATGTATTTTATTCACATGTTTCCTATTGTATGATTGTTACAATTAAGAATCTTTAGATATTCCTTTAATTGTATAACTTCCTAGATTGATTGTTATTACTCCTAGAGTATACAACTTCCCAGGCTGGTGCTCTGATACCATGTAAAAATATGTGAACTCTGTAAATTTTGTGTAAATTGTGTGTGTCTATAATGAGATCACACCCTTGTATTTATAATGGTGTTACAATAAATATAACAGACAGCAAAAGGTGCAAAAATATGTAGTGCCGCTGTAGCTGCTACAGCTGATGCTACGAAAGGAAAAGAGGGAGAAGAAAAGGTCAAGCTACACACACACTCTTACTGTTGCGTAGATTATGCACAGGTCAATCTCTCCACTAATTATATTCTTCAACTGTAGCTTTACCAATGATATTTAGTTGTTTTATTGCAGAGAGAAGGGGAAATCAATGCTATTTTGCCCTATTTTCAGACAATTCGTTTGAATCAGTACATCAAAATTTGGGCTTCTTGATATAGGAAACTTGTGATTTTTTTTGCAGATATATGATGTGGTTAGGTACAGACTGCATTGCATGAAGCATAAACTGAAAGATGAATTGGAGAACAAAAACACCGTTCAAGAATATATATGTACAAATTGTGGAAAAAGGTCTCAGTAATTCACTGTACTATTTGTCATATTTTGTCGTAGATATTTTATTTGTATTGATGTATTTCTGTTTCATAATACTTGGGAATTTTAATTATTTTAGATACAATGCTTTGGATGCACTGCGGTTAATATCTTTTGAAGATGAAGACTTCCATTGTGAACATTGTAATGGAAAACTAGAGGTTGAAAGTGATAAGTTAGCTGCTCAAGAAGGTGGAGACAGAGATGAGAATGCAAGAAGACTACGGCGCGAAAAGTTAAAGGACATGCTTCAAAAGATGGAGGTTCTTATATAATTTACTGAACCATTTGTTTCTATTTGTGGCTTCATATGTTGGATAATTTTATTTATATTTGTTACCGTTGATGATCATTATCATAGTTGTTTGTTGGAACTGGGAAAATTCCTAAGCAAAGTAGTTTATAGCAAGTGATGTTTGTTATTATGTTTTTGGGGTTAGGTCTTGTATTTAGTTAAACAAGTTATGAGGGACTTCATCGAAACCGTATGAATTTATCATACATATAGAGGTGCCTTGTTTTCAGTTCAATATTCTAAAGACATCAAGTGGTAATTGTTTAGGATAATGGTTTTTCTATCTCTACTTGGTGACAACTGCTCGAGCACCAAATCCAATTAGTTTGATATTCTAACCAAAGATTGTTTATACAGACATTGGTGTCTCACTAGAGTATCAAATATGTATGGAGAAATATATTATACATGTATGCAATACACCAGCATATATTTTATTTTAACTGATTAGTGTTGACCAGACAACCACAAACCAAATAGATTTCAAACATCGCGATAAATATTATTGCAACCTACCCAGCCTTGAAATTGAAGAAACTTCTACAGTCATTATGCAAAACTGAGAAATACCCATTCATCGGAGATATATCCTCCAAAAACCTTAGCATAAAAGTGACATTCAAAAAACAAATGACAAGAAGACTCTACAGTTTCCTGACACTCATAACACCTCCACTATGATAATGAAACACACTTTGGTCCACCAAATGTGTTGAAATAGGCACTCTATTTAATGCTAATCTCCACATAACACTCTCCCTTCGATAAAACCAATTTATTCCAAATCTTAGACTGGAGGAGATATGAATCCGATTACCTTCTTTTGGAAAGACCTTGTTAGCCGGTGTCGCCATGTATTCTCCACACCTTCCTTCTTGCAGCAAGACATCAAATGAATCAGCCTAAAGATCATTTAACAACTCAACTTCCCATTGAAATAATTTCCTCCGCCACGATCAATAATACAACCAAGTAGTAGAAGTACAAATCTTAAATATAGTATATATCGTCACAAATAATACAACCACTTGAAATTCTGAATTTTTCCTTCCACCAATGTTCATCCGATGATACTAAGGTTTTCTCATAAATTATTTCATGGTATAGTATATATCGTCACAGTTCTAGGATTAGTAAACCACTCAATCATAGTAATTCAGTTCGAAATTAGCAAAAAACCTACATATGAACAAATGAAAGACTCCTTGGGATAAATGCTTTAATTTTGCTTTGGACTCTGCTCTCACTAACGTCGTAGAAAGCCATTCTTAAAGCGACCAAGCAATCTGTTTCAATGTACTCTATCCGTACCCCGATACCTATTGAGGAGCAAATCCCTGCACTCTCGTAGTAAATTATCCTTTCCTTCATGCTTCATTGTAGCTCTATCTATGCGATTGCTAAATGATAATATTAATCACTGCCTAAGATGAAGATAGTAGAACAAATTTATCTCTTTCATCTTATCAGCGCAATGATATCTTAAATGTATAAGCCCTTGGCGAGCTACTAAGCACTATCTACAAAGAGATAACAAAACAAAAGAAGAAAAAATCAGGAGGCTGCATCCATGACTTCCATTCTCCTATCACTTACCAGACCATCCCTATTTGGTAGTGGATAATAGGAATGAAATTGCTTCCATTTTAAAATTGAAGTCACCCTTTTTTGTACCCAAACTGTAGTTGACAGCTTAGATTTGTTGAACCAGTCAGATCCGTGACCCACTTTAGAAAATGGCCTTGGACAGCTAAATAACTAGCTAAATCTATGATTGGCCCATGAGATAGAGGGAAACAATTAGAAGGGAGAGGGAGCATCACAGAGTGGACAGGTCATAGGTGGCGTTTGATGAGTGGAAAGAAAGAGACAGAAAATCATTTCTATATATTGGAGAGGTGAGAGGGTGATTGTAGTTTGGCAAGAATTGGGTAGTGGTGGCAACTATGTCCTTTGTTAGACCGATTTCTTCATAGAAAAAATAGTCTGGGTATTTTTTTTCTCTTTTACATTAATTCAATTTTCTATAATTAGCCTACATCTCTATTGTTTCCACTGTTAATATCATCTGGAATTCCTTAGTGTTCTGAGTTTCATTTCTGGTTTATTGAATATCTGGTACCTATCAATCTAGGCTTAATTGAACTGTTGGCTCCTCTAGTATCGTGATTGTGTGATTTTGGTCCCTCACTTTTATTGGGAGCGATTTTAGCCTCTTTTATGTATATGATGGACCCATCACACTTTTTCTTTAATTTATGCCGAGGTAGCATCATTTATTGACGTGACACCCAACTCTCATAACCAACTTGAAACTTCTTTAAAATTAAAAACACCAAAAACTTCGAAACACTAATTAGGAATTCCATTCGCTCAACGTGTATGGGTTGATTTTTGGCATTTTTTCTTTTTAATATTAAAGAAAAGTCATGCCGACTATGAGAGTTGAGTGTCAAGTCAATAAATGATGTCATGTCAGCATAAAATTTGGAGGAAATTAGAAGGGGACCTCCAAATCATAAGGGGTCAAAACTACTCAAAAAAAGTGGAGGGGCAAAAAGTGCAATTAAGCCATCAATCTAATACACCCATAAAATTTACCGGAGGTCAACAATATTAAGGGTTTTGACACAGTGTATTAGTTCACGCAAGTATACGTAATCATTTTCCCAAAAAAAAAAGTATGTTTAATGTAATTGTATTTTGTTGGGGCACGTACTTAGTAAAACTGTAAACTTTGGGCTGGTTTACAAGTAGGGTTGGGAATAGGCTAGGTCAGGCCAGACTTTGATAGGCCTGAGTCTGGCCTACGGAAAAAATTGCAAGCCTGAGCCTGGCCTACGGCCTTTCATAGGCCTATTTTTTTAGCCTGGCCTGACCTATTTAAAAGTCTGGCCTGGCCTGGCCTGAAAGCCTGTTTACAGGCCTACTTATTATTAAAGTCTTAAACATTCCATTTTATCTACTTTTAAATAGGCTAAATAGGTCTTAAAGCCTATTTCATTGTAAGGCTTGTCTATCACTATAAGGCTTTAAAAGCCTATTTCACTATAAGGCCTTAAAACCTATTTAAAAAGTTCATTATTTGAGTTGTTTCTTTATTTTTATGTTTAATATAAATTATATTTTATTAAAAATAAAAAATAAATTTTAATAATATGCATAATCAGGCTGGCCTATTAGGCTTCGTAGGCTTTTTTGATAGCCTAAGCCTGGCCTATTTACTTAAATAGGCTTTTTCAAAAGCCTAAGCCTAGCCTTTTTAATAAACAGGCCAGGCCGTAGGCCTCTGTAGGCCGGCCTGGCCTATTCCCAACGCTATTTACAAGTCTACCGACTCTACTCACAATTTTAAACAAACATGACTGACGGTATCATTTATCTCATTTCATTTTTATGATAAATTGTTAAATACACAATATTGGCCTTTACTTTTTTGTAGCTTTTGGCCCACAATTTGATTTGCATGTTATGACTGTTGTACTTCTTGTGCTAGTGCAGGTACAACTCAAGCCTTTAATAGACCAAATCGATCGGGTAAAAGACTTGCCTGTTCCAAAATTTGGCAGTCTCCAAGCATGGGAAGCTCGAGCTAGTGCAGCTGGGCGTGCAGCTAATGGAGATAACGCTGGTGATTCTATAAGTGGAGCACCACTGCCATATAGTGGAGATACCAAGGTAACACTGTTTTAAAGGAGTTGTCGTTTCTGGCTTGCAGAGTATTAGGAATAAAAAATTGGAAAGTGAAAAGAAAAAATGTTAGAAAGAGAAATAAAATGCAGTGAGAGTGATAGAATTGTACTTTAAATATTCTACCACTTATACTGTACTGAACCTTTGAAGTTTCTGGTACATATAGTTTCTAGCTGAGTTAACTTCTTAACTAACTATGCCAGGTGGCTGCTGGTTAAGTGACTTACAAAATTTAAGTGTTATACTTGTAAGACAGATAGACCGACTGACCTAGCAACCATACTATGTTCTTTTTCTCATCAATTTTTTTGGATCTCTCCCCCCAGTTTTGAATGATATATTATCCTCTTCGTTGTACATTCCCTCTTTTGTCTTTGTAAATTTTATTTTTCTATAAAGCTGAAAAATTCAATTTTGTTTTTAGTTTGGTCAATATAATTTTCCTTTACATTTGTTGACGAATGCGAATTTTTCATCTAAGTTAGTACTGAAAGTTGTAATGCTACTTTTCCTTCCACGGTCTTGTCATGCAAAAAAATTGTATGTCCCTGATATAGCAGACGTTAATTAGAATTGACTCAATCAAAATTTGTCGATACCTATGAAGAAAGAGATAGACACAATTTTTTGTCATGACCTTGTCATGTGAAAATTTAACACGAGAGATTCGTCTGATAGGCTTGTGGGATAGAGGGAAACTTTTAGAAGGGAGAGGGGGCATAGCAGAATGGGGAAGGTGGCATTTGACGAGTGGAGTGAGAGACAAGAAATCATTTCTATATATTTGAGAGGCAAGGGTCGATGGGAGTTGGATAAGAATTGTGTAGTGGTGGTAAGGCTTTGGCCTTGGTGGGACTGATATCTTAGCAATAATTAGTTGGGGTACATTGGTATATTGTTTTCTATAAGGAGCCTACTGCTCTATTGTTTCAGTTTTCACCATTAATATCATCTGGAAATGGAATTTATTACAGTTCTGTTTAAGTCTTGTTGAAATATTTCTTATTTTAGTATTATTTATTTCCTTGTTTAAGAGTCATTATATTACTCCTAAAATAAAGGAGTTGACTTTGTATTTTTTCTCCTATAAAAGGAGCCCTTTTCTTCCTCATAATAATATAACAGATAATTATCACCCATATGCTTTTCTTCAAGTCTCATTTGTGGTTTACTGGGTTTCTAGTACCTACCTCTCAAAGGTGGTTAATGTCAGTTTGTGTTTCCAGTGTATGACGAACATGCTTTCTTGGTTCCATGTATAGCTTATAATTTTAGCATCCACCATTGAAATGTTAAATAATCCATGAATGAATGTGGACAGGTGGTAGTTGACTTCAATGGTACTGAAGGCAAAGGAGAGGGTGTTAAATCTGAAGCTGACAATACATCTTTAAAGGTTTTGCCTCCATGGATGATTACATCAGGTATGAATCTTACAATGGAACAGCGTGGAGAGGTGAAGCAGGAAACAAAAACGGACGGGACTTCAACTTCCACAGCAGCTCAATACACTGACGAGAAAAAGTCAACAATTTGGCATGATGATAAAAATATACAGGCTCGTAAATTTAGATAGACTGCTATTTTATTCTTTATGTTTTGATTCTTTTTGCTCGATTTCCTTATCCCTGCCACCCGATGGCACAAGAAAGTTTTTGATTACTAAGATTTATATTACCTTTTATATTTTTATAGGATGAGTATATCAAGGCTTATTATACTGCTTTACTTAAGAAGCAACACGAATTGGAAGAAGCTGCAAAAATTCCCCAGATGTGAACACAACAGATGATCCTTCTAGCAGTACTTCCAATCACCAAGTTGGCATGAAATCAAAACGCGAGGAAGATGATGATGGTACCGAGTGGGAAGAGGCTCCTGTTAGAGGTACACTTTATTCTTTACAATCTGATTACACTGAAATTTGGATCCTTAAGAGTTTAAGTCTAGAATACCTGTATATATGACTGCTAATTGTTGCATACATGTTTAACTCCCTAACTTACCTCCCATTTAAAAAAGTATAAGACAAGTTTTAAGCACTTTGATTACTTACAGGTTTGATTATATTATTGCTTGGTTTATTTTTCTCCCTTAATTTAATTTAAAATATATTATTACTATGCATGATCATCACCCTAGATCCATTTTAGAGCTTTAGTATTACACATGTAATTTTAAGAGTGTTATGCGCCTCAAGCGACAGTTACCAAGAATGAATGATAGGAATACTCAACATCTTAACAGGTAAAAAGTGTTATTGAATAGGCAGAATAATCTCTAATTTAGTAATTTCTAAAGGAGAGAAGACCACGTTGCAGAGGTTCAACTGGGGTTGAGCATGTTATACTTTGTGGATACTCCTAGGATACTTCTGGATATGTATCCTTGAAGTATCCGGTTTTTTTAATTATTTTTAAAAAACATTGCCAAACACATTTGAGATGCCTCGTAAATACATGTGCAGTAAAGATGTGAAACAGTGGGATCATTACGTCTTTAAAACTTTTAGTTTAACATGTTTAAAAAGTTTGTAGATTAAATATATTTTTAAAACATTTAGTTTTTACATATCAAAAGAAAAATCATCTCCCATAAACAAAGAAGGTCCAGTGTTTATTTTTTCGTTTTTGTTGTTACAACTTATGTGTCGAGAATAACGTAAAAAATATTTTAATTTAAACAAAAACTCTACAATTTTTGTTTTCACAACAAGTATTTTTTGTAAATTGAGGTTATTAAAATTATAAATTAATGATAAATGGTCATTGTTTATTTATTTATAAATATTCTACTTCTATATACGTTTTTTTATCAACATATCTAAGTCGTGTCATATCTTAAATCTGAAAAATTTCTCGTATCCCCATATCCAAGTCGTATCACACCCGTATCCATGTTTCATAGGTCACGGCCAGTTACAACAGTAGCACTAGTGGTCATGGGATGAATGATGTTGTTGGCTGTGGAATAAACAAGGTAGATTTAAACTTTATCTCTCCGAAAATGGGAGAATAGGCGATGAGATGCACTAGAATCAACAGTTACCTTGACGCTTAATAGCGATGGGAAGGTGGTTTTGATAGCTACCGTGGTAGCTTTGGGTGATATCATGATGATAGTGGTATCATTGGGTGGCCATCGCATGAATGGTGCCGATGGTTGTGGAATAAACAAGGTAGACGTAAATTTAGTATCTAAGAAATTCGAAGAATAATTGATGTGATGCAATAGCATGAAAGAGCATGTTGATGCTTAATAGGGATGGCAAGAAAGTTATGGCAGCTAAAGTGGTAGCTGATGGTGATGCCATTATGATTGTAGTGAAAGGGCACAGATGTAATGGTAGAAGGTACAAATGGGATAGAGTACACGCACTTGGTAAAAACTTTTAGATGGTGAGAATCTACAGACCCTGTGAGTAATGTATGAGTGAGGATTTTCTCTAGTGTGAAATTGAATTTCATTACATATTTGGAATCCTCAACTAAAATATGAATTATTTTTAACACTTTTTTTGAAATATTTCAAAATCTCCAATTCCAAAAGAATTTCATAGGAGGCATTTGCTTTAAGAAGATGTCACATAGGGGGTATCATTTTAATTTCAAAAATCAGATGGGGGTTTTCATAGATTTGGCAAACCTCTAGAAGGGCAAGTTTAATCTACTTCAAATTTAATATAATAGCTTCCGGCTATCCCAGCCTCACGAATCTGGTTCCAGGAGAACCATGTGTTAAGATGTTGACAGTGAGGTTATTGAGTAGGAGCTTGTTTATTATTTGATCTGATCTTTTCTTTTTCAGAATTGACTGTCTAAAAGTGTCAACGTTGAAAAATAGTGTGTTAAATTCTTAATACTATTATTTTACCCTTTGGTTGATAATGTTATTTATGTGCCCTTATTTCTGATCTTGGTGTAACTTTTAAAGGAAATGGAGTTTATGAGGTGGATTTGAATGTTGAAGCCGATGCTCCAGCAGAAGACGATGAAGATGATGTCGACTGGGAAGAGGGTTGATGGAAAAAAAATCAGTAAAGTCATTATGAATGTAATGGCTTATTCTGATCTGCAAGGACATGTGTTATGAGCTATTATAACTATAACTATATAACAACTTCAAATTATGTACGACACAAGACTGGAGTTGGCTGCGTGCATGTTTTTGTGGGAGGAAATCTTCATGGTCCCAAAACTGTGATCACAAGTCTTGGGAACACTCACAAAAGTAAAATTTAAGTGTAGAATTAATTTATTTTTTTTGTTGAAATAATTAAAAGAATAAAACGTAGAACTAATATTTAGGGAGTGTGCTATTTGGCAGAGATGCTTCCTGGTTTGAGAGGAGATGTACAGTTGACTTTTAAGTTAATCATCGGTTTTGAACTTTTCATCATATATTGGTTGACTAGATAACCCTAATTTATAACTTTGCATCTTATGACTGGCCAAAGAATAGTGTTCTGGCTCCATTTTGTTATGACTGCATTATCAATGAATACTTTGATTTGTGAATGGGGGGTCCTCCCATTAAAGAAATTGGTGAGCTCTGAATTATTCTACTCCTTCCATATTCCCGACAAGGCCATTCAATTTGGTAAAGTCATCCAAGTTGTCCATTCCCCCAAGATATATATAGAACGGAAGTGTATAAAGATGGGCAGTTAGGTCATTGCTGGCTCCCATCTTTAATCAAAACTCTAAATTGATATCCCAATAATTTGGGTATGATATTTGTTTCTATGATTATATATACAAGACATCAAATTTTAAAAATGGTGTAATCTATTAAATGAAAAATAATACCACATAGTCCGTTTCCTTTTGCTTTACGCTATTTATTGGACTACACGGTTCACAAGCATTTGAATATTATTACAGCTTTGTTTTTTTGTTTTTGTTTGTTTTGTTATATAAATAATGAACCAAGATGCAAAATCCATATAACCAATGGGAAAAATGGGATGTTGAAATATATATTGTTGTATGGCTAAAATATGCATTTCATCCCTGCAAATATAGGTCATTTGAAATTTCATCCATGAACTTACTAATCCTCCCAAACCTTCCTTGCAAATATTAATCATTTGAGTTTTGGTCCTAAACACATTTAATTACCGACGTGGCACATGATTAGTGAGGTGGTGTTGACGTGGTAGAATCTGAATCTGATTGGGAAAGGACATGTATGAGTCAGCAAGTGACACATGAAATGACCACTTTGCCCTTAATGAAACTAAACACAGGCAGAATGACTATTATACCCCTTCCTTCTTTCTTCTTTTCCACCACCACCAGCACCACTGAACTCTTCCATCACCACCACCCACATCCATCACCACCAAATTTAAACCACCAATTTGCGTGAGCTGTAAAACGAAGCATAAGAACAACGAGTATGCATTGATATGGAAGAAGAGTGAAGTGAAATTGAACATCATAACACACTGACGTGTTTTCCCAATGACACCAATAAGAGAATTTTTTGAAGAAACAAAAATTGCAACAATTGCAACAGTAGAGGAGCAAGAACCCAAACCTATTTCCCTCCAACAGTAAGAAACTCAATCACAAGTAATTATACTCAATTACCTAAAATGTTAAGTATTTTATTGTTTCAATTGGTAACAGGGATTGTCGCAAATAATGGCACAGGAGAAGTTTCTGTTGATCAATATCATCGCAATAAAGTAAGCACTTAAACCATGACTCTTTCTTCGACCGCGACACAGTGTTCAGCGCCACCGTCGAACTCGAATCCATCGCTAAAACCCTAAACCATGGATTGTGGAGAAGGTGGAGGGGTCATGAATCATGGTCGGCAACGGTGGCGGTGGTTGGGGGAGAAAGAGAAGAGGATCGGAGAAGGAAGAAGGAGAAGAGGGCCATTGTTGTTGTCGGTGGCGGAGAATGCGTTTTTCTCCTCTTCTCATGGTTTTGTTGGAATTCGATTAAGGAATGGGCGGGTGTGAGATTTGAATTCAATTGGGAATGGGGAAGATAAATTTAGGTACAATTGAGAAAATTATTGGGGAAGAATAATTGGGGAAGAAACCTATTTCTGAAGAGAGAAGACGACAAGGATGGGGAAGTTAGAAGACAGGGTTAAAGACGTAATTTCTCACATGTTTTGGTTCAATGAGGGCAAAGCGTTTCCTGTGGAAAAATCCGAGTAGCAAGGTCATCTCCCAGTCATGATGTGCCACGTCATCACCACCTCACTAATCATGTGCCATGTCGGTAATTAAATGTGTTTAGGATCAAAACTCAAATGATTAATATTTGCAGGGAAGGTTTGGGAGGATTAGTATGTTTAGAGATGAAATTTCAAATGGCCTATATTTGAAGGGATGAAATGCATATTTTAGCCTTGTTGTATCATTCATATTTCATATGGAGGCAGCATGTTTCCCTTACTCAATCATCACGGAAATACAATCAAAAAGTAAGACCCACCTGCACAATCCCTTCATTAAGGATACATGGGATATGAGCAATGTATCAATTTGTTTATTTCAGTCAATATAAGCAATATATTTGAAAGTGGACAGGTGAAAGAGTCTAATTGAAGCAATGTTTTCACCTCCACGATGCAACTTTAGCGTGTTCCAACGCACATATATAAAAATACAGACTATATAGACGTGTGAATTGGCACACTATAGTTTACATATAAGTTAATTAAAATATTAAACTGTCTATGAGAATTAACTCAACTAACTATGTTGATATTACAAGCTAGATTGAACAATGTTATCGAGTTTAAACTAGAGACCTCGCAAATTGCACTTGTGTATGTGAGTTTTAAATGGTATTTTTGATTTCATCTACAAATAAAAATAAAAATAAAATAATGATATGAGTATTTATTGCCAGCTTGTTTCTGCTTGCACTAACTTGTGTCAATGTAGATGATAGTCAATATGTTAATAACCAGAAAAGAGGGAAGAAGAAAAAATATGGGAGTTTAAGTTGATATTCTAAGTTTATAATCTTTGTTTAAACACAAGAGTCGGTCATTTTCTAAATAAAAAACAAAAATGAGAGTCAAAGTAATCTCACAACTTTTTTCACTCTAAGTTTCTGCCGACTACTATACAAATAGATACTATAATATAAATAGTACTATAATATAACTTTAACCCAGCAAACCGGAAAAGGCATAGGGGGAGATATTTAAATGGATTCACATACAATGTTTCCATTTTAATTTTTGGCCAAATTACTTTGAATAATACTTAGGTTAAATTTTTAAATAGATTACTATAATTAAGTGTATGCTTGGTTCACTTATAAAGAGGTCAGAATTGATTATGGAGTTGTAGAATTAGTTCCAATATGTTTGATCATTTTCGAGTAGAATTGATTTTTAAACACAAATTATAATTCAACTCAATTTTACATGAATATATTCGATCACAAATCACTTTACTTTCAACTCATTTTTGGTGAGAATCAATTTTACAAAACAGAACCAAACATACACTTATAAGTCTATGCTAAAAGTAGAACAACAACTTTGGTTCACAAGTAAACATATAAAAAAAAACACATAAAAAAATATTTATAATATCTTACTAGAATCTCATTTCTAGGATTACCTTTAAACTATACACATCTCAAGTCAAATTCCCACTTATTAGTAAATTATGAGTCATATCCAACAATTTCTAATTATATGGGTAATTGTACAGTACTATTCATTTTTAGTTTCTATTTTTTTAATTAATAAATAATTTATTTTTGAGGGCTTCTTTAAAGTAAGGGCTCCTTAGTCTTCTCACATAGCTTCATATTCACCAAAAACAATGCGCAATATGTCTGAAATAGTAGATGCTTTGTGTTTAAGGTACAAAACAAAATTGGGATTTTGTCATATGATACAATTTATTTATCTATATTAAATAACAGATTAATTGCTTGGTTGTCCTTCCAATTAAGTATTTCATATATTTATACCCGTTACTATGTACCCCTATAATCACAAACTTTTTGACCTGTTCTAGTTCTAGTGGTAATACCAATATATATTTCAAGGTTTGACAATTTGCTCTTAAATGACCATATGTTCCTTGAACGCAAAGGAAGCTTCATTGGAAGAAGAATGCTCGACAATCCTGCCCCCTCTCCGCATCTACTGGACCTTCCAAATTAATTCAACCCCCTAATTTCTTATTATACCATATAGTCATATACGATACACACATACATATATAATTTATAAGCTAAAGTCTCATGGAAGCAAGCACTCCCTCATGTCAAGCTACCATAACAAAATAATTTCATATGCATGCTTAGCACCTTGTCAAACCTTCAAAACTTTCCCTTTCTCAAAGACCCCAATATTCATCAAACTCTTCTTCCAAAAAAATTCTCTCTCCCTCCATGCAATCATTTCAATCTCTTTCTACTTCACTTTCATTGCCATGACCATCAAACTCCAACATGTACTTAGTTTTATTATTTGGTTATTCCTATTTTTTATACTCTTTCATATGTTTTTTGGTTTCAAATCAAATATTAGTACTAGTGGAAAAACCATGATCACCAGAAACAAGTTCCCGGTTTCTCAGAGTAGGAAAATGTTAGCAACTGGATTTGATTTCACCCCATTTATCAACCGGCACCACCATAGTCATCATCATCCTCATCCTCATCGTCAGCATCAAGATCACCACCACCGGAGTCACACGCGGGTGGCTCACCCTAATGAGCCAAAGGAATCTGAGATCGATCCATTGTATGGTGTTGATAAACGCCTTGTTCCAACTGGTCCAAATCCTTTGCACCATTAATGAGGTTCATATACTTTTTTATTTTATTTTATTTTATTCTTCATCATCATGATACTGTAATAAACTTGTGTAGTGAAAATTTTGTTATATAGTATATGTGATTCCTCTCTTTATAAACTGTCCATTTTTGTTCATATATGTATGGTGAATATTACTATTGATCTTATAATTTTTCATAAATAAACTATACTTCAATATTATTCTATTAATGTTCTGAATTCAGTTTTTGGTGCCTCAATTTCGGTCTAACGTGAATAATAAACTTATAATAATGTAAGTAGAATTTTAATCACACACACAAACAAACATGGCCAACTCAATTTGTTTAAACAATATGCACCAATTATTAAATGTTATACAAATTGATTGAAAAAAAGTTAGAATATGTATTTTGTTTGATTTGCAGTGGTTGTGACGGCACGGCACATCACGGGAAAAAAGAAATTAATTAATAATTGATTAGATATATGAAGTGGACATGCAATTTAATATTGGGATTAGTTGTTATAATATTAGGGACTTTAGAAAATAAGTACGTGTGATAATAATAAGGGATATTGCTACAAAGGGTTGACTTTTATGAATGAATGAACCATACATGACGCATATTTCACATAGATGCTTACGTATGTCTTTGCTGTAATTGTTTCAATTTGGGCTTAAAAGTTTCTTGTACAAAAAGTAACATTTTACCATCACATTAGGATCATTTTTTTACTCCTTCGTGCCAAGGTTTATCACTTTCAAAATTTCAATTTTGTACCTTCCTAATTTCAACATGGGTGGGTACTTACTAGTTTGATGAAGTTTAACCACTTCATCTTTATTTTCTACATACATGACACAATTCAATGTCAACTTTAAAGCTCGGTGGAGGAGTTATATATGGAATCTGATGAGTATTTGAATTGAAAGGATTGTGAAATGTGGCCTCTTTTTGGTCTGTTTGGTGGAGTGGTTAACAATTAACATTGTGGCCTTGGTACCAATTGGGACCCTTCACACTCTTCCTTTTCCTTATACCATCTCCAATTATTTCGTGCTTCTATCATGGGTGGAACTATTTGCTCATCTATATAGTTGACTTAAATATAGTGGTGACTCCACTTTTTTATTATTTTTTTTCAAGTAATCTAAGTGAGGTGTTCGAGAATCGGTGTTCGAACTCCAACCTCTACATATAACAACGAATTGTCGTTGTCAATTGAGATATGCTTACAAGGACTTGCGTTTGGTTTGCAAAACAGCAAGTACTGGACAACAGTAAAGACAGAACAACACAACACAAGACAAATTTTTATGTTATTGAATAATTTTCCGTTTTATATGATTTTTGGGGAATGAAATGCTATTTTGGTATTTTAGAAAACTTGTACGTGGGACAAAAAGTTGTGTTGTGGTTTGGTGAGGGACAAAAATATCAGTTTTTGTCATGTCCCTTGCCTCCAGTTTGTCTTGTCCCTGAAACAGTTTTACAAATCAAACACTGGACAACTAGAGTTGTTCTGTCCTATCCTTTATTTTTTATCAAATCAAACGCACCTCTAGTTTTCAATTCACACTTATTTATACCGTTGAATGACATATATATATATATATATATTTATCTATAGGGTTTTGTTAGAAGACATCTTTTATGAAGGTGTCTTTTAGCAAGTTATTCTATGAGTATTTGTTAAAAAGCACCAACTAATTTTTATGAAGGTGTTTTTTAGCAAAGTTATAATTAAAAAGTGGAAATCACACCTTGAGGTGTGGGTTGCTAAAACACACCTTCATGACTTTTAGCAAAACTTATATATATATATATATATATATATATATATATATATCTTTTTTTGGTTACAGAATGATATATATTTCATTTCTTGTGTTTTGTGTCTTGTTTTGTGTCTAATGGAAATGATTTCTCGGACAAGAGTAATCGTCGTGTAATTAATTTTAAACTGTCTAGTGAGATTTTTTGACAATCAACTTGTCTTAATCCGAAAAATTACCAGAGATTAATCATGGTTCTAAGTTGTGAAACATTCTTTATATATTACTAGCGTTCAGACGGACACTCTTTTTATTGTGTTAATGTGTATAAATTATGAACAATAATTTTTTGAAATTTTAATTTTTATTAAAATTATTTTGATTATGATTAAAATTATAGGTATATTTTTCATTTTCATATTGTAACAAACTATACTTATCTTTTTGTATGACAGAGACAATATAACAAATATAATATAAATTCTTATATTTTTGAATGACATCAACAATATAATATGCTTATAGACAAATTTGTTTAAAAATGTAATTGGAAGTGAAAAAGTCAACCCAAAACCATGTATTTTTTTCTATATATAGTATATATGTCAGTCGATGATTATATATACAAACTTGTGACAAAAGTGGACTGAAGTGAAAGTTAATTAATGATGTAAACATTTTTAAAGATGAATGACTAATTTGACACAAAAATAAAATAAAATTGATGACCAATTTAAGATTTTGTATTAAGTTAAAGAGAAACTTCATATATTTAGATGAATGTTTACCTTGAAAGCTTTTAAGATCCTAAAGCCATTCAATGAGGGACTTGTGGCCAAAAAAGTAAGGTTACCAGTTAAAGAGATGTTTGCAGTGATCATTGTTGTATATAGTAGAACTCCAATTTGGCTTTCTATCATTGAATCTCTGATTGTTTGTGCAAAACCAAACAACATTGATGATGCTAATAATTACAGCAATAATGACCAGCCTACACTAGGGACTTCATCTTCTATTGCATATCCAAGATGCTTAGGATAGAGCTCAAATGGATGCTGCAGTTGATAATAGAATGTAACCAGTTCCAAAGAGTGATAGAAAAAGGACACTGGAAGAATGTAAGTGCTAAGATGATCCAGGTTGCTTGTTACACAAGATACACATGGAAGGAAGATAACATCCTTTATTTAATAAATTTTCATTTATAGGCATCTTATCATAAATAAGCCTCCAAATCAGAAATGATTTAGAATTGGGGATTATTGCATTCCAAATAAGCTTAGACCAAGATTTATGTTGACCTGTTGTACATTAAATTGAGTAAGCATCTTTAAGAGGTAAATCTCTTGAAGTTGTGTGTTTCCAAATAAGCTTATCTTGTCTATGAAAAAGAGGAATGGTAGCTTAATGGATATGATTCAAGAGAGTGCAGCTCAAATGGCATGTGTCATTTTGAATTGATCGAATAATCCTTAACAATTATTTGCAAATTGTGATGACTATTTTGAGGAATATTGAATAGATTAACCAAAGGAACTCCACTCCAATCATGAAGCTATAAGTTTATTTTTTGGTCATCTTCAAGTAGCCAGCAATAATTGTCAAGAATTTAAGTATATCTAGCAAAAGAAATCATTCCAGACTTGAATGTTTGAAGATGTTCCTTTGCAGAAGCCCATCACATCATCTATGAAAATAATTTGAATTTATTTTGTCATTTTTTATAGAAATAAGTTATACATAAAAAATTTATTTTATTTTTGACAAAAATGTGAAGCATTGTTAATATCAATACTTCTAAGTTAAACCTAAAAAAAGTTCCAAAGGTGGACACCATTTTTAATAAAACACTACACCCTTTCCCCTTTTTATTTACAAGATCCACTATTTTACTAAAAATATTAAGAGTCTGTTTTAGACTTCTTTTTAGGCACATGTTAAAAGCACCCTTGTTAATATACCTAAAAAAATCACACGAAAATTGCAAAATGTTAAAAGCACCCTTGTTAATATACCTCAAAAAACCACACGAAAATTGCAAGACATGAAAAATAAAATTAGAAAAGGAATTTATACTTTTTGAATGAAAATGGTGTAGTCATCGTTGACTTAAATACTTAATCGATATCAAAATGATAAAGTGAATTTTAAATACACGTTTATAGGAGAGAGGTATTAGAGCATCAATATCGACAACATTTTAGAGTGTCTTAGCTGAAATTTTATGACACATGGTCAGAATTTCACATTCTCCAACAATCACTGTGGTATTGCATTACCACCATTGCTTTTCTACTTTTGTGATGTAAAAAATAATATAAAATTAGTATGTGCCTTTAAACTATAAATTGGAGGTGTATTGTGTGATTAGGTGGGACCCAATTTAGAGTTTTAGATGAGTAGTATGGATATTTAGAAAATGTGTAGTTGAATGATTTAAATAATTAAAAAATGTGAAGTAATATTTATATATTGTGTGGGGTCCATTTATACCATCAATGTGGGTGTTATGGATGTGGATGCTCTTAAAAGTAAAAGTGAGAGGGGAGGTCACGACAATAAGTTATCATTAGTCACTGCATTGGTTTCAAATTTAAAATAGAAGTCAAACCCAAACTAGACCATACTAAAGTCTAACAAAACACAGTAATGTAAGTTTGATAAAACAAGAAAATTTAATGATATCTAGATGTGGAAGCAATGATGTGCAATCCACATACTTCGAAAACCTATGAATTTGTTGATAAATTCAATTTGTAAAATCTTGTCCAATTTAATTTAAGATCTTAGTTCAATAGTCAACAATATACAACGGCGGATCTTGAGTAATTTTGTTGGGGATGCCAAAAGACAGTGGGACGCAAACCAACGCCATTTTAATGAATGTGGCAATCTTTCCACTTCAACCTAGGAAAACCTATGGTATAATTCTGCCTAATATAATACGTATAGCAAACTAGGGGGATACTATGGCTCATTGGCTCCCATGGGTCTCCAAAGAGATCCGCCACTGACAATATATAAAAAGGAATCATGTCAAAAGAGTAACATTCTTGAGTTGGTAAAATGACAAAAGAGTAACATTCCAGGGTTGGTAATGTGAATTTGAATAGGATAACTTTCCATGAACACCCTTCATATGTGCTACACCCAATCCATCATTACTTATGTAACAAAAAACATTAAAAAAAGCATGCATGTGTTACATTGGCAAAAACATAAAAAATAAAAAATAAAAACAATTGAGTCATTGACTCGTTCTCCCTTGAATAACGATCTTCCATCAACTTAGTCTCACTCTCAGCGTTATCAGAATTTTGTCGTCGTCAGCCTCTTTCAATCTTGGTGTCACTCTATTCTCTCACTCTCTCATCACTATTTCCTCCACCTATGTTTCTCTCATCCCCATCCTAACTGCCCCTTCCTCTTTGTGATTTCCATTAACCTTAATCTCTTTCAACAACTTTGAGACCAGATCTACACTAACGACGACCGGATCTAAAACCACCGCCATGACCATCAGTGTCGGTATTATTCCCGTTCTTGCTCCTTCGCAACTGCCATGTTCCCTTTTCTTCTCTAAAACCACTGTTGTCTGAGTTATCACTGGCGACCACCGCCTTTGGTCTCACCGACGAACACAACAAGGGAGCTGGTGAAGCGGCGAGATCGAACGTCAGAGAGGGAGGGAGATTGGATGTGTGTGTGTGTGTGTGAGAGAGAGAGAGAGAGAGAGACGTGATGCAAGATCTGGCATCAAATTCGACGGAGATAAGAACGTCAGAGAGGGAGGGAGATTGGAAGTGTGTGTGTGTGTGTGAGATATATATATATATATATATATATATATATATATATATATATATATATATATATGATGCAAGATCTGGCATTAAATTCGACGGAGATAAGGCAGGGAAGCGGCGGAGGTGGGCGACGTAGTGGTCAACAAAGAGGAAAGAAAGGTTGACTGGAAGAGAAATTGAACTTTTTTTCTTTTTTGTAGATTGAGAGTTTATACAAACAGTAGTTCCACATTGGAGGGGTAGAAGTGGTGCATGTCACATGGGGTGGTACACATATCACAACTCATTTGAATATGTACTCACTCCTTTGCCTAATGTATTAGGAAAACATAAATAATTTTAAATATGTTCATTCCTTGTACCAAGAATACATAAACAAAATTAAGACTAGCCAATCTATTCAAATTTGATATAAAAGTTGTGACTTTTCTTCTTTTTTGCCTCAATTCAAGTTAACAATTTTTTTCAAAATAATTACATGATATTTTTCATTGTAAAATCACTTGCCAAATAAGATGAGTACCTAAAAATATATTCATACAAAGTAAAGAAATATAACAATAAGATAAGGCATTTTGACAAGCAATCACCTTATTTTATTTATTTATATATATATTACAAAAGAGTACCACATAAAAAAAAACTCATTATACTGTGAACTAAGATAAATTTGGCTGGAATATGGATCACCCTCAATAGAATATTAGAAGACTAATGATTATCTAGCCTCTTTAGGATTGGTGAAAGGAGGATAAACTCCTGCAAAAAGTGGAGACGGAGGATCAGGGCTTAAAATCACATTTTGTAGATGTGGAGCGAAAGGATGTTCAGGTGATGAAGGCAAAGAAAACATGTTTGGTGATAGTGGAGGCCTATAAGGTGACTGAGGGGATAACAAATTCATATTATTTGTTGGTGAAGGCAATAGAAATTCAGAAGTTGTTGATTGAGGACCAGTAATTTGTGAAGAAGGGAAACATGTCACAGATTGGCTACTAACATTCATAGGAAAATTTGGGTTGGTAGCATTCAGAGACACTAAAGGATTAGACACATATGTTTGTGATGGAGCAAAACCATTCACAAGTTGGTTGCTACCATTTGCTTGTGACAGATGAAAACAATTCACAAGTTGGTTATTACAGCTCATAGGATAATGTTGTTGTTGAGATTGAATTATTGGTTGAGATTGAACATTACTATTGTTCAATACTTGTGATTGAGGAGGGTAAGATTGAAATTGGTTGCTTCTAGTACTATTATCATAGTTCCTCATATAGTCTTGAAAATTTCTCATGAAAGCAGAAATTGGAGACTCAACAAGATTGTTCTGTGAACTGTCAACAAGATGAGGATCAGTAATAGGCTGCAAAGGATGTCCATGCAGTGCATTATATGGAGCTTGTGGAGGAGCTACAGACGTCGTAGCCTGAACCCGAACTGGTGGTCTCACAATGGACAATGGTGGAGGCCGATTCTTCTGCAACCTTGTAACTTGAGCTTGAGAATTTGGTGCATTAGATTGTTTTCCAGTAATCTGTTGAATAAAACTCTTGAATTCATCTTTTTGAACAATGTAGAATTCATCTTTTGGCATTGAATAAGGATAGCTACCACTAGTTATAATATTGTTGCCAAAATCATTTGTTTGTTGAAAAGGGTTCTTTTTTATGGTCTTCCTTATTTTGTTTACACCTAAATTCTCATTAAGTTTTTTTGAGTTTTCCATTTTTACAACCCAAAAAGATACACAATCAAAATCCCCACTTTACAAATTCAAAACAGAGCTAAAAAAAATTACCAATTACACAAATAATCTCAATGAAAAAACTCAATCCCTAATCCAAATTCTAAATTTATGATTTTTTTTATTACAATAACAATACCTGAAAACAGAAAGAAAAAAATAATGAAAAATAATACCTAAAATTCAACCCACTAATCAAAGAACCTTTCAAAAAAAAAAAGTGTTTAAGTAGCTTTAGAGCAAAGAAAATAGTGAAGAGGAATTGAGAAAAATATTGAAACTTGACACAAGGGTCTATTACTGAAACATTGAAGAATAAAAAAAACTGCGAAAAGTAAGACGAGTGAGTGAAGAAGAGGCAAACCCTGTGACACTTTATAGGATTTTTTTCTGCATAGTCAGCAACGGCAATGTCAAATGGATTGGAAGGGTATTTTGGGTAACAACAAATTCAATTTAACTAAAGCGTTTGGGAGTAAAACGTGAACACTCTTTGTAAATAAAAAATTAGTTGACAAACAATATTTTTTTTATTTGATAATGTGTGTAGAAATAGTTTGCCTATTAAAATATTAGGTTAAAAAACATTATGTTATATATAGTGAACAACATGATTAATATATCAATCAAAATTATTAAATCAGTCAACAAATATGTTTTATGATAAATACATTAGATACTTTATTTTTTTTTTAAAAAGATTATTTTCTAATCTCAGAATTTGACTAAATTTTTTTAGTTTTTCTTCTATTAAATTCTAGAGATTGACTATTTGACCAAAGCAGGAGTAGTGGTTGAATATAGTTTAATGAATAAAATTATAATATAAATGAGAAGTATTTAATGCGTTCTATTAAATGTTAAATATTTTATAATATTCTTAGGATATAGTTCATGAATTGAGAAGTACAAAATAAGAATAAAATATACAATGTTTAGTATAGTGATATTTTATGCCTAAAAAAATATAGTGATATTTTAAAAAGCTAGATTTGTAATGGTTACTTTTCATTTTTTTTATTCCTTTAATATTGTGATTCATGAATTGAGAAATACAAAATAAAAATAAAATATACATTTTTTAATATAGTGATATTTTAAACAACTACCTTTTTGATGAAAACTTCTCATTTTTTCATTGCAATGTTTTCTAGAACCTCCTCAACATATATCATTTAAAAAGTAAGCAGGTAAATACTCATCCAA
>Ga0228710_1003193_pt1 | contig 26135 bp, 18 predicted proteins | sample MedpolnodulmetaG_FD_177995 | JGI IMG/M metagenome (GOLD analysis project Ga0228710, IMG submission 177995) | Root nodule microbial communities from Medicago polymorpha collected in Santa Monica, California, United States - pink nodules | ecosystem: Host-associated > Plants > Roots > Nodule...
TGATGAAACGACACATATGTGCGCACACATGCACGCATGCACCCGTTCGCACACACATAAGTTTTTTTTAATTAGAAATAATTTAGTTATGTTAATTAGAAATAATTAAGAGATCTATATTATTTCCAATTAAAATAAATTAAACACTAGTTAACAAAATATATAAGCAATCACCTCTTGAATGATCCAATATTGGAAGTTATGGCTAAAATCACCAAATAAAGAGCTCTTGCCAACACCACTAAACCCATAAACACCGATGATGTGTGAACTAGGGTGATTTAGAGCCTTGATGCCAACAATACATCGTTAGATGAGGAAGATGATACATCATCCTCTTGACGACAAGGATGGTAACCGACCTAGAGGTCGAATTTTCCACATTACAATTTTTCGGTAACATCTAAAGAAATTTTGGCAGCTATTCGACTTAATTAATGACGGTGGTAAATCAAGTTAGGGAACTTCCAACGATAACACCCAGCTTTGGGATGGTTTAGATTGTTGTGCAACATGTTAACTTCGTTAATGACTTATTCACTTCTTCGAGCCAATTTCGACGTCATTTTCAATTTCTTCGCCATTTGACTTTACTTCTTCAATGAAATGCTTGACTCTTTCTCTTGCAGCCTCTAGATCTTTTAAATCTTTAGACAGATTCATGAAATGTCATTTGTAAAGAAGCACATATTTTGCTTGTCTCGGACTGGGATCAACAACTAACTCAACTAATTTTGAACCAACTGAAGCAACAATATCCATTATACTGGGTTTGAGTGAAGATTGCTGAAATTCAAAACAAGAAATAGAATGATAAATATAATAACACTTTGGTTGTCGAAATAAAGTATTGATCAAATTCTGAATCCAAATGTGTAAATAAGCTTAACTTAAAAATCTTATGAACTTAAGTTAAAAATGGGTTGTGTTTTAGATACTAAATCCAAATTTAATACTAAAAAAATCAAAATAATTTGTACTTACATGAAATGTAAATAACAAAGAAAATAAAAATTAACAAGCTATTTAAGTACCATTTGAATTTTGACGTGACTTTTTTCAATGTTAAAAGCTACTTTACAATTGAAGGAAAAGAAATGCTAACAAGAAACACTTTTTAATACATTCTCTTCTTTGATTGATTAAAATTCACATGGGTCGTACAAAATCATGTGGGTCCTATATAAATTTAGTGGGTCCCATGTAAATTTTATCAATCAAAGAGAATACGTTGAGAAGTGTGTGTTAAAATGTGTGTTGCTAAACAAATATTAAGAGCTTTACCATTTAGATGTTTTCATTTTTTAATCCTTAATGCCTTAAGACCACCGGTCGACTTGTCGTTACAAGACTCATAAATAAACGATAAAGCATCTTTCCAGGTTTAAAAATAAAGGGTTAAATATGTTTTTAATCCTTACATTTTGTGTCCCTTTGAAGAATAGTCCCTACATTTCATTAAATATTTTTAAAATCCTCATATTTTATCTCCGTTATCCAAATTAGTCTTTGTTGTAAACTTTCTAACGGAATACTGATGTGACAGTTAATGGATCCCAAATGTTAAATATATTTTTGGTCCCTATATTTTACGTGACTTTACAAAATAATCCTTAGATTTCAATAAATGTTTTAAAAATCCGCAGACATGTGAAAAATGAAATAATCTAAAGTTAGGGAATCAATCTTGACTATGAATGAATATCAACAACCACGCCACACAGCCATTTGATTTTGTAACAATCTAAGCTTCTGCAAGCAATTGTACCGTCACATTAATCAGGTGGAATAAAATGATTCCCAAATGTTCTTCTTCACTACACCCACTTCAGTTTCAGACCTTCACTGGTCTCCGACAACTCGCCGAAACGCGCCGTTTCAAGGCATTCCTCTATTCTCAACGAATTCATTTCACTATTCTCTCTATCATTTGTTAGTTAATGTTGTTACTCTTTGCATTGGCAGGTTTGGTTGTTGGATCAGTTCGGTGTTCTCCACGATGGAAAACAACCTTATCCTGGTGCCATTTCAACATGTATGTTTTCATCCTATGTCTTATCTTTATGGTTGGTTTCTATTGGCCAACCACATATACATGATCCAAAAATTTCTTTTTTGTTTTAATTCTGTTAGTAGAAAATATTGCAAAGACTGGTGGGAAGATGGTGATCATAAGTAACTCCTCAAGACGTTCATCAGTCACTCTTGAAAAAGTCAAAAGTCTTGGTTTTGATGCTTCTCTTTTTCTAGGAGCAGTTACTAGTGGAGAACTCACTCATCAGTACTTGCAAAGGTTGTTATGCCAACATAATTTCTGTTTCTTAGCTATGTTTAATTACCATAACACCGTGCATTTTTCTGTGGCGATTTAGGGTCTGTTTGGATTCACTTATTTGAGTTTATCTACTGACGTAAACATTTGTGAGAATGTTTCGGAGAGCTTATGGAAGCAGCTTATGACATGCCCATAAGTTGTTTTCAGCTTATTAGAAAAGCTATCCAGGATAGCTTATGAAAACAGCTTATGACATGGCCATACACTGTTTTCAGCTTACCTCCATAAGCTCTCCATGATGGTTTATGAAAACAGCTTATAGACTTTGTTTTTATCTCTTGTCATAAAAATAGCTTATATATAAAGACTTACATGATAAGCGCTTAATTAAGTTGTTTATCCCAGGTAGGGCTCTAGTGTCTCGCCACTCATTAGACGATGTTTACATGTATAATAGCATATGTCCCTTGTCGTGTATTTGATCACCTATTTCATCCGTATGTATTTTCTAGTTGAGATCCCATGCAACAAATTCTACAGATATCGGGGAAAGTGGCAGGAAATAGATATGTAAAATTATGCCACATGCCATTAGCAGGAGAAATTTCTCAACATAAATATATTTTCACTCTGTTGATAATATCTGTTTTTCAAACAGGAGAAATGATCCTTGGTTTGCATCATTGGGAAGATCTTGTATTCATTTCACTTGGAGTGGCAGGGGAGCAATATCTCTTGAGGTGCGTGGAAGAGCTATTCATTTTAGCTTGAATTGTGATATGAAAACATATTCAGTTGCTTCTTCCTAAAGGCTAAATGTTATTTTCTTGTGCAATATAAAATGACATGATTCTTGGAGTGATAGTTTTCTAGGTAGAGCGATTTGATTTATTGTGGAACTAATTATTCTGCTTACAACGAATTCCTTCCTACTAAGTTCTACCTGATGGAACTTTGAAGGTATTCAAAGAATTGAAAAAATTTGGTTTGCACCAAACAATAGATAACTGATTGTGGTGGTACTTTTCATTTTTTATTCAATTCAAGTCAAATTATGGTCAAATATAAAAAATACAGGGAAGTTATTATGTTACATAATGTAAAGTTGATTGCCAAAGATAATATGCATCAATAGCTTTGAAATCTTACAGCATACAAATAACTTTGTCTAGGGCTTGGACTTGCGAGTTGTGGAGAATGTTGAAGAAGCTGAGTTTGTTTTGGCTCATGGGACTGAAGCCTTGGGGGATGCCAATGGGAATGCACGTTCAATGAAACTTGAAGACCTTGAACAAATATTGGAGCTTTGCGCTGCAAAAAGGATTCCTATGGTGGTAGCCAATCCAGATTATGTAACTGTTGAAGCAAGAGACTTGCGTGTGATGCCTGGTGAATTTGCTTTATCTTCTCAAAACATAGCATTTAAATAGTAGTTATAAGCTGTTTTTTTGTCCAAAGGTGCAGCATAAGTTTTCATTTATATGACATGGCTATCAGTGTCACGTTACATGTCTAAGAATTGTACTTGTTTGTGAGTTCTGTTTTTTTCTCCGATCCAGTTTCACCTTATACCAAATTGTGTGTGTACTTCAAACTTATTAGGTACGCTAGCAGCTAAATATGAAAAGCTTGGGGGTGAAGTGAAATGGATGGGCAAACCTGATGAGGTGATGAAACCATTTCTGTGTGATATAAATCTCTTTTGATAATTGTTTTCTCTTGTGTGTCATACTGTACTCCATTCTATTAGTACCTAGGCTGATAAGATTACATGCGTACAATATACAAGTAGGAATGCATATTCAACAATCTTAGCTCGTGAATTTCTTCCATAGTTGGCTTGCTCATTTGGCACGCAAGGCAAGTGTTACCTTTCTACAAGATTAAACATCATTTTCAATCCTTCAAGGATTTCTAAGTTAGCTGCTTCCTGCAATTACAATTGTGAACAATGCGTTTGCACTTTGCAGTATGAGCATACAAAAGTAAATTCATTTTTTGAATTAGGAAGCTAAACTAAGTTGTAAGTTGCAAATAGTAAGTAATTCTCATTTATTGGTTTAAATTATCTTAAACGGTTTTCTTCATATTCTCAAATAAATGAATTCTAGAGTTGCGACTCTGCAGTGACGACTTTACCTAACTACCACCCTTGACTCGAGGATTAGTCTCACTGCCATGCCTGTGCGTCTTCCCAATCTAAAACAAATTCTACATAATTCTTTGTCCATGGCTTGCAATGATCCAGCTCATTGAAATATATTCTCAAAGTAGATACATACTGTTAGGAAGTAGCAACCTATTTATTTATATACGATCATAATGATTAGCATCTTTGTAGCTCTTGATATAATATCTCCTGTTGCATTTTTTTTGTCCATCCATGTTCTTGACAGTATTGTTGTGATTTGTCAGATAATATACAAGTCAGCTATGGCCATGGCCGGTACAGATGTTTCCGACTGTATTGCTGTTGGTGATTCTCTCCATCATGATATTAAGGGTGCTAATGCTGCTGGAATCCAATCAATTTTTATCACTGGAGGGATTCATGCGACTGAACTTGGGCTCCTTGGTTTTGGAGAAGTAGCAGATTCATCTTCTGTAGAATCACTTGTGACAAAATATAATGCATATCCGTCCTATGTGTTGCCCGCATTCACGTGGTAGAACAATATCGCAAGGAACCCAAACCACTACAATAACTTTTTTTGTTCGAGTATTTGTATGATTTGTTGTCCATTTGTACAAACAGGAAACTATGCCTATGTAAAGATATTTAGAAACTAATTAGATAAGAAAGACAAAAATACAGTGAAATTGCAGAACTCTATAATTTTGAACTTTATTACAAACTTTGTGATAAGTCTCAAAGTTTAAGTGCTTGTTTGGTTTGGCGTTTCCTAACCATCAACGTGGTTTCTCATTTTACAGCATGTTTTTGTTCTCTTTTCTAAAATCAATTAAATTCCATGAGAAAAATCAATTCCATGAGAAGCTCATTCTCTCTATTTTCCTTTAGATCTGTCTCGTTTTTTCTCTTCCTCTTGCACAACTCATTTCGGTCTCTCTTCTATCTCTACATTTCTTAGTGCACCATGCCTCTTTACTATTTTCTTACAAGCTGTTTCCAACAATTTTTTTGGTGCCAACCATCCATAATTATTTTTAGCAAATCTCCTGTGGCTGGGTGCGTTTGAGATTTTTATAGACAAACAAATGATTTTGATTGATGTCGACTCAACATGAATAACTCTGCCATTTTGTTGTTGATGAGTAATGTAGTTGTCACCTTTGTAACTTTAAGATACTTGATTCAAATTTCACCCGAAACAATTGTAAAATGACCTTTTTTTTTTAATTAATTGTTGCTTTTTGGTGGTGTTGTATTGTTTTTGGTTGTGAAAATAATTGTGGTTTGTTACATAAAACTAAAATTGTGACATAAAACTAATAAAATTGTATATGATAGGAAATCCTTACATATACTTCTATTAGGCCACTAATCCAATACACGTTGTCACTCTCCAATATTATTTACTCATTCAATATGTTCTATTTGTAAAAAAAATGATCTATTTGAAATTAATACACGCAAATAATTGTAGTTTTGTATTTTAATTTTTTTAGCGAATCTATACTTGAGTTTTATCTTCTTTTTTTTTCTTCTGGGATTTGAGCCTCAGATCTTGAATATATTATGCATTATCGATACTTAAGCTCACAGGGACCACTTAAGTTTTATCTACCATTACTTTCAATATTATTTGATGATGTCGGCTTAATAATACCCTTTTCATTTATAACAGACTTATTATTATTATTTTGAACAAATTAAAATGGAATATATATAACTCAAAGGTGTTTCCCCTTGCACAAGGTGCGCAAATAGAAAACTCAAAAACAACGTTTGATGTCGAAGCTCACCAGATGGCACTGAATAGATGTCTAACCAATTCCGCACATTAGACCACAATTGACTGAAAGTAATACAATGCAAAAAAAGGTGTGAAGTTGATTCAATGTTATCACAACCAGTATCACACACACCATCTGTTGGAAGAAGAATAACACAAACTTATTATTTAACATTGTTTTCTAAAGAAAAACATTGTCTCCTTAATTCAAAAAGGAGCCAATTTCACCCTAACACATAACATATAAGGAAAAGAGAGGTGCTAGAGAAAGTTGAAGAAGGATATGTATGCAATTCTCCATAATTCAAATTAATTGAACATTTCAAATGCATTGCAAAAATTCTAATATCAAATGCATTGCAAAATATATATAACATTCATTTCTAATGATAACCAATCGCCATGCAGAGATCCTATAGAAAAACACCAAAATGCAAGAATGTAAGTGACAAAAATATTTTTATCATTTTAATTAACTTCCCATGTTTTTTTAGAGGAATTAATTTCCCAAGTTAAGAGCACAAATTAATCTTCCTTAAAATAAAATTAATCTTCCTTAAAATATTTTACTATTTTAATTTGTACGCACGCACGCGGGTCACAGTCTAGTTGTTATCAAGGCATCTTCCATATAAATATGGATGAATGAGATTAATAGTAAACTAAAAGTAACATTCAATGCAATAAAAACAGCTTAATCATAAGACCATCTTCAATTATAAGATCTTAACCATTTAAGATTTGGTACCTAATAGGTATCTCCATTGAGGAATAATTTTTTTTTTGGGTCTTCTAAGACCAAGGTCTTACTTAAGACCTTCATTCTTATGTGGATCCCATACTACTGTTTATTAAAATAATCATTGTATTGTTGGAATGTAAATGATGAAGAGTTATTGGTGGGATCCATTTAGACATTTTGTCAGAGGGTCTCCATTGGAGTGACTGAGTGCTTATTACATATTGTTGTTAAAAGATTATAAAAGAATGGTGTGGACACGTGTGATCTATTTAAAAACTCCAAATTGAAAGTCTCTATTATTGATGCTCTTACGCTAAAATAGAGATTAATGGAATTGACTTATTTTAAAAAGTTAATGGATAAATACATCTATCTTCTTTACAATGCGTACGTTTTTCTATAAATACTCTACTGCTATTTTAATGAACTAAATATGACCCTCTTTTTTTATTTTATTTTATTGTGTATAATACACTCTCATTTAAAAAGATGAGGAATTGCACCCCAAATATAAAATTTACAAATTTTAATTAAAGATAATGAGAAAATTAAAAAGCGAAACTGTTTTTTTTATTTGTCAATTTTTTTGTTCATTCTTCTAAGGAAAATAGAAATAAAAAAAAATTGTATATTAACTTTTTTTTTTGAAAGAAGAAATTGTATATTAACTATTAAGGCATAATCACCGATGTCTAATTTTGTTCCAAAAGCATAATAGCAAAGTTTTTGTTTTTCATTTTAGGAAAAGAGCAACGTTTTTGTTAACGGGTACAAATTTAATTATAGAATCCAAATAAAAATATATTAAATAGAAATTAAAGCATTTAATATTTTTCAAATGTTTAAAAATCTAATAATTTCCCTTTTTGATATGGATTTTTAATGAGCAATAATATCATGAAAGGCACTACCAAAAAAAAGAAGAAGTAAAAAACACTACCAAAAACTATCATGAAAGGAAAGTACTAGCTGAACACATCGATCCATCAAAAATTACGAAAAGAATTAGGCTGTGTTTGGCGACGTCATATTTTGAGTTTGTAATTATAAATTATAAGTTTTATGATAAAAAAATAAATAAATCGTTTGGTAACAATTTTTTTTCTCATGAGCTTATAGTTTCTTTTTATTACCTTATAGCTTATTTTGGAACGATAATTAAATTAGTTTATGGTTTAAAACTTATAGTTTATCATTTTTTTCTCTCAGTTTAATATGTGGCCATCTTACTTGAAAAAAAGTTACATATTAATTTTTTTAAATTATATATCTTTTTGTCATTTTATATTTATAAAATAGTTCAATCGTTAATTTTACGAATCACTACAAATTCAATTGACTAACTTATCAGTAAGCTACAAGCTAACTTATAACTTATGCACTATAAATTAGTTTATAAACTATCCAATATTTTTTTTTCAAAGAGAGGTTTAACGAGAAAAAGAACTTAGAAAATGAAAGAACAAATAAGTGAACAACAACAAAAACTCCGAGTTAGTTTAAGTGGTAAGACTTGGAGGTCCAATGTTAGGGTTCTGCTGATGTTGTCAAAAGAAGTAAATGCAATCACATTTACAATTGTTATGTGAATCCTAGTGTCTTTCTTGTACGTGCATCATCCCCTCACCATAAATTTAAATACAATCAAAATAAACATAAAAGAGACACAACTTTAATATGATACATTGACGTATAATATCACAATGTTCTTTTTAAACATGAAACATATAACAAAATATAAATTTAACTCTCCGAAATCTCCCCTCCAAATATAACATTCAATGCAATAAAAGCAATATAATCATAAGTTCACTAAAATAGAGATCAATGAAATTGGCGATGGATAAACACATCTATCTTCTTTACAATACATACGTTTTTCTATAAGTACTATGCTATTTTAATGAACTAAATATGTTTTTTTTTTACTAGACCCTCTTATTTAAAAAGATGAGAAATGGTACCCCAAATATACAATTTACAAAATTTTGATTAAAGATCTTTCAAAAAACAAATTGATTGAAGATAACGAGAAAATTAAAAAAGAAACCTGTTATTCTTTATTTGTCAATTTTTTGTTCATTCTTGTAAGGAAAGTAGAAATAAAAAGAAATTGTATGTTAACCATTAAGGCATAGTTACCGATGTCTAATTTTGTTCCAAAAGCATAATAGCAAAGTTTTCGTTTTTTCTTTTAGGAAAACAGCAAAGTTTTTGTTAACGGGTAGAAATTTAATTATAGAATCCAAATAAAAATATATTAAATAGAAATTAAAGCATTTAATATATTTCAAATGTTTAAAAATCTAATAATTTCCCTTTTTGATAAGGATTTTTAATGAACAATAATATCATGAAAGGAAAGTACTAGCTGAAACATATCTATCCATCCGAAAAGAATTATAAGTTCTACAGTAAAAAACTCATTTGGTAACATTTTTTTTTCCTCACAAGCTTAATGTTTATTTTTATAGTTAAATTAATTTATGGTTTAAAACTTATCGCTTATCGTTTTTTCTCTCCATTTTATATGTGGTAATCTTGCTCGACAAAAAATAAATATTAATAAAACATATTTTTTATGTCATTTCATATTTATAAAATAGTTCAACCATTAATTTTACGACTCACTACAAATTTAATCGGCTAACTAATCAATTATCTCATATTAACTAAGCGCTTTAACTTCGTCCGTTATAAGTTAGCTTATCAATTATCTCATACTTTTTTGTCAAAGAGAGGTTTAAAAAGAAAAGAAACTTGAAAAATGAAAGAGAGAGAAAGTGAACAACAACGACAAAAACTTCAAATGTTAGTTTAAGTGGTAAGATCGTAAAGTTAAATATCTGAGTTTCGTTAATGTCGTTACAAGGAGTAAACGAAATCACATTTATAATTATTATTTAAAACCTAATGCCTTTTGTGCATGTGCATCATCCCTAAGTTTAAATACGATCAAAATAAACATAAAAAAGAGACACAACTTTAATATGTTACATTTAAACATAATATCGCAATGTTCTTTCCAAACATCAAACATATATCAAAATATTAATTCAACTCTCCAAAATCTTCCCTCCAAAATTCTAAAAAACCAATTCGCAACCATAAGGTAAATTTAGTGGTAAAAAGACATGTATTGAATCGGAATTTTACGAGTACATACCTTTAGAAAATGTAAATATTTTTATAAACACTATTTCATTTCAATCTAAGGTTTATTTTTGTCTTAAACCGAACATTATCCTTAACCTTAAAATTTTCATTTTCATTAGAGAGAAAAAAAGAGAGACATTATATAAAAGAGAGAGGTGACAGTTTATACAGGAGTTAGGGAGAGATAGTACAGATCTGTTTGACCAAAAGCATTCACAACACAAATCAGGTTCTTTCTTACTTCTAATCTTAAACTCTCCAATTTCCAACATCATCATCAAACATCATCGTATTCATTTTTTTCATAGTAATAACAAAAACAACCATTAACCATTTTTCTCTCTCTTCATAACAAAAAATAAAAATCAAATTTTTCAGAGCTTGAAGAAGAGAAACAACAATGGAAGGAGGAGGAGCTCCACCAGCTGACACCGTGATGTCAGATGCTGCACCGGCGCCGCCGCAGATGGGGATCGAGAATATTCCGGCAACCCTTAGCCATGGTGGTAGGTTCATTCAATACAACATTTTCGGTAACATTTTTGAAGTTACTGCAAAATACAAACCACCCATCATGCCAATCGGTAAAGGCGCTTATGGTATAGTTTGGTACGTTATACCCTTTTTTCTCTTTTTCACTTTTCAGATCAAATTCATCATAAAATTTGCTTTTTTATATGAAAAATTTGATTTTTATTTTTTTTGATTTGTTGGGATTGGAAAAATGGATTTTGTTTATGTTTTTGTGTTTCATTTTGGGGTGTATGTGAATAGCTCTGCTCATAATTCGGAGACGAATGAACATGTTGCTGTTAAGAAGATTGCAAATGCATTTGACAACAAGATTGATGCCAAGAGGACTCTTCGTGAAATCAAGCTGCTTCGCCATATGGATCATGAAAACGTTAGTGAGTAATAAATCATTGTTTTTTGTTTTGTATGTGTGTGTGTGATGATTGAATAAATATACTTTGTTGCATGATATCCATCTATTGTGGTTTGAGATTAACTTGTTTATTGGATCCTGATTTGTGTGTTTGAGTGTTTCAAAATCAATCAACCATTTTGTTCATATGATGTAAATGGTATATGTATTCCGTGTTCCTTTTCAGCTGTGAAATAATTTTAGCTTTGAAGCTACTTAGGGGGTTAATTAATGGCTTCAAGGCTACATCCATTAATCCGCTGCATCTGTTTGCCCATTTGTTTTAGCTTTTGTAAGGTTTCGGGCAGGATTTTAGTGGAAGCAAGAATAACTTAATTAGGTAAAATATGCATTAGGAAATGTTTTTCTTCAATTGCTTATGCTGAAACAAAATGGTGATGGGTTATACAAACGTTGAGACCAAGATGCATTTGTTAGTTTTATACTTGATCCGTTTTTACCAAAAGTAAAATTATTGTCGTTGACATGGAGACCAATATGCATTTGTTTGTTTTATATATCATACTTACTTGATTGGTATTTATGAAAAGTAAATAATTGCCGTTGACAATTAGCGGCGCGTGCAAGATGGGGTGTGATTAATCGTAAACAACACGACAAAATTCATTCCAAAAGGAAAATCAATGATGAGCGCCTATTACTGTTTGATATCCTTGCAATCATTGATTAGTTTATCCTCTTGTATGGAGCAGTTTTTTTCCATTTTGGCACTGTCTTAACACACATATTTTATTGATTTTGCACGTGACTTTAGGTGCTTTTCATGTTATAATGCACACGTCACATATTTTACTTGTCGCTTAGTGCCGGTCAGTGTTGTCAAATAGTGGATATAGCAGCTCAATAGCATAGAAGAATTGGAACAAATAGCTATTGTTCCGCAATCCTCTATTTAGTACAAAGTGTTGTCAAATAGGCATAGCCGCTATTGCGAAGCTATAAAACGGTAGCATAGCAGAATTCGAACAAAACACTTTTTTTTGCAATCATTGATTAGTCTGTGCTCTTGTAAGGAATCTTGGATGGAGCAGTTATTTTCCATTCCGACACTGTCTTAACAAGCGTAATTTATTGATTTTACATTTGACTTTAGATGCTTTCTACGATACACGTAACTTGTCGTTTGTGTAGTGCCGTTCATTGTTGTCAAATAGGGAATATATCAGCGCTATATCATAGCAGAATTTGAGCAAATAGCTATTGTTCTGTGATCCGCTATTTAGTACAAAGTGTTGTCAAATAGCCGCCATTGTGGTGCTATAGCACGGTAGCATAGCAGAATTTGAACAGAACGCTATTTTTTGCACTACGCAATTGTTATCACTGGTGCCGGATGATAGAATGTTTTTTGCAATTGAATTAAAAAATTTGGCATGACAAAATTCTGTCCAAAAGGAAAATCAATGATGCGCGCTTTGTTTTTTTTACTTAATGAAGAGCGCCTGTTTCTGTTCGATATTCTTGCAATCATTGATTAGTTTATCCTCTTGCAAGGAGTCTTGAATGGAGCAGTTATTTTCCATTCAGACACTGTCTTAACATGCGTATTTTATTGATTTTGCACGTGACTTTTAAGTACTTTTTATGTTATAATGCACACGTCATATATTTTACTTGTCGCTTAGTGCCGGTCAGTGTTGTCAAATAGTGGATATATCAGCTCAATAGCATAGAAGAATTGGAATAAATAGTTATTGTTCCGTGATCCTCTATTTAGTACAAAGTGTTGTCAAATAGGCATAGCCGCTATTGCGAAATAAAATGGTAGCATAGCAGAATTTGAACGAAACACTTTTTTTTGCAATCATCGATTAGTTTGTCCCCTTGTAAGGAATCTTCGATGGAGCAGTTATTTTCCATTCCGACACTGTCTTAACATGCGTAATTTATTACATTTGACTTTAGATGCTTTTTATGATACACTTAACTTGTCGTTTGTGTAGTGCCGGTCAGTGTTGTCAAATAGCGGATATAGCAGCGCTATATCATAGCAGAATTTGAGCAAATAGCTATTGTTCTGCGATCCGCTATTCAGTACAAACTGTTCTCAAATAGCCGCTATTGTTCCGCGATCCGCTATTTAGTACAAAGTGTTGTCAAATAGCCGCTATTGTGGTGCTATAGCACGGTAGCATAGCAGAATTTGAACAAAACGCTATTTTTTGCACTACGCGATTGTTATCTCTGGTGCCGGATGATAGAATGTTTTTCTGTAATTAAATTAAAAAGTTTGACACAAGAAAATTCTGTCCAAAAGGAAAATCAATGATGAGCGCTTTTTTTTTTTTACTTAATGAAGAGCGCCTGTTTCTGTTCGATGTTCTTGCAATCATTGATTAGTTTATCCTCTTGCAAGGAATCTTGGATGGAGCAGTTATTTTCCATTCAGACACTGTCTTAACATGCGTATTTTATTGATTTTCCGTTTGACTTTAGATACTTTTTACGATATGCCAAACATGACACTTGTCACTTGTGTAGTGCCGGTCTGTGTTATCAAATAGCTGATATAGTGGCGCTATAGCATAGCAGAATTTGGAACAAATAGCTATTGTTCCGCGATCCTCTATTTAGTACAAAGTGTTGTCAAATAGCCGCTATTGCGGTGCTATATCATTGTAGCATAGCGGAATTCGAACAAAATGCTGTTTTTTGCGATCTGCGATTGACTACACTTGTGCCGGTTGATAGACGCTGGTTTTCTTTACAGAAGGATTGCTACTTTTTGTTTTGTAGTTTTAGCGACAAAAGGGAAAAGTGTGTTCATTCTTGGGTCATATAAGTCTATAGGGTGTCTTATATTTTAGGGGCTGGATGCAGGACAAAATGGGTGTCCAATTATCTTCATGAGTAGAAATACCAAAACTCGTTAGCATTAGAAATTCTTCTTTTAATTGGCATTTTGGTTTGCCTAATGTAATTATTTTGTAGGTGGTTGCAATCAGGGATATAGTGCCACCACCTCAGAGGGAGGTATTCAATGATGTTTACATTGCATATGAGCTAATGGACACTGACCTTCACCAAATCATTCGATCAAATCAAGCACTATCGGAGGAGCACTGTCAGGTATACATTTAAATAAACCACCCCTTTTAAAATATACCTATTTATCGCGGAGTTTATTAAATCTTATCCATGACACCATTATAAGCCCCTTTTTTTGCTTCTTCTGCAGTACTTTCTGTACCAAATCCTTCGTGGTTTGAAGTACATACATTCTGCAAATGTTCTGCATAGGGACTTAAAACCCAGCAACCTTCTCCTGAACGCCAACTGTGACTTAAAGATTTGTGATTTTGGACTGGCCCGTGTAACCTCTGAAACCGATTTTATGACTGAATATGTTGTTACTAGATGGTACCGTGCACCAGAGCTTCTGTTAAACTCTTCTGATTATACAGCAGCAATTGATGTATGGTCTGTTGGTTGTATTTTCATGGAACTGATGGATCGGAAGCCTTTGTTTCCTGGCAGAGATCACGTGCATCAGCTGCGTCTACTCATGGAGGTAACTTCTTTATCCGTCTTTGGTGTTTGAAGAAGTTCAAGAATTATTGATTTCATTAGCTTTTGTAGTTCAAATGATTAACCTGCTGATTTTGAAACCAACACATTAAATTTCAGGTTAGATTATTCTTGAGTACCATAATAATATTTAACCTGTCAATTCATAATAATTACGCAAGATTATTCTTGAGTACCATAATGATTAACCTGTCAATTCAACGCAGTATCATTCTTGAGTATAATAATAATTATTCAGGTTAGATTTCATTAAATTATGTCAATTCTTGAGTACCATCAGATCCTTTTGTTGAAATATCGTCATTGTTAGCCTTGATACTATTTGATTTGACGTTTATTTTGTTTTATTTCAATTCCTTAAATCACTCATTAATTTATGAAGTGTCTTTATACACTCTCTCCTATAAAAGGAGCACCATTCTCATTGGAATAAATAAGTTGTGTAGTTACAGAATATTTCAACACCTTCATTCTAACCTATGTTTTTAATGGCGCCGCACTCACGGAGTAACAATGACATTTGGTGCAACACTCTTTAGTAGCTATTCACCTTCAACAGTTGCAGTGTTAGCGGCCGCAAACCGCGGCTGCGTTTCCATAGTAGAAGACTTTCCGGTCACAATCTGCGGTTTTCAGACCACCATCCTTATCTATTGAGAAGAAACGAAAAAGAAAGAAGTAATGTAGTATGAGGAAGAAAACATGGAGGGGCACTGCAGACAGTGTGGAGGCGGTGACTAATACACATCTATTGGGGATGATGTTTTATATTTAGGGTTTAGAGAATGGACGTTGTAGCTTTAGGTTTTGTTTCACATAATGGACTTTTTATAAACCACACAATGGGCCAAGTATGTTCGTAATGTCTAACAAATGTTTACTGTGGTAATAGAGTATAATAAACTTCAAATTCAAATTAAACTGAACAAAAATACTTTAAAATGTCTAATAAAAATAAAGAACTGAAACTATAAAGAAAATTATTCATATACATACATAGTATAATTTAAAATAAATTATTAAATGTCAGTTAATTGAATTATTAAGTATAATTGTCCCTTTAATTTTGTATATTTTTCTATTTTTGAGTATTTATGCATCTTTTTGGAGTTTATTTATTTTTTGACAAAATCTTGTTGGAATTTATGTTCACTCCGTTATTTGGGATTTACAACATAGTTCAATGCTTCATATTTTACAGTTGATCGGTACCCCATCAGAAGATGATTTGGGGTTTCTCAATGAAAATGCTAAGAGATACATTAGGCAACTACCTCCTTACCGCCGTCAATCTTTCCAAGAAAAGTTTCCGCAAGTCCATCCTGAAGCTATAGATCTTGTTGAAAAAATGTTAACTTTTGATCCTAGAAAAAGAATTACTGGTAAGTTCTCATTGCCTGAGGCTCTGTATTGATGGTTATAGATATAATGATGTCCATATGCATACTTCATGATTTTCATAGTTTCTGGCATCGTCAGTTCTTATTAAATGTTGTCTATTCAGTTCATCTATTATCGGTTGATAATTTGCATCTACATGCTGCATCTGAATGCTTTTGTTTTTGCTTTTGGGATGCCCAATTTATACTGATTTTATATTCTTCAGAAATCGGTTGTTTATGATTTCATCTGTTAAACGTATTCTATTTCTATCAATATGCGACATTGCAAACCTATTTCTTTGCTTACCTTTGGTTAGAATCAATGAATGTGATGTAAGTTTAGTTCGTTGGTCTTTTTACAGTTTTCCTTGCACCTATTAATCGTGAAGAATGAAAAGCATAGTCACATACGTAGAGAAATTTTTGATAGTGTTGAAAATGAAAAGAACCTATAAACTTTAAAAAGATGAAGACACGTAGAGAGCAATTATAACTTCTATATCTTAAGGCGTTTTCAATTTTTTGGATATACAATAGTATAGCTTTTGTAATGTCTCATTAAGCTAAGTAAATGATCATGTTCCCTTAGTTGAAATTTTTGGATCAAGAGAGTTTTGGAAGTACCCAACTTATGAAATGCAGTCATCTTGTCAATCCATCAATATCTATTGTTGATATATTTAACTGAAAAAATTGTTTTCTTATTTGCATGGAGATTTTTATTTGTTTCAAGTCTTTGCTTCGCTTTCAAAGAGAATAGAAACTACTACATCCATTTTTTCCTGTCGTGCACACACAGGAGCTTTGTTCAAGCAAAGCACAAACAAGAATATTATCTTATTTTGATGAAATTGCACTCACCTCCCCTGACTTATGATGTTTAAGTAACATATAAAATTATGGGGGGTAAAAAAGATTTGAGTGAAGTTGTGTGCAGTTTCTTCAACAAATAAGGGTATGGGTTTTAATTTGAAAAATATTGTCTTTGTTATTTAAGCACACCTCAAGGAGGTTAGTGCACTTTCCATATCTATTTTCAACTACAAGAGACTTCGCAGCATGTTTGTCAAACAATGCTTCCTAATTACACATTCTAGACTATAATGATTTTATTATGTCCTATTAGGGGTTTAGTTTCCAATTATAAGCATTAATTGTAACAGTGTCAAGAGTGCCAGGATTAACATGTAAATGAAAATGCTTCATACTGTCTTATACATAAGCATTGGCACCTGCGTTGAAATGCTTAAAATACAAGCCTTGTTTCATGTTCTTACATTCTTTCATTGACATTGTTTTTGCAGTGGAAGATGCACTGGCACACCCCTACTTGACATCTCTGCATGACATCAGTGATGAACCTGTGTGCATGACTCCCTTCAGCTTTGACTTTGAACAGCATGCGTTGACCGAGGAACAGATGAAAGAACTGATATACAGAGAGGCTCTAGCATTTAACCCTGAGTACCAGCAGTAGTGTAGTAGTGGTAATGATGGTAATGTTATCATTGGATTTGGAATTTGTTATGTTTGTTTCCCATAGGTCAAGAGATTTATGTGTATATATATCATCATATCTATCATCTGAAACCAGATGAACTTGGAATTTAATTATTTTGTTATAGGCTTGATTGGTAGACTCACTGGAAAACAATCATAAGGTGTTTTTTGTATTTTGTATTGACTTATTTGTTTCAAATTATTCTCCTATTCATTGGCTTCAGCTGCAGCCAACTTCTGATAAAAACTTTTTCTTATGGATGTGTGTATTTATGGGGTTGATTCTTTTTTTTCTTTCTTTCTGTTAAAGGCCGTTTTGTTCTGATATAAATATAATGATAAAAAAAAGATTGAACATGTTTTTATTTGAATAGTAAAAACCAGTTTAATTTGTGAAGTGAAAAGGATGGTGGTGGTCTGTGGATTGACAAACTAAAAACCAGTGCAATAAGATTTTAAATTGATTTTTTTTATTGGAAATCTTTGTTTTTATGAAACTCTTATTTTCAGATTTTTAATTTGAGAAATGATATTTGTACTGTCATTTTGGAACAACTCTCGCATATTCTCATTGTTCTCTCCCTCTATTATCGTTGACAATTATTAAACATGAGTCCTATTATAGGAAAATTTAAACTTCTTGTCTTAAGGACAAGATACACGATTTTGATACACGGTTTCAAGTTTTCAAGTTGAATCATCTGCAATCTTCACCTTTCTATCTCAAAATACTTTCAACAAGCTTCAAGATTGCCCAAATCTCCTCAATTCTCCTTCAAGTTTCTTGCCTCATACTAATATTCAGCTAGGCGTCCACTTGATTATAACATGACTTAAAATTTCGTTTGTTTTACACATGCGTGAGTTAACTCACGCTGGTATAAAACCATTCAATTTTTCACTTTTTTGTACTATTATGCACATGACAATAAACCAAGTCACACATGATACACTTTTTCTCCCACTGTCACACATATTCATTATACTCGTTGGTTGTCAAATCTATCACTTCTTTTATTAAATTCAAGTCAAGCATGGTTGTAAATGACTAAGAAAAGTGAATGGTATGCATCATAGTATTTTATTAATATGATTAACTCCACCCACACATATGCCCATATGCAGATAGTTCAAAAAAGTGAAAAATTGAATGGTTTTATACCGGCGTGAGTTAACTCACGCAGGTGTTAATTCCTACGTGAGTTAACTCACGCGGCACGCGGCGTGACTTAAGTCACATATGTGTAAAACAAACGAAATTTTAAGTCATGTTAATTTTACACTTGCGTTAGTTAACTAACGCATGGATATTTTGGTCAGTTTGGCTGGGTGGGAGCGAAATGTGAAGGGGGAAGAGCAGAAATCATGGAGGAATTTGTTGAAAATCCAACGTGGGAGGGGAAGAGCTCCAGGGTGAAAGGGAAAGGAGAGAGGAAGAAAAATCTGATTTTTTCTTTCTTTCTTGCCCCTTGGTGCTTAATGTTTATATAGTATCCCTGCACTTTTACCACTGTGTCCTTCCTTCTCACTTTCGGCTCGTTCTTCGAGTCCTGCTTCTCCCTTCCTCCTCTCCCCGTTCGTTCTACCGTCCAAAACTAGAATGCCAATAAGGCTAACGGATTTACTATAAAACCCCTCACTTATGGTAATTTGACTAATAAGACCCTCTTTCTTCATAAACTTTAATTTAATTAATCGCCATTTTTCTTAAAAGTATTAAATTTAAAATTAATTTTATCTCCAACACTAATTAAGATTGGGTTGTAACAACGAGAGAAGAAAAGGTTGTCTTAATATAGATCCTTTTTTTTTTTTGGCAGATCCGGAAGAAAAAAAATTGATCCTAAGATACTTTTTATCAATACATACAATGCAATTAGGTGGGAGAAAAACCAATTATTTTCCAATGTAGGAGTTTATAACATTAAGTTAAACAATGCAAGCATAGTAAAATTTGTAAACATTAGAAAGAAAGAAAAAAATAGTACAAGAGAGTAGCAAAACAAAGCTAAAACTACTCAACGTAGTGAGATTACCTTGTTTTTATCTCTTGAGCAGAATTTTGCCTCGTTGTTCTCTTGTGCACAATTTTTTAATAGTGTTAAATAAACTTGAGTGATGGTAATAAACTATTATCAAAATAGGTTCATCAAATACTTTAATGAGAAAAACAAAGGAAACATGAGGAATGAAAGTATGTAAATTTAGGGCAAAATGGTTCCAAGGGTGAAGATACACCAAAATAGGTAGGAGTAATCGATGATAGTTAAGAGGACAGCGAAGGGGAAAAAGTTTAATAACAACTAACCAACAATAACCGAAGAATCGATTCTAAAAGCTAGGATTTATGGCTTATCTAGAATTGATTTTGCAAACCTTGATTGGATTTTAGAAGATATAACCAAACGTAGAGAAATCACGTCAAACCAGATGAACATGAACGAGTGCAAAGGATACACCTTTTAAAAGTAGTTAATGCTGCATTGTTGAAAATATCATTAACATGCATTGACGAGTTTTTCCTTAAAAAAAATGCATTGACAAGTTTTATCAAAGAACGAATATCTAGTCTGTAAATTTAAGCATATCTGGTTCTAGAAGGGTTAAAACTTAAAACCGTAAAAAAAAAAAAAAAAAAGGCTCTAAATCCTTTTCTTTTCAAAACAGGATGACCACCCTGGGGTGAGGTGCAGTGCACTAGCGAGCGACTTCCTTCCCCAAAATAAAAAAAAGAATGCCGCTATCATTATCATGCGCGAAGCTAAGCTTGAAAGGAGCCCGAGCTGAGAGAATAGAGCAAACTCGACGTCACAAAACCAGGGATAGATCACTCAAGGGAGCAACTCGAGATAGATGCAAGATTCTTTCTCCTGCCCTTCACTTAGAAAGAAAAGTAAATTTTTCAGCACGCACTAATTCCTAAGTTTTATAGCCTTCTTGTGTGACCTTCCACGGGGTGGCTGGCAAGCTTTAGAGAATAGGGGCGAGGTCCCCATACTACATAAGACCGTAAGCAGTGGCTCGACAGAGATGGTTCGAATCAAGCGAAACCAAAGGCATTCGTTGGCACCCGAGATGCTAAGGATCGAAGACTAACTTTTGGGATATGGAATAGTACTTTCTGTTTGTGCCTCTTTTTACTACCAAGTCACAATGGCTAGTATCTATCCCGGGGATGCGCTGTTGTGGTGACGGACGCGATATGAGGACATGCTGGAGGGCCGTTGCGAGATCAACGCCTGGCCTGGCTGGGATGGGAGGAACATAAAAAAATAGGGAGCTCAAGGAAAGTAGCAGTTCCTGCCTGGGAACGTTGTATGGCTCGCACGAGAGTCCCTGATGCGGACCGACACTGTTCGAGAAAATAAAAGCAGACCATGGGGGACTGACCCAAGCTATAGACAAAGAAGGACTTTGATAGATAGAATAAGGCACCAAGACATAAAAAAGAGGGCTACTTCACTATAAATGGTAACATATGAATTGAAACTAATGTGAGGGGTGTCAATTACCAAAAACGACTCGACCACTAACCAAGTCCCGCAGGACATTTCTAACACAAGGCCGAAGATGGATGCAAAGAATATTTTACTCTCGAACCATCACACAGATTCCAACCCAACAGCCCATGATATAGTAAGAACGGAATACTTTAAAGCATCCTTGTATTTTGACCACTATAACTAACTTATGTATGTTTACCAGCTGTATAGTTATTCTTATTTTATGCATAATAATAATTGCTACTCAATTTGTAACATTGGTATCATGTTGGAACTTTGCAAATAATTGTACAATATTCGTTTTAGAGGAAACTCAGAAATGACGTTGATGTATTATGCCCTAAGAACAGTAGAAGAAAGAAAAACTCCTAGCAGTGAGATTTGAACTTATTTTTTTAAGTTTTTTTATATTACTCGGATTGATTTTGTAAACTTCATAGTTATATTCTTCATAGCCAAACCTTGTTCTTGGATAAAGCCTAAAGTTATCACGAAAAGGAGCGCTATTATTTCAGAGTGGGAGTCAGCTCCAAATCCAGAAGTGTTATTCAAACATCAAGTGATTGTTCGATTTTAAATCGTTAGAACTCAATGTTAACACCCCTTTTCACACTACATCAATCAACCTAAAGTCAACAAACTTCTTGACAGAGAACACAGAATATGACATAAAATTACAAATTTGTAAAGAAAATGTTGATCATAAAAGTAAAGCTGGCCATAATTTACTATTTGCAGAAAAACAATTTTATGATACAAAACCAAGTATTCAACCACTATCAACTCTTGATGTCCCAAAAAATTTCGATAGGCGAACTGGTCCGCCACCATCTTCACTATCGGTTCCAGAATCCTTGCTTTTTGACTTGTGCTTCTTTTCCTTCTTTGACCGCTTAGACCTGGATTTTGATCTTTTTGATGATCTCTCTTCATCTTCACTACTGGAAGAGTATGAGGATGATGAAGAGGAACTAGATGGAGAAGATCTTCTTGAATGCTGCAATGGAAAGAGGTAATGTGATGAGTATGTGTAGAAAAAAATACATCTATAACAAATTTTCAGAAACATCAACTTTTAATCGATATTGCTTGATTACTATTGTTCATTCAACAATTAACAAAACTGAAGGCCAGCTAATCAGAATCAGTTACAGACCTAGAGAAGCTAGGGTTATAAGTCGGTCACTTCCAGCATAAATTGAAGGTTGTAAACCATGATTTCAGATAGACAAACACTTAACAAGTTAATATTTAGGCAAATCTATTGATGTAAAGCAAATGGTTGAAAAAAGGGAACAATAATAGGACAAAAGGCTTACTTTTAATCCCCTTAAACTTTTTAAAAAAAGCAAACTCCTAAAATTTTGAAGGAAAGGGAAGTTGCACTGTAATATCAATTACATCCAACGAAAATAATCATTTCAACAAAACCTCCATTTCTTCCAGACCTTGTGACAAGACATTGGAAAGGGTAAGTTTTGTATAACTCAATTTTTCCAAACAAAATAAAATCATTTTCAACAAAACCTCTTCTTCCAGACCTCAAAGCAACAAAAGATATTGAAAAGGGTCAATTCTGTAAATTTGTTTAAAAAGGGTCAATCCGAAGGACCTTGGATTGGGATGGAGATTGTCATTTCAGGAACCCTTTTTCACGTTTAAATATACTTATCCAAGGCGGAACTGTGTAGTGAAACTCAACTCAAATTCCATCCATGCCCGATGACTAGTACACGGGCTCTTTCTCGGAGGATTGAAGGAATAGATTCGGTTAGAGTTGATGGCCATTGAACATGCCAACTGTTATATAGGACATGTCCACTACACAGTTAATCGACAGGAAATTGGTTCATGTTGCTGTACCCAAGAGTTCACCAGCTTGGCAAGGGCATGGCAACTACCATGGGATATTCTCACATTCTAGTCGCATGGCAACATGAATGTCAAGTTTTAAAATGCCTACGTCCAGAGAAAACCATAATTTCCAGCCCCAACAAGGAGGAACATCAAGGATGGACTAATCTGAAAATGGCTTGGAAGGAACCAATGGGAAATTTTCTTAGAGGCACGTGCAATTTATACAATCAAGAACTTACTGATAGGAGGAATGAGGAATTGTATCAAATGTGAGCATCACTACAGCCTCACCAATCAGTGCCCTAATCATCACTCAAACTTGGGAAAGGATGAGTGAGAATGACTGGCCCAAGGAGTCGTTGTCAGCAATTGATTACAAAGAAGTTCAAGGAAATGGGAAATGGTCTACAGTGTAATGAATGTCCAAGAGGTGCACTCTTTACATATGGCCTCTTCAAGGACAGTGAAGGTGGACGTGGAAGGATGACTTGGAGGACACCCACTCATTGATAGTGGAGCTAGTCAGAACTTTATTACCGCCAAACTAGTGCCTCTTTAGTTTTACCCATCATTACAACCAATAAGTTCAAAGTTGGTTTTAGGAATGGCAGTAAGTGTATTATTAAGGAAGATGCAAAAATTTGATAATCAAGGTGGGTTGGACAAATCTGATGGTTTGATGAGTGGTAGATAAAAAAGGAGCTTCATAAAGCCCTAACGGTCTACTTATGTGGGCCGATTCCCTCATTAGAAAAGGGCTAAACTTTCAAGTAAATATGAGAAGGAAAGTTAGATAGAGGAGAGATAAAGCAGATCTACAACATAAAGTTCAGAGGCAAGAAGGGGTTATATATTTTGGGTCTTGTTAACGAGTGCCCCCGGGGCACTCTTTAAGGATCCCAAATTTAGAAAATATTTCTCAAAAAAGTCAAATGTTACAAATTCCAATGCACTGATTACACGGATTTTCATAAAAAATTGCTATTAAAGGTGCTTAACGAGTGCCCCGGGGGCACTCGTTAACATTTCCCATATATTTTTCATTTCAATTTTTGCTTATAGCCCGGGGCCATAGGAATTTACCTTGCTGGGAGCATTTGCTCTTTATGTATTTTCTTCCATTTTCTTGTCAATAATATAGTCTCCCTTTGTTATACTACTCCTGTCATTTATGGAATATAAATGAACCTTTTTGGATTAAAGTTGAAAGTCGCTGACAAATTAGAGGAATTATTTATAATTTACCCTATTTACCCTATAAGAGATCCAAAAAAAAGCCACATTGAAGATTCAAAACAAAAGACACATTGAAGATTCAACAACATTTTCAACATCAATGCAAACAATTTAAACATACACCATAACTAGTCCTATACCATGGTTGCTGAAATATAGAAGGAAAGTTAGCCAGCAGATCATAGTTGCATAATAGTTGAAGGGGTAGTTAGAATAGTGTTGTTTTTCAAATTAAACACTCTTCTCCAGGAAAAGTAAACTTTGGAATCAAACACACCTTTCTTTTTCTGCTGCTATGCTTCTTTGAAATTTTGTCCCTCTTGTCTGTATAGTAGAATAAGCAACGCTCATCATTAGAAACTGAGTATGGGAAAAGGTGCTAGAAAAACACAACAGGTTTCTACAACTTTACCAAATTACCACACATACCTTTTGAATGTTTAGACTTACTACTAGAGTGATTTCTACCCTGGGAAAGTTTGCGAGCCCTTTCAGCATCTAGTTGAGCCCTGTACTCCCTCATCATCTTATCTGCATCTGCTTCCAGCTCCCCCTTTTTCAGTTCTTCTTCCTAGTAAATAAATTACAACAAATCAAGTCAAACAAAAATTAAATAACAGCACTAATGTCCTTAAAAATTGACACAAAATTGTGCAGATTAAGATGTAAGACAAAGCAAACAATAAAAAAAGTTTGACTGATTAAAGGGACAAGCTGATGAAGACAATGTATGCGAACAAATCATCAAAGTTTTAAGTGATTAAGTATCAATAAACAAGTAGAAATGCTGATGATCTAATCCTTAGGGGGCGTTTCTTTCAAGTTTAGGAATCACATTCCCGGGAAGTGAATGACTATACCCATATTTGTTAATGGTTAAGAATAAATTATTCGCATGTGAGAAGGTGGGATTGTGCATTCCCATGGAGTTCTATATGTTTTCTTTTATTATTAGAAGAAAAAAAAACTATAACTACCACTTTTATTGGGAACATTCAATTGTGTGCCAAACATTTAAAAAAATAAAAAATATCCAGGAATTGAATTTTCATCTATATATTCCTGGGTAAGTTATTCTTGGGAATAACTTTCGAGTCTGTGTAACAAACGCCCTCTTCAGTTGGTAATTGAAGTTGACTGTTACGACAGGAAGGATAAAAAATAAAATTCCATAGAGATGATTTTCCAAAAATTCTTTCAAATAATAAGTGAAGTTGAGGGTAGGGGCAAGGAAATCCACCTTTCGACAGGCGCTTAATGTTTCAAAACCAAATCTATATATCATTATATTTATTTGGAAGTGCGGCAGGGCACGCACACACAGAGATCAAGAGGAGGTTCTATTTCAAATGAAGGCCCAGCACAAGTCTGAGAATAAGAGGTTGAGGGCATCTGTGTCACAAGGATCAAGTAGAGAGAAGGGGAGTGTCAATTGATTAAGAGGAGTTGAGGCAAAGGGGGTAAAGGTGTTTCAGGTCTCTTAAAGTACAGGTTGTGCCACATCTATCACCCAGCTCAACCTGTCACACAGCAAGACTTTCTCTTCCGGCCCTCTAATAATTCCAAAACAAAACTATTTTGGTCTTGCAGTGTAACAATCGTCGGCATAGCCAGACTTCAGAGTTGAGAGGTGCAGCAAACTTGAAAGATGGTGCTATCCAACAAGTAAACTGCATTCTTACAACCATGGTGCAAAACTCTATTTTAGTCTCAAAAAGATTCACCAGCCAACTTTTGTCATTTTGAAATATTCATGTTTAAAAATATGACTCCGGCAATGCTACAAAATAAAACAAGTAAATTAAGAAGAAATTAAAAAACAGGTAAATTTGGCGGGCAGGGGAGAGACGTGTTTTTAAACTTAGGCATTGACTAAAATAAACTAACACTAAATATCATACATCTGAAGCATGGGTACTCCAAACATGGAGAAGTACCGGTAACAGGTACGCACCCGGGTACTCGTAACTTGGTACCGAGCCGTACCTATTTTTACTTAGTTATTTCATCATAGTTGGTGCAGCAAAAACGTACTGGCGTTAAAAAAATAACCAAAATTATCTTGCTTTTGATGAAAATAGTAGAGGGGATAC
>Ga0228710_1003200_pt1 | contig 26108 bp, 4 predicted proteins | sample MedpolnodulmetaG_FD_177995 | JGI IMG/M metagenome (GOLD analysis project Ga0228710, IMG submission 177995) | Root nodule microbial communities from Medicago polymorpha collected in Santa Monica, California, United States - pink nodules | ecosystem: Host-associated > Plants > Roots > Nodule...
TTTAAAACCCAAAACTTTACAATCAAACTCTCTAATCATCTGTTAAAAGTAAATCAAATTAAACAACTCCCTGTTGGAACGATACTCTCTTTTTACTACTTCGGCAAAACCGTACACTTGCGGTTTTTCTCATCATGCATCAGGAACATAGCCTTACCATCTTTCTTCTTCAAATCTTTGTGTGATGCTTGTTGTACATCAGTTGCATTCGCTGCTAGTGTTGGTATGCCTTCATTCACAGTTTTAACTACATCTTGGAACCTGAAGATCACCTTCATCTTCACGGTCCATTGATCAAAGTTCTTGCCTTCAAAGACTGGTAGATGCGCAGGAATATTGTTGTTATGAGTTGTCATTCTTCACGAATTCTCTAACAACAGTGAACGAACCAGGCTCTGCTATACCAATTTGATGGAACAACGTATAAAGATTGAATGAAACCAACACTTAAAACTGTGTTCAATTGAAGAAGATGAAATTGGGATTCTAGGGTTTCTATGGTTTTTTTTTGAGAGAGAGAGATAGAGATAGAGAGAGAGAGAGAGAGAGAGAGATACGAATAAAAGACTTGTGTAATTTTATTGAATGAATTGAACTAATTATTTACAAGAGTGATGAAGTATATATACATCAAGTGATGTAACAAAATTGAAACAAACTCCTAACAAACTTATTACTTCACATGCAAGTAACTTGAGTTAGTTACTTCAAGTGCAAGTTTCTAAACAAACTACTAAACAAAGATAAGACTAATTCTAACTAAACTAAATTACTAAACCAATAATATGCAATGTCAAAGTTCGAACCTGAAATCTCTCACTTATTAACTTTAAGAGTGTGTTTGGATGAGGTAATTGAGATATTTTAAAAATTTAGAATTCTAGGCAATTCAAATGAGTCAATTATATCACTTTCATTTCTCAATAATTTTGTTTAGATGGAGTAATAAAAAATTGATTGTCATCATTTTTGGGCAACTTTTATAAATTTTAATTTTTTTGGACCAAATTTAAAAATTAAAATTACGAGTCAATTTGTAAATTTCAATAAATTTAGGGTCAAATTATTTTATTTTATTTTTAATTTAAGGGGTCAGTTTGCAATTTTTTGGAAATTTATTGAGGTCAATTTGAAAATTTTGGAAAATTTGATGACCAAAATGCAAAATTTTAAAAATTATAACAATGAAGAAATTTGAAATTCTTATCTTTTGGGTGTCATTTGAAATTCTCTAAATATAACTTGAACAAACAACTTCAAAAATTTCTATCATTTTAAAAATTCTATAAATTATTATCCAAATAATGAAATTCAGCTCAAAGTATTTGAATTCCCTCAATATTAGACTACCTCAAAACATCATTCCATCCAAACACACTCTAAGAAGTGAATTCCTCAAAACAAAATTATAGAGTGAAATTTTGGCCATCAGACTATTTAACCAAAAGAAATAAATATTGGCAAACAAGGGTTTTTCCCCTCAAGAAAAAATAGCAAACAAGAATTATTTTCCCTTTAGGTTTCCTCAACTTGAAAAATTATATTCAAAACATATCGAGTACTAAATCTGAGTATATCATTTGTCGGAATTCAAACTTTATTTCAACATCCCCTCCAAAGAAAAAAAACTTGATTTCAACATGTTGTGGAAATCAAACCTTTGATAGTAAAAAAGAGGAGCTTTAGTAACAATTTTATATATAGTTAAATTTAGTCAATAATTTTAATTTTTTACTGGTAGTACAAAGAAAAAAGTTTGGTATACTTTATTTTCAATATTATCATGCAGGCAAGTAAGCTTGTACTATATAACAAAAGATTGCTGAGAAAAATAATTGCTTTATGTTTTATTTTACCAGAAGAATCAGACAAGATTTACCCGTTCATAAGTTGAAAGGAAGAACCAATCAATTTGCAGATTTGTTCAACTGTGGTCGGTTCTTAATCTTTCAGAAACAAATCGAAACTAAGCTCAACTAGTTTATTTTTTACCAAACATTATTTTTTAATACTTTCTTATTAATAATTAATCATCGGACTTAATCGTGGTTAAATCAAATAAGGGTTTAATAATTTGTTAAGACTTCTAAAAAATATTCCTTCAAAATAAGACTTAAAAAAATAAAAATAAAATAGTCCATGTCATATAGATTCAACAATGTTTTACATTTGTTGCCGAAGTCTAACACAATTCTCTCTTTTTATCTGAGCTTGCGACAAACTATGCTTAGCAAGACTAAGAAATCTAAAAAAGTAATTTTGATATTTAATAATTTAGTGATTAATTATTAGAGCTTTTTTTTTTAAAAGAAATTAGAGTTGTTTTTTATATATCTAAAAATAATTGTTATTGAAAAAGATTTTAAGAAAAGCTATTCAAGACAACTTTTTATTTGAAGTAGTTTATAAATTTTACTTTTTCGATTCTAATCTTTTGAGTTAAATAAGTTTTTAATCCGTATAAATATATCAACATGCAAATTTCGTTTTTAATCCATCAAAAAAAATTCTTTAAACAATGATCCTTCAAATATTTTCTATTACCATTTTTATCTGTGTTTTTAAGTTAACTCACTTGTTTCCTTCAATTTTTTGTATTTGTTTTTGGAGACAAGCTTAGAATATTATAAGAATTTCGCTCAAATAAATTTAGAATATTTTTAACAAAAGATTAATTAAATATATTTTTTAAGCACCAAAATCATAAAAAAATCATATTTAATTCATCTATTCTTAAAATCTTATAAACTTTTGGTAGGAAGATTTCTATAATATATCAAACATGACAACAAAAATTAATTCAAAATTTCAAATGTACAATGAATCGACTTAAAATAGTGACAACAAAGGCAGATAGAGAATGCTTGAAGAACCATTGTATGTAAGAAAATTTTAGAGGAACTAAAAACAAAATTTGATATATTTATGATGAACAAAAACTTATTTAACCTGTTGAATTTGACTTAAAGTCGCATCATGCATCAAGAGTAGGAAGCAAATATTGTAAAACTCGTGTTTCTGCACTATCGTCTGCGTGACACACATTCATCTTTGGGCGGCATGGGTGAGGCGCATTTCTTCATGTTTTTGCTTGTTGTTGCATGTGTGGCACGCGCTTACCTACTTGAGGTGCATGGTACCATTTTGTGAACCTCTATTTAAGCCTTTTCTCACTCTTTCCCATGTAATTTTGTCAAACCAAATGAGGGAACTTAGACACTATGGTCGCGTATCTTTGGGTGAGATTTTTGGGTTGGTAAACACTTCACAAATACCTTGTGTAGTGAGAAATCATTAGACGAAGGATAGAAAAGTTTTCTCTCTTCTGTGAGCTAAAAAATGTATAGAAATTAGGGTTTGTTCTTTTAGAGCATGTGAAGCTAATTTCTTGTAACAACTTTGTATCACTCATTTCATAATGGAATATTGTAGAGCTGCTCTCTTCTCTAGACATAGGTCAATTTGAGTCGAACTTGACAAATAAATATTGATGTGTTGTTTCTCTTCTCTCATATTCTCCTGTTTTGGTTATGCTTATGGTGTTACTATGCTTAGTTACTAGGTCTATTAAAGTTGTTGCTGCTTGAATCTAATTTGGTTTGGTTGCTACTTACTCTTGTTCCACACATCTAAAGATGAATGGTTTCATAATGTTGAATGATGTAACTAATTTATTTATCTTTTAATTTTCATCATTGTAGTATATGTGTCCAAATAATTTTATCTGTATTTGTGTCTATGTAAGAGTATCTTCAATGGAAGGGGTCTTAAACATTTAAGACTCGGTACCTATTAGGTACCCCATTGGGGAAGAACTTTTTTGGGATCTTATAAGACTCGTGATCTCACTTAAGACCCCCAATCTTAAGCGGGATTCACACTATTTTAATATTAAAAATTGAGATGTAATGATTTAAAGTGATTGATAGTTAATTAGTGGGTCCCATTTTAGAAATTTGTGTGGGATGCAAGGTTGGAGGGAATGAGTGTTTATTAGGTATTACTATGAAAAAATTATAAATAAATGATGTGTACACGTGAGACACATTTAAGTATCCAAAAATGGATGTCTCTATTGTAAATGCTCTAAGTGTGATTTGATTTCCGAATCCACAACATAGAGAAACCATTTTATTTACAAATGAAAATTTCCAAATGAAACCATTTTATTTAAAAAGAGATTTTCTTTTTCACCAAAAAAACAACTTGTTATAAAGGGACCATAAAGAATATGGAATATATTTAATTGAGAGGTCTTGTCTACTAAATCTCTAATCTGATTTTAATAACATTGTGTTTTACTCTATTTAGTTGAAACAAAAGTAGAAGGAAGCAACATACAAAGTGTGGCATTTTTTGTTTTTTTGGTACAACAAAGTGTGACACTTTGACACAGCTAGGATTGAAGCAAAGTGAGTCAAATACAGACCCCTTAGCTTAGCTGGTTAATTGTGCCAACAGAAAGGCCATACCAACCATGTCAATATTCATAGAGATTTCCAGATTCCCACGCCTAATAATACAGTTACGAAATTGGGATTGTACACTACATTTATGGGGCCACAAAATAGTGTAAAGTGTAATTGAAGAAACTAAAATAGAAGTGGGGGTGGGAATAGAAATTTGTGAAAGCGAAATATTAGATATCTTATCTTATATTTAATTAAGAAATTGGTTGGGTTGAGATTTTTATTTGATCATGCTAATTGCGTGCTTGTCAAAGCTACTTGCAGCAAAGTCAAAAATTACTTAATCCATTGGAAGTTATACTCTTTTGACGGCTAAACACTTATAAGTTCTAACCAAATATTAAACAATTAATTAGTAGAGATAAAACAAAATCTCATGCTTGAATGGCCCATATATGGAATACAATATTGTTTTTCCTAATATTTGTGAATATCTTCATAGCAATAGTATTAGTGTTTTTAATATAAAACAAATATTGTTAGTGGTGCTATGATACTTTTCACTTAAGATTCATGTTTGAAGTAAATGTGATTTCATCTTACTATATTTTTTTGGGTTAGGTTAAGTTTTCTTGGGTTAGGTTAGGTTAATAGATCAGTAGTTGTTTAAATTTTGATAACGTCAAAGGGACTTTTTTTATATCCCACGCAAAATTTCAATCAAAGATGATGAAACTTATAAGGGATAGACGAACCAAACATCCATGTCAATAAAAAAGAATAATGCTCAATTTTGTAAATATAATCTTCTTCATTTATCAATATTTTAAAATGACTTATGCAATATTAAAATGTTTAACAAAATAGGAGTTTTTGTTTAGATATCTTAATGCATCCATGATATTAATCATATCATCGAATTTAAAAGGTTAATGAGTTTCACATAATTGTTCTAAACAATTCAAGTTTGATTTTTAGGTGAAATAATTCTTATTTTATCATCTTTCAGTCGAACTCTAGATTACTAAGATTCCTAAAAACAGGAGGGTTAACACCAAAATCAATCATATATGCTAGTAATTTAACATTAGTTTCAATTGTATTAAGATATTATTAGCTAACTTAATATCGATAATTTGTTGACCTTGTTGGGTTATGAGGAGAGCCCGGAGAATCATCCATACCGGATCAATGGCAATTATACAAGTGAGTTTGATATCACAACTTAACCCAAGACATTGGGTCATTGAGTTTATGAAACTTCTAATTTATCGGTTAACCTCCATTTTTTTCACGCAATGTTTAACTTCCGACTCACATTTGTTGCACACAGTGGCGGATCTTGACTAATTTTATAGGGGGATATATATATATATATATATATAAGTGTTTTCATTAGTAAATACACTTTTTTTGAATAAAAATAAAAATGCATTATAAAAATAGAAAAATGAGCCAGGAAGACTCGAACTCATAGCCTCAAGTTTCAAATGACATTGCATTTCCACCACGACACACGCGAAACCTATGCAATATTATGCATAATATAGTATTTATTAGATATTTGGGGGGAGCCATGGCTACCATGGGCTCCCACCAAAATCTGCCACTAGCTGCACAACAATCTCTCCATAAAGTGTGAGTTTATCATTTTATTTTTCTCCCTCTTAAGTGGAGTTTTTCATCCATATATGTTTGTACTTGCACCGTTGTTGTCGTTGCATCAAAAGGACACGTCATTTGACCATCATTGTCAAAAAGACCCTCGATGTAAGGAGCTGGTGGAATACTTGGTCGAACCATCGGCTCTGATACCACTGTTGATTGGTTAATGAGGGGAGCATGGAAAGTAATCCATATTGGCTCAAGAGCAACCCACAATTGAGTTGGAAACCATATCTCAAACAAAACCTTGATCCATTAAATTTATGTATCCTCTCACATATATGTTTTTCAACCTCCACTTTTTTAAGCAATATGAGACTTCCAACTCACACTTGCTCCACAACAATATGATGTTGTTTTCAAAAATAAAAAATGAAATACAATCCTATATTTTTAGGAATAAAATGGATATTTACTTCGATCCAAAACATCAGATGAAAATCCTTAAAACAACTTTATTCAAGCTTATTGACGTAAAGTATTTCATTATGATACTTTAATCAACTTTTTCGATATGTATCACAAGTCATATTTCTCCTACTTAGGACAAACTGATTGCTTTCTTTTTTTTCTTTTTATTTAGAGAATAAAGAATAAAAGGAAAAAGTTGTCCCATGAACATAGTTTAATTTGTCCCATGAATTTAAGTCGCAAATTTCTCGCTTATTCATTCAAAGGATGAAATTTGATTCACTATGCTATTTGATAAAAAATAATAAGAAAATGTTAACGAGTGTCTCTTGAACACTTTTTAAGAATTTTAATTATTATATTTTATAAAAAAATTGTGTATTTAAACATTACAAATTGTAATATCTATTTTTTCGAATAAATAACTCCTGAAATTATGATTTTAAAGAATGTTTGAGGGATTTGTTGACAAAACCCAAAAATTGCTAATCATTTATGATGATTAATACGAGTATTCTCTATGTACTTTTTCTTTTGTAGTGATAAAGTAGTAAAGGGAAGACTTTAACAAAAGAGAACAAAAAAAAGTAAACAAATAATAATAAAAGGAATTTTCTTTACTATAAAAATCTAAAGTGGAAATATACCAAACCAAAGAGTGCTCCACAAATAATTGATTGGTTCAGCGAATATATTTTAATACAATCATGGATGACCATGAAATATTATATATACAACTAAGTCTACAACAACCCTTACCAATTCGCAGCCTCACTAGCTTGATCAAACCACTGCGACGCAATTTATACAAAGTCAAGAAAATGCTAATAATTATTATAAGAAGATCATAAATTCATAATAGTAAATATTTAGTTAATTAAATAGTTGAACCTAAATGGCTAATAAATGAAGGGTTTTTCTAACCTGTGCAAGATTGCACACGATAAGGGGTGATTAATGTACCACTTTAGTGAGTTTTACCAAATCTAATTAATGAGTCTTTATTTTGAAAATTGATTTTTTTTACATTATGCCACTCGACACCTTTCTATGCCATAACCAGTATCATAATTTTTTTTCTTTTTTAGGGGTGAGGTAGAAAGAAGTCTCAGTTCTTATGTAGATTAAATAGACAAGGGGTGATTCCATTTGTTTATTATCATTTATTGTAATGGCCTTGTATATTGAATTACCATTATCAATCTCTCTCAGATTTCTCTGTAATTTATAATATGACTAATTTGACGAAGCTTCGTGCTGGTTTTGTTGAAGAGCATGAAGTAATTTCTTCCATATGTCGTGAAAAAAGCAAGGCATGATCATCACTACACCTGAATTGTGTTTATGAGAAAAACAGAAAAATTAGGACAGAAAGAGAGAGAAACGATTTATGAGAAAAGTCAAGCTAATTAATTGTGCTATAGTTAATTGAGGAGAGAAGGAAAAAAAATCAATTTTCAAAATAAAGACTCATTAATGAGATTTGGAGAAATTCACTAAAGTGATGCATTAATCACCCCTTATCGTGTGCAATCTTGCACAGGTTAGAAAATCCCATAAATGAATTGTTAAAAGAGACTCAAGTTTGAATCTTGATAGGATTTATTATTAATTAAATTTTAATTATCTTTTGACCGAATTTTAGAGTATCAAAACTTTTTTCGGATTTTTGTTTGCAGAAGAAGCAAAGAGTTTTGAAAAAATAATGTCTTCACGTAATTAAATATACTTTTGGGTTTAAATATAACCTTAAAACATGTCGATATTAAACTCTTGACAGAGAATTTTGTATTCACTGTAATTTTAATAAAATATTAGACTAATTACACATATGTGATGTGGTCATTACAACAAAATTGTACTCCATTCTCTCTTTTTTATAAGAGAAAAATTAATCGATAAAAATTAATCTATTTGATATGTTCACTATAATATTAACAAAAGATTAAACTAATTACACATATGTGACTGTGGCAATTACAACAAAGTTGTACTCTATTCTCTTCTTTTTATAAGAGATAAATAGGTCGGTAAAAATTAATCTATGTTAAAAATTAGATATATCTATTTTTATTGACTAATTTGTTTCACTAAAGTAATTATTGCCCTTTTAGTTTTACCTCTTTCTTGTTTGACTATAGAACCCAACGTTGTCAAATAAAACTTGCGGCGGACTTTCAATAAATAGCCGCTATATACTTTCTTTTCACACACATTTATCAAATATGAATGAATTTGACCACATAATTGTCATATTAAAATATTGTCAACTTTGTACAAAAAAAAAAAATTGTCAACTAGCTCATCACCAAAGGAAAACCGTGTGCATATATAACATCAATAATTTTCATCAAACAAGTAAAACCAAAACACCCTTCAAAAGAAAAAAAATATATACAAAATTTCTCAAAACCAACCACAAGTTGTAATAAAATATAATAGTATGATTATTATTCATTGCTAGCCAAACCAAGCCAGCAAAGCAAACCCATATTTCATTCATTGAACAAGTTTGTGTCTTACACATAGAAAAAACAACAACAACCCAAATTGTATAAGACTATAGTTTCTTTAATAACTTAAATAATAATTCCTTATTTTAATTTTTTTTTAAGTTCCTTCATCTATCTTCTATCTTTTATCTTCAATGAAAAGTCATCACCATCATCTTCTTCATGCTTCATTTTCTTCTAATAATTCTATCATACCCTTGAGTTCTTCCAATCATCAATTACCAAAAAATATGGCAATATCACCTCAAACATTCCCAACTACTAAACCACCTTCATCAGAAACGGCGTCGTTTATTACCCCAAATATCACTAACTTTAACCTCCTCCATTCTCTTTTACACCTCACAAATCAAATATGTTCATTAAACGCAGCTCCATGGTGTCGTTTCCTTTTAAACAAAATTTCTTCCTCCACTATACGTAAAACGCACCTCCTCGGTGTCGTTTTCGATGACCTAATTCGAAATTCAGTTTCGATATCAGTTTCATCTTCGAATTCAACTCGTCAAAATTCTTATGTTCTTTGTTTAGAAGAAATGTATATTGTGCTTCATAGGATTAAAACTCTGCTCGAAGATTGTTCTAATGGAAGCAAATTCTCTATTCTTATGCAAATTGAAACTGTTGCTGATAATTTCAACAAATTAACAGGTGAATTATCAACGCTTCTTGATGTTTTTCCAATTCAAGAAATGAACTTAAACGATGATGTATTGGAGCTTGTTGTTTTGATCAGAAAACAGTGTTCAGAAACGAAGAATTTGTTAGGTGAAGAACAAATTCATCTCCGAAACGACGTTGTTTCTGTTCTAGAAGGAATCAAGAAAGAAATTGTTCCAAAAGAGGAAAAATTATCTTCAATTTTTGAGAAATTGGAGATTTGTGATTCTTCAAGTTGTAGAAGTGAGATTGAAATTCTTCAGGAAGAAATTCAGAATCGGAACGAAGAACAATCGAAATCGGAGATTGTTGCTTTGATCGGACTTGTTCGTTACGCAAAGTGCGTTCTTTTTGGTGCGACGACGGCGTCGGGAAATGATGGCCGTTTACGGCGGAATCAGTCGTTGGAGGTGGTGGTTCCGGCGGATTACCGGTGTCCGATAAGTCTTGAACTGATGCGGGAGCCTGTCGTCGTGGCAACAGGACAGACGTACGATCGTGTTTCTATTAAGCTTTGGATGGATTCTGGACACAACACGTGTCCTAAAACAGGTCAAACCCTGGCCCACACGGAGTTAATACCTAACCATGCTTTGAGAAATATGATAGCTATTTGGTGCAAAGAACAGAAAATTCCATTTGAAGGTGAAACGGTAGCCGTTAAAGTTAACGGCGGTGTTACAAATAAGACAGCTTTGGAAGCAACAAGAATGACGGCGGCGTTTTTGGTCAACAAGTTGACGTTGACTAACGGTTCTTTAGCGTCGATGGAAGAGACAAATGGTGTCGTTTACGAGCTTCGAGTTTTGGCGAAATCAGATTCAGAGAGCCGAGCTTGTATAGCCGAAGCTGGAGCTATAGAGATTTTGGTTCAGTTTTTAAGCTATGAAGTTGGTTCGCAAAATCCGAGCCTACAAGTTAATGCAGTTACAACGATATTAAATCTCTCGATACTTGAAGCAAATAAGAGAAGGATAATGGAGACTGAAGGTGTATTAAACGGTGTAGCAGAGGTTTTAAGATCGGGTGCCACGTGGGAGGCAAAGGCAAATGCGGCGGCTACCGTGTTTAGTTTAACTGGAGTGGTGCTTTTTAGGAAGCGGTTAGGTAAGAAGACACGTATCGTTAGTGGATTGGTTGAGTTGGCGAAGAATGGGCCTGAGGGTGCGAAGAGGGACGCATTGGCGGCAATTTTGCATCTTGCAGCAGATAGGGAGACAGTGGCGAGGTTGGTAGAGAGTGGGGTGGTGGAGATGACAGCGGGGATTATGGCGGTAATGCCGGAGGAGGCGGTGACGATACTTGAAGCGGTGGTTAAGCGTGGTGGATTGGTGGCGGTTGCGGCGGCTTTTGTGGGGATAAAAAAATTAGGGACGGTTTTAAGGGAGGGATCAGAGAGGGCGAGGGAGAGCGCGGCCGCGACGCTTGTGACAATGTGTAGGAAAGGTGGATCAGAGATTGTGGCGGAGCTTGCAGCGATTCACGGTGTGGAAAGGGTGATTTGGGAGTTAATGGCGGTGGGGAGTGTGAGAGGGAGGAGGAAGGCGGCGACGTTGTTGAGGATTTTACGTCGGTGGGCGGCAGGTTTGGACGGTGGTGAAACGGAGGGATTTACATCAACAAACACTTTTGTTAGTACGTCAACTACAATGGTTGTTCCAACTACAACTTCATTAGCACAGTAACACACGTTAATTTGTAAATTTCTCATGTGTTGTTGTAACATTGTTTTTTCTTAATTCATTGGTTTTGCCATTTGTAAAATGTAATTCATGAAGCAATGTTTTTTTCTTCATTTAATGAAAAATATAATGACATTCTTTCATTGTTTGTATATTTTTTTTCATTTTAATTTGAGTTATTAAGAAATGAAAAGTGATCGTCTTTGCTCTTGTAAATGAATTTTTGAATACTTGCAGTTAACATAAATTTTGATTCTCTTAGCATGTGATTGACTCATTCATTCAACCTGGGGCATTTTCCTGTGATTCTTTGTTTTGGCGGTGATGATTCAAATCATGGTAACACAAGTAATGAGACTAATCAAATCATGGTGTCGAAAATGAGTTTATGTTCGATTATTTCCAGTGGGATTCGAACCTGGTAGTCTTGAGACTCAAATCATGCTAGATTAGAATCAAAGTAAAAAGGAAGAAAACATAATTCAAATCATGCATGTTTTTGTATAAAAATATGGTATTTCAAGCAAGCGAAGTTGCTTAAAAGTTTTCTTGGTGAGAGCTTTTTGATAAGTAATTTAGGTTGGAAAACAGATTCTAAACATCTGGGGTTATTAGGAATGATTAGGTGAAAGATTCAAGCTTTCTCTATTATTGAATCCTAGGGTGAAAATAATCAAGGATTGAGAGAAGGGGTTGAAGAAAAATTTAGGGTTTGTTCGGCTTGAATAGTTGGGGTTACTTTCTTGTAACCTTTTTGCATCTCTTATTAATTATAAATTGAAGAATTGCTATCTCCTGCAGATGTAAGTATATTTTGAGCCGTATTGAGTAAAAAATTATGATGTAATTCATCTACTTTATATGTTTAGTCTTTCATTTAATTTTTTGGATTATTTATGCACATTAGTTATATATTCGTTCTAGGTTGAATCTTTATTTATTGGACTATTTAATTTTGGTTGTTGTTGTTATTTGTTCCATTTTTCTTGTTGAATTCATGATGTCAAATTTTGCATGTCAAAGCAGAAAGTTTATTGTCTCTGCATGGATTGTCGTCAACTTAGCAATTCACTTAACTTATTTAAACTAGAAAGAAATAAAGGGTATTAGGGGTTGCACTTTTGAATTGTCCGCTCAATGTGAGTAGTAGTTGTTTGTAGAAAATAAAGATTTGCTTCAAATGTTAGGATATGATTATGATTCTTCGAATTTCCTTTGTCTTCTTTGTCGGATTAATGCAATAGTCAATATCAGTTATGCCTAAGTACTTTATAAAAGATGGTTGATTATGAATTGTTATAGATCAGTAGAGTTACGCAAGGTGTATTTAACTAGAGCGGTACTAGAGCTGTCAAAACGGGTTAGCCCGTATCAGCCGGCCCGCTAAGCCCGATTAATTGTAGGGCTTTGGCCTTAAATATTGAGCCCGAATTTTTATAGGGTGTTTTAGCCCGGTCCTAAAAATCCATGCACCGGTTTGGTTTAGCCCACACGGGCCGCGGGTAGCCTGCATAACAAAAAAAATCTTATATATTATATATGTGTTTTAAATAATTCTTTATTTAGATAATTAATAAAGTTAAAAATAAAAGTGAAAATTCAATGAATTAACACACAAATATAAAAGTAATATAAAATTATATTTACTCGTTTCGTTATTTTTAATTTTAAAGATCAAATATATAAATATGTACAACTATAATGTACGTAATTTATTTAAAATTGTTTTCCTTGCCATTTTAGTTTGCGACGTTTGTACGAAAATGTTTACAATATTTTTTTGGAATAGACATTATTTAAACATATTAAAAAATATTATTTATAAGAAATTTTATAGAAATATTTTATAGTAATTTTTAATTTTTCAAAAAAGTAATTTTAATCCGGGTCGGGCCCGTTTAGCCCACGCCTCGTTTTGGGCCGGGCTCGGGTAGTATTTTTCAAGCCCAAAAAGGACCGGTAGCCCGTTTTGATAGCTCTAAGCGGTACACCAAGTAAATTTTCAAGGATGATTCGTAATCTAACATCATACTTAAAAGCCCTAATTTGATTAAGATAAATAAGTACCTTACTACACATGTGCTTGTTTGGATTAAAGCAAGGTAAGTCAGCTTTATATCCTAATCTAGAGAACATACATAGATAAGTCCTCATACTTAGTACGTCTAAGGTCTATTAGATACAACTAGATTGATGACCCGTGCGTCGCAGGAGTCTTATGAGCTGAAGATCTTTGGATAACAGTTTACAAGATCTTTGTACTAATGTTATTAATGCGTAATAAGTAATTTTTTTTATTACTACTTAGGAGCTACAGTTTGGAAAATTGCTGATGACACATTGGAGAAGGCTGAGAAACACATGTAAAAGACTAAAATGCCCTTCGACAGTTAACTGTCGAGGTTTTCTTCGGTAGTTAACTGTAGAGGAAACATCAAACCTGATTTTTTTTTTTTTGCAAAAACCTTAAATTGTCATTATTAATATTTATTGATTTTAATTTTTTCAATCATTATTTTGGCACGTTTCAAACAATTGCAGTATTATACTTATGAGTATATATATGTTAATGAGAATAGCATTTAAATCCTCTAAAAAAACATTTCAATGAGTATAAAAATTAAACATTTGAATATTATTTTGTACATTAAAAAAAATAATAATAGTATTTTGTTATATTATATTAAATGAAATTGTTATTAAAGAGGTTATAATTATAATTATATGTTAAAATTCAAGGGGTTATAAATTTGGAAGATACTATTTACATAATTATTATTAAAAGAAAAAGATATGATTTATGTCTGTAGTAGCCCAAGTTCTAATTACAATAACTAATTGTTAAAAAAAACGAGTAATAACTAAGAATTAATAGAATCCTTAAAAAGAAAACTAAGATTTAATAGTAATAAATTAACAATTTCAAAAAAGGCAAATTTTTCCAAGTCTTATTAATTAAAAAAACTGAAACGTCTTTGTCATTTGTTTTCCTCGGTAGTTAACTGCAGCCGAATTTATTTTTCCTCGACACTTAACTACCGAGGGATATTTTCGTCTTTTACATGTGTTTCTCAGCCAAACAACTAGTTTATACAGCAATTTTCTACAGTTTGCCATTGCTATAACTGATCACATTATAAGAATGATATTGCATTTCATTTTATTTGAAATTGGCTATTTGCAAAAGGATTACACTGATATCAAACCAATCCATTTATTTGCAGATTCAAGATCAATACAATTAAGGCTACATTTAAAGTTGAATGTGCAATTGCTTTAGTGACTTTGCTATTAACAGATACCAAATAAAAAAACACCGCAGTTTAGAATGGAAAAGAAATTCGATACTTAATTAAACTGAAATTGTCTTCCTGGAGAAACATAATATAAAGCGTATAAATAGCAAATTGCTTTAGTTATGTATTGAATAACATCCTAATTATATACGATAAATACATGAAATAATTGATAGATAGAACAACTCTACTTACACAAGTATCATGCTTCAATAAACCAAAGCTAAGGATCCTTTTTTTCTCTCTTTGGTTTGGGGCCCTTTGGTTTCTGTAGAGAGAGAAAGAAAAGAAGAAGTTGCAGAGAAGATGGGGAGAGAAAGAGAAAGATGGTGCACCTCTATTTTTTCCATCTGATGTTAATGACTTGGCTAAGTCATGCGTTGGAAACAGCTTAATGTGTGCTGAGTGGAAATTTCAAAGGACAAAATTAAAATCAGCTTAAGAAAAAATTTGTAATTCAAATTGCAAAAATAATAGGAGGGAAGTTTTTTTAGGGTTAAAGTGAGTAACAATTAATGCAATAAAATTAGAGGGAAAAAATTAGGTTAAGTGATGAGTGACCTAATAAACTTTAAGAATAAGTGATGATCACTCCATGTGTTCCTTGCTTTTTCACTTTTCTTCAGAGTTGGTGTTAGTGTAATTAATGTGTCTTTTTTGTGTGTTAATATTATCAAATTGTTCTTTGTTTATATGTGTATTAAATTTGACAATTTCAAAACAAGTTAGTAGGATTAATTAGGGGTATATTTAGGAAAAAATAATAAATACATCTAGTAATTTGAAAAAGAGTTTACATTTAGAGACAGAAATAAAGTCAAACGAGTGTTTAGTTATAAAAACGAAGGGAGTATATTTTATTTGTGTTGAGGGGTTTACAAGCATCAGATGCTTAGAAATTGAAAAATAAGACTTTATCATAACTGAGTAAGAAAAATTGCATTAATTGATTCCAACAAATAGAATCAAAGGGAGTTTATTTTCTCATGGCAACATAAGACATAAACAAAAATAAACTACAAAACATATTCAGGAGAGGAGATGGAGAAAACCTAGTCATAGGGACGAAACTAGGTCTTGGACATTAGGGGCTACCGCCACCCCAAGGTCTAAAACTGTATGAGTATACATAGTTGAAGATACATGTTCTCCTCCCTAATTTGTGATGCTGTTGTTGATTGAATTAGATAACATCATTGCTCATTAATTACCTTAGACTATATACATCGATGAGTTCAAGAAAAGTCTCATTGTACCCCAATACAAAATGGTTGCATTAATTTATAGTATTATTTCCACACAACCTTAGATATTTACAAGCTCTTTCCAATGTCAGTTCATACATATTTCAAAATGATATTAATTATTGCGTCAGAAAAACAATTGTTGTAAATTTAATTTGGTTATTTTAAAATATTTTTTTTGTTAAGATCATTAAAGTTAGACATTTTCTTAAAAGAGTCTAATCGTGAAAACACACACTTCAATATATTAAATGTCTCTACATCATTTACCATGTAATATCTACAGGACAAAACAAAAATACAACACCTTAACCATTACAAAATTATTGAAATGAATTTATTATTTTTTGTATATATAACTATTTAGATTTTAATTTTGATACATTGTCTAAAAATCACAACCAGTTATATGTGTAATTTTAGAAATAATTATGACTAAAGTCTAACATTTTTATTTATTTAATGATTATGATTGATTGATAATGTAACTTTCTTTTACAACGACGGTGTATATAATTTAAATATAAATATTTTTGCATCTCCAATACCTAATATGTGCTTAATTCAATGTTAGTTTAAGATTTCAAACAAAACAAAGAAGTACACATAATTTTTGCCACCCTTAACAGAAAAAATTGGTTTTGTTCCTGCCTAGATGCTCCTTGATACTTGACTTGCTCTTTGCCTTCACCTTGCACCACCAAGTTTATGAAAGAATAAAAGTGTTTGTAAGAGTCTATTTATAGACAAGTTTAGAATTGGGTTAACAAACTTTTTCCACTTGATCTGGTTTGAAAAACAAGTCTAAAGGAAAAACTACCTGGAGCCGTGCGCCTAGGCCCGCACTCTGGGAGCGCATGGGACAATAGCATTGTGCCTTTGGCACTGTCATCCGTTTGGGCCACACCCTGGGGCACATGGGGTAGAAAATTGGCCGGAAAATACTATTTTTCTTTGTTTTTTGGCTGATCTTCTTCCATGCTTTCATCTTGAAACTTGAGACATTATTTTTCCACATTGTATTGCTTTCAAAAACTTTCTTGAACTTCATTAGTCTTCATTCTCATGCCTCCATAAGTCCATGTGATTTCTTAATTTTCCGATTTACACGCTTTCTCCCTAAAATGACTCAAAACATCTATGGAATTGCCAGTTTTGAAAAGAAATGAAATTACATGAACTCAAATGCAAACAATACAAAATGTTCTTTAAACCATAAACAAATCCTCTAAAATATCTCTAAAATGACCTCAAACTCTACTAAAACGACTCAAAAACATAGCTAAAATAATGCAAGAGATCATGTCATCAATTCAAAACATAAAGGATCTTGTAGCTCTAAATATTTATCATTCTTAAGTGATTTTGATGGTGTCACACTTTTCTGATAGGCAAGGAAATTGGTTGCTGAATCACGTAGGAAACTTATTCTAGTAATAGATTTTAAATCAGATTTTTTTAGGTGCATTTCAACTTCTTCTAGTTTGAGAGAGGATAATTTTAGTTGTAGCCTTTAAACAAGATTTTTTTCAATAAAGTCTAATGAATTTCTTCTTCATTGTAGTACGACAAGTAGCTCTCATTGGATGAATATGTGGAAATGGTCGGAGGGTCCTCAAAAGAATAAATGTTTTCTTTGACTTGTTTATGTTAATGGGTTTGAGACTAATGATAAGGGAAATAGATGTGGTATTGATTAAAATTTCACTTTTGATCTCTAATTGGATCATGTTGAAACATCTCTTCATCTCTTTGCAAGATTGTTAGGAGGTTCAACCGGTGTTGTAACTGTTCAATTTCATCTTCTCTCATTATACCTTTTGCACTTGGCTGAAAGGTCCGTTATGATTCTGCCTCGATAAGAGGTTTTGACTCAAATGTCCCTTATAACATGCATTCGCTTATTGAGTAAAATAAATGTGAGTCCCACCGCTTTATGTGGGACCAAATTTAAAAATGTGAGACTTAGACCATTATATGAAAGAGAAATGATATTTGAACATCTATTTTGTGACAACTTTTGAACAACCTTCTCTCTCATACTTACATTTTGATATATTCTCTCTCCATTGTTTTTGACCAATAAGAAGAGAGAAAAAGAAGGTTGTCACAAAAAGTTGCAACAAATGGTTGTACAAATATCACTACTCTATATGAAAATATAGTTTCATACTTCCTTGCTATGATGAGCTTACCCCGTGTCTTACATGTAGAAGCAGAATATTCAAACATTTCGCCATTATATGCATTGTGTTTGGGGGATTGTGGACCGCACGACTCCTTATTCCGGGATGACCAAAAGTTTACCATGTGCTCGGCACATGAGCGAGGACGAGAGCAGAAGTGGAAAGTTCAAACATCTCGGTTACACGGTTTAGGACCACGATTATCAGATAAAGGAGTTAGGAGAACATGTGGCGAGGTAACCTCTAGACGATTTCTGGCCAAAAGAGATTTTGAGCCTACATAAAGGGGGACTTGGCCTGAGACACGATGATCACTTTAACAAAATAGAAATACCACCACCCTTTGCTTGAACAATTGCAGGCAAAGTAGTAACAATCGTACTCACAGCAAGTACACGAGTTATTGATTTTACTCGATAAAGAAGTTCGTGTTAAAAAGAAAGTGTTTCTAACACTCATCTCGACCTAATAGTCTTTTTTATTTTTTTCTTTTTGATAATAGTCTTCTTATAAAAGTAAAATAAAACATAACATATATATCCTTTTATATATATATATATGTGAAAGTTATAGAGAGAAACACACAGTCACTACTTCAATCTATTTTATTGGAATTGATTATAATTTATACTCATTTGCATCAAGGGACAAGGTTTTTGGTCTTCCATGTTTGCATAACATATACCTGCATTGAACTAGGAATACGATGATGCTTTAGAAACATTCTCTCTACATTTTCAGCAGTTGAGTGCACGTTCTGTGGTGTCATTTCATGTCACAAGATCCATGATTTATGGACAATGCCAACCAAAACATTAACTGCTGCAGCTATCCTGAAGTCAACTGATCTATATTATTCTTGTTTGTATATTAGGCTGACACTGACCTTACAAAGATAAAGAATAAGGCCCAAGAAATTTCATTGCCCAATATCTTTTAACTTTATGGGCCTAGACCATCACTTAATCAAAATTGGAAGGATATTATTTTTCTCCTTTTCAAAATTGCTCATTTCCTTGATCTAGCGAGAGTTAACTCATGTTTGAGTTAACTCTCACTGACACTTTTAAGATTAGTTGATCTGAAATGATTAAACCAATCTAAAAAGTGTCAACGTGAGTTAACTACCGCTGAAAAATACCGAGAGATAACTCTCGTTTTGAAAGGAAGAAGAGCAATTTGCAAATTGGAATTTTCTTTCCATTGCTCACCCAATGGACATGGGTAGCCCCTGCAAAAACCAAACAAAAACAAAAGCAGAGAAACATTATCCATCAATCATAAATCAGTATAACATTTTTGTGAACCTAACTCTCTTTGATTGAAAAATTTACTTATTATGATTTTTAGGAAAAAAAAAATCAACACTTGGATAGGATACCTATGATAGGACCTAGCTAGATATATATAGTACTCAAAAAACAAGAAATTATATCAATAAAGTGACATGGCATTGCAAACAAAGACGTCTAATAATACAAAAAAACAACAAACAAAAAGGATAATATTGCCACTTGAGACATCCTTTGTCTTTGTTTAAAATACAAACAAAAATTTAATACATAATTATAATTATGACACTTACACTCTTTGGTCCCCTCTTTAATCGATTCTTATCTTTCTTGATCATGTTTAGATTATAGTTACGCCACGAAAACACTACCTAGACCGTTAACATGGTTTTCTAGTCTTGTACCTTTCCATACAATAAGGAAAGATGGGGACCAATTGACCAAATTTATTATTTATTTACAGATATAAGCATACATCAATCTTCTTCTACACAAGTTTCTGAGAGGAAAGAATCTATGTCTATCTAGGTTTTTGTACATGTGTTGAGATGAAAGAGTTTATGGTTTTTGTACATCACTAGTAGGAAATTCTGTCATTTTCTTAAAAATGTAAAAAACTTTATTAGTACATATTTATTAGTGAATAAATAAAATATGTCAATAATTTTTGAAAGAGATGTGTTATTTGAATAACTATTTATGTGACAGCAATATATTTATAAAGAAAAGTAAGTATTGACACGGAAACCAAAATCATAGAGAAAGAAAATAAAAATATAATGTGAGTATGTACTACCATGGTATAAAAGAGATAAAGTTATCACAAAAAATATCATAAAATGATTGTATAAATATCGTTTCTCTTTTAGAAATATGTGTTTTTTATTATTTTATACACCCACGCAAAACTAATGTAATTGAGGTGTCCATTTCTTTTGAAAAAAGATAAAGATAATCCCTACCTGTGAAGCATAACACTCTTACGATTATGCATGTCCCTGCTTAACATGTGTCAGTATCCAACACTCGTATGATATGTGTTAATCGCTTTAGACAAGAATCCGTAAAAAATCTTCAATTTGATACATCTCAAATACTTTTTCACCTATGACACAACTACGATGAAAATGACCACTTTTTTTATATTTAATATAATATTATTTCATTTACACATTTGAAATGCTCCCACATTTGAAGAGTTCATCTTATTCTCTCTTTAATGACGATGATACATTTGGAGTCAAAGATATTAAATTTGATTTCATCGTTTGTAACTTTTCAATGATAAGTCGATAGATAAAGATGAAATACTAAAATATACGCATGTGTAGTTGTGTCCAATGTTTTTGACATATACAGTGTTAAAGTGTTTATGTCCGTATCGTGTTCGTTGTCTATGTAGAAGTCATTGCTCTCAACTCTTTAATCTTATTGTTGTCTTTATTTTAGTCCCAAATTGTGTAATCATGTCAAAAATGAAATCCCCAAAATATTTATCTACTTTGGTGTCCAGGAGCCAACTAGTCATGTATATTTATTAGGGCAATATGAGTCATTTTTCACTATGGTACAAATAACATTGAAAGTATGTTTCACCATGATGTACAAATATGATTGAAATTTTTTGGTTATATGATTTTGACATGAATGTGAACTTCAGATCTAGCAAGTCCAGGTAAGCAATTCAATCTACACCTGAACTATCTTTCCCTTTTACAATAGGTGAATTCATGACTCAATTGTACTTTTTCTTTAACCCTTTGAAGAGTGCACATTCATGATATTTTTCTTCTTTTGAAAATTGATTAGTTTTTTTTATCTTAGACATGGTACATGAAGGACTTGCCAAGAAAACGATGGATACACATGGGACGAAACAAAGGTCTAGACTATGTTAACTAACCATTGGTCTAGTTTCTATAAGCATGAAATAAAAGACAATAATAACGAGAACATGGCAAAATTGTAGAGTAATCCAAAATTTTTAAAATCTATCAATTTAATGGGCCACTATGATTTTCCACATTTAGATCCCATGTTTTATCTTCACCAACAAACAAAAATTTCACTACCTAAAGCTTCTTTCTTTTTTCAACCCTTGCAAATTCTTTTCGAGGTTTCTCTCTTTATAAGACAAAAAAAATTATTTTTTGAACAATCTATTTATTACAATTACTTTTATTCCAAAATTAAATACTAAAAGCCTAGAGATTCTTTCTTTTTTCAAGCCTTACAAGTTCTTTACTAGGCTTTTCTCTTTATAAGACAAAAAAATTATTGGTTGAGCAATTCTATTTATTACAAATACTTTTATTGTAAAATTTAATACGAAAAGAAATGAATCATATCAATCACGAGATTTTGTATCATGAGCATATGCTAAAGTTTATAAAGAATTTGTCCAACTATAAGTACGATGTGATATGGAATAATGTACTATTTTTATTTTTTTACAAGTGGAATAATGTAGTCTTACTCTCTTGGGATTTGATTGAAATCATGGTGTGTACATGTTGCAATTGATAGATCAAAATTAAATTATTTCGTCACATTTTGTTCTTCCATTTTTCGTGACAATTAACATTTATTTGTTACCATATACATAAGTAGTTAAAAATAATAATGCATTGTAACCATACATGGGTAGCTAAAACATTTATTCGTGAAGGTTTCTTTTGCAGCATCCAACATTTTTCTTGAAAAAAACCTATGAGCAAGTGAACATTGCACCTAAAACAATGGAATTATATTACATACAATTTTTAGATATAACTCTACCGGACCGGCCCTCGGTCCAATAATCAACGGCTCACTAATCCAACTTACCTTAAGTCGAGGACACACACACGGAGGGTCACATGTGCGCCTCGCCACACAGGGGCATCACCTAATCAACTTTCGACCGTTAGATCAATCTCCATCTAATTCCATATTAGTTATGCCGGATTCAACTATAAAAGCATGGCTTGTGGCCATGGGCTAGGTACGATCATTATTACATACATTTTCCCACACTTTACTCTCCAAGGATAAACACTAACTTGAGCGATCGGAGGGCTAACCTATTTTTACAAGTTTTCTCTTCTCCATCGACGAACAACCTCTGCTGTCGGAGTACTCTTTCCGCCGTACGTGATCCTCATCTACGTGAATCTCACAACGACACTATCCTAGTTTTGTTCCCGAACAATACAATGACACATCTTAGAACTTCTTCCCTTTTTGTAAGAGTGACTTATTCTTTCATGAATAATCACTTGTAAGATTTTAAATTACAGTCATAGTAGCAATCTTCATTGATAAATGCAGTTGAATACAACTCATGCAGCTTCAATAGAGTCAAAAAAAACTTTTGTCGCAATCAAAATCACATTGACAAATTCTTTTATGAACTTTGACCACATGTCTTGATTAGATTTTGTTATTAGTGTTGATGCAAGAATATTTTTTATGCTTCTCCCACGTTTGATGTACTTTACACTAGAAGTGAATGATCTTCAATGGGTCACGTTCGATATGGGTTAATTGTTGTTTCACCTTGAAACATTATATCAGCATGTAATCCACGTGGAGAAAGAAGCTATGACTTAAATCCCAGAAGGCATAAAATTTCTGCCTTGGAATCACCATACGTGGAAGATTATTTAAAAGGAGCAAAACAAAACATTGATTAAGTTAATTATTTGACATAACATATAGTACTCTATTTGGGTTAGATGTTTTTATTTATTTATTTATTTGGGTTAGGTGTTGATTATTAGTGTCACAATCTCCCAATTGTTATTCACCATCACCCATTGACCCTACACATTTTGCTTTGTGCCAACTTCTTCCCTCTCTTGTGGACCCAATTTCCTACTACCAATTCTGAATGCCCTTTCTCTCTTTCTTTCTATTTATCTTATAATTTGTTGTATGATCTAACACAAATTGATAAAATCGGCGGCTTCTGAGATGAGGATTATCCTAACTTACAAAAATCTATTCAAGTTATCTTTTAATCGATGTTTGATTTTTACTATACTCTCTCACAACATTAATGTGTTTGGTACGGGGGTGTGTTAAAGTCTCACATTATTGAGAGATGATCTAAATAAGTGTTTATATGCGGAAAAAATTCTCACATTACAAACCGATTTTGTAGAATTGTGTTATGTCCATCCACGATGTTAAAAAAATTTATGGTACTAAACATGTTTTAAAAATTAACGCACTTGGATTTGTTTGATGGTGTTAGTTTGAGACCTTGAAGTCTGCTCATCCTCAAAGTTTGAGATTCAATTCTTTCCAATGTTGTGAATCATTTGTGAATATTTTATTTTCTGATTGATATGATGATCGGTCACTATTACTTATTTATCTATAAATAAATAAATAAATAATATGTAAAGAAGTATTCGCAAAATAAAATATATAAATAAGTAAATAGTGAAAACAGATCGAACCAACCGTAATTGAACCGGTTCAAAGCGATTCAATCTTCACTCACTCAAAATGCAATATAATCGGGATCAAAACAATTTATGAATAAACCCTTCGAGGTTGATCAGATGGTATATGCTTCAGAGTAAAAACGTGCTTCTCTCAAAATCTTAGATTTAAATCTTCCATATGTCTACAATTTCTTTGTTGGATCAATCTATACATGACTTTCCTTTAACTTCAATTTGACTCTCAATAATGGACGGTAGGATTGGTCTCCAACATTCCTTGGACGTTAAGTCCGAAATCTATTTTATTTTATATTTTTGTTCATAAAAAAATCTATGAATAGATATGTTGCCGGTTCAACCCATAAAACCCGCGAGCATTGTTACTAAAGAGTGCAAAAAGTAGACACTGATGGGTTTATGTAATGTCTTACTCTCTCACTCTCATTCCCCACAATTTGCATAGAGAACTCGAACAAGAAAAGGCTTTCATCTACTCACAAAAACACACTTTCACAAAACTAAATACAGAGTGAGTTCAGAGCATGAGGAATAACAAGTTTAAGCTATCAGATATGATTCCCAATGCTTGGTTTTACAAGCTAAAAGAAATAGGAAAAACAAAAAACCAAACATCAACAACACCTTCCAAGAAGAAAAAACAACCTTTTTCATTATCCTCAACAACTTCAACACATTCCTCAAATCCAAACCAACCCAACCAATGTAATCCTAGAAAATCATACTACTTCACTAGAGAACTTAACCAAAACAACACCAAATTTTCCACTTCACAACCATCAAATAACCCAAAAACAAAAACACCACAAACACCATCCAAAAACAAAACAAGAAAAAGAAGAACCACAACATTAAAATCAAAAAATTCTTCTTCTTCTTCTCCAAAAAATGTTACCTCTTCTGTCTCCGCGGGTTGTAGTTGTCGAACGACACTTGAATCAGTGTGGATAAAATCAGATTCTCCACATGAAAACTTTTCATCTTCTCCACTTGATAGCTTAACTGAATCAGAGTCCCCGGACCCTGAATTCAGGACAGACCGTGTTCTGATACCAACTGAACCATCGTTCGATGAAATGGTTTCATTAACCACTTCTTCTTGTGCTTGCAACAAATTATCCAACAATAACAACAACATAGATATTGTTATTGATGTTGATAAAAATTCTCTAGCTAGAAAAGATGATAAACTTGAAGGGTATGATTATTCATATGATTCTTTTTCAAAGCTTGAACTTCCTCCTATCATTACAAAACAAACCATGAAAAATGAGCACAAACCCTTCAAAGAAGACTCTCTAAAGATTAAAATTATCAATCAAGAAGAACAACAGAAGAAGAACAAGAACAAGAAGAAGAAAAATGGTACTGTAAATTCTCCTGGAGTCAAACTTCGTATAAAATCTCCAAGAATTGTTCAGTTTCATCATGGCCGGAAAAGTGTGTCATCGACGGTAACTTCCTCCGGCTACCGGAGAAGCTTCTCCGGTAGTCTAGCAATAGTGAAGTCATCTTTTAATCCTCAGAAGGATTTTAGAGAGTCAATGGTGGAGATGATTGTGGAGAATAACATAAGAGCATCAAAGGATTTGGAAGATCTTCTTGCTTGTTATCTTTCATTGAATTCAGATGAGTATCATGATCTTATTATCAAGGTATTCAAGCAAATATGGTTTGATTTGACTGAAACAGGGTAGGGAAATAGTAAAAACCTAGTTTCTATTTTTCACATTAATTTTCTTTCTTTATGTGTATTATTATTTATATTTATCTTTGTATGTAAAAATAATTATGATGATAATAATATATCTTGTACCTTTAATCAAGGTTTTGAATTGTATAATATTTGCATTAAGAATGTGTATTAATATTATACAAGTTATGGATAGTCGAAACAAATACAAAGTCTACAATGTAAAAAAATAATAAATTACAAAGTCTAAAAAACTTTATTGTATATTAATGAATTTGCTTAGTTTTGCTTTTTTTTTTTGTCAAGTAGTTTGCTGGCTATAACTCACATATTTTAAAAGTGGAGAAGTGAGATGTCTGGGGTTTGAACCCCAGCCCCTACATATAATACATGTAATATTTCTACTAACTGAGTTAAGCTCACGGTGATAGTTTTACTCTCATTTGAAAGAGAAAAAAAACCTTGATTATTCTTCGATGAAAGTGAAGAATAATCAAAGTTTTTTTCTTATTTTCATTGAAGAATCCTCAGATGAACTAAGAGTTCATTGAAGAATAATGAACTAAGAGTATATCATAGGTTTTTTTTTTTTAAAAAAAAAAAAAC
>Ga0228710_1003202_pt1 | contig 26103 bp, 18 predicted proteins | sample MedpolnodulmetaG_FD_177995 | JGI IMG/M metagenome (GOLD analysis project Ga0228710, IMG submission 177995) | Root nodule microbial communities from Medicago polymorpha collected in Santa Monica, California, United States - pink nodules | ecosystem: Host-associated > Plants > Roots > Nodule...
CCCAAAAAAAAAAAGAACAGATATACTAAGTTTGTGTTACAATTTTGGGGTTTGATGTATATTGCCAAAACACTAAAAAAAATATAGAAGTTATTGATGAACCTAGATTGCACTTATGATTTCTTAAATTCTTTGATTTAGGTATTAGTTCTCTTTTTTCAATAAGATCATAAAAAAAATCATTTTCTCCTTGGCAATTTTAGGTTTTGAAACTCAAAAACAAATAAACATGAATGGTTTGAAGAATACTAATGAAGAGTTGGACGAAAAACTAACAAAAAGGATAACTATGTGGACATAATAATGACCTAAGACCATGTGCAATGGTGTTGAAAGCAAGGTTCAACACTTGGATGCAATGCAATGGTGTGTTGAAGTTGGGGGGAAAATGATGTGGAGGTGAGAGGAGTTGAATTGGTTAACTGTGTTGAATTCTACCATGCGGGACCCGTAGTCACCACGTGGCGTCTTTTTATTCGCCTACCGCGCGAGTGAGATGCACACGCAGACAGGGGCACATGTGGGAAGCTGTTACGCGGAGAGAGAAAGTGGAAAAAGATAAGCTCTAACACGTGGCAAATTCTGATTGGCTCTCTGGATTTTACTCATTTTAATAATTTGAACTCAATTATTTCATTGCAATTTTATTTTTTTTACCAAAATTCATGATTTTTTTTGTCTATAAATATAACTTGGTTCATTTGATTTGAACACAGAAAAAAAAAAGAAATTTTCCACTATCTTAATATTATCATCTTTCTATTAGCAAGGTAAGTGAAGTTTTAATCTTGTTTTTAATGAAATGAATCCCAATAATAACCATTTCAACATCCAGAATTCTTCTAATTATCCATTTAGCTACCAAAATAAAAATAAATTATTTAAATAAATTTGTTTTTACAAAAATTTTAAAAAAAAATTGTTAAGTGTTTATTATTTTAATTTAATTTTAATCGATAAATATAAAATTAAATAAGAATATGAAATAAAAAATGGTGGGGTAGAGTGTTGAATTGAAAATTATTGGAGAGAGTAAAAATTAAATGAGTGTTGAATTATTAGATGGAAGAGAGAGAAAATGATCTGGAGAGTTGGAAATTGAAAAAGTGGATGTTGAAATGTTTTGCCATTGTAAATGGTCTAAAGGAGTAATATAATAAAGACAAATTTAAAAGATTTATTTAAAAGATTAATGAAGAGTTGCACACGATTTATTTCACCAAATTGTAAGATAGACAACCAAATCCAACATAGTGTGACACAAATTGCTTATTCTTAAACCCCTTAATAATTTGGTATAGTGTTTGATTCCTAATTGATACGAATGGAAAAATATTTGTTTAAAGATATCAACTTCTTAGATGAATTTAAAAATTTCGAAATGACAAAACTTCGTAGACACCTTAGATTTATCAATAAAAGAAAAAGAAAAAAAAAGAACCCATATTTTTTTGGAAGGGCAATATATATATATATATATATATAAAGAAATAGATAAACTGTACAAATACACCCTGAGGTCGTCCAAGGACGCCCAACACCAACCACAAAAAGAGAAACAAACCAAAGGCACCACCAAAACAACAGAAGCCAAAGAGAAAAATAAAAGAAACACCGAAGTAGCACCCCCGCAGAAGTATACTCCACACACACCACACCCTGCACAGAAAAAGAGCACAAGGAAGAACCCAGAAAGCCAGGCCGGAAAGGTAGAGGCAAAAACAAACCCCCACCCAATCCCCCAGGAACAAAACCACCACAACATCCTACCACTGCCAATAAAGGATGGGCTGCACTTCCCACTCATAGAAAGAGCAGGAACTAGCAGGGCACTTAGCCAGGAACCACTTCCAACCTAAGAGTTTCACACGATCCACAACAGGCTCCTCCCGAAGGACGCCACCAGAAAAAATAAGGTCATTCCGGAACGCTCATATGGTCCAAATAACAGCATGTCAAACAAGAAGTAATCCTAGTCTAACACGCTTCCCCCTACCTAGACCCGTAAAGGACAGGAACTACGGAGATAGACCTAAAGGGATCACAAATCCCAACTCAACAACTTAGACACTTGGTACCACACCGAAAACATAAAAGGGCAAGAAAGGAATAGGCAAGAACCCATATATTATACGCAAAAAAAAATAAAAATAGTACTGCTCTTTAAGAATTGAAAAGGCATTGACATCCTGTCTAGCTGCTTGTTGCATGACATTGGAAACAAGTTGTCAAAGCCTGAAAAAAGCGTGATTGACAAGTGACTTTCTCCATTTCAATTTAACATTTTCCAATTCCTAGTTCTGCTATTCTTACGTTATTTGAACATTTAATATTTTACATATTTTTTATCTTATCTTATAAAATACATCATACTCATTTAAAAAAAAAACTACAACAGTAAAAAAGAAACACTGGTTTTAGTCTTGTGCCATACGTGTAGCTTTCAAATGTAGTATTCCTATATTAAGAACAGTAGAGCCTCCGGTTGTTGGAAGTGCGTCATACTCAGTCACCCCCTTTCCATCGATTGAACACTCTATGTGACTTGTGATTGGGTGAGTCTCTCTGACGTTCACTTCTCGTACTCAAAGTTATTTCTACTCTTTTTGTCAATTAAGTCACTCAGCACTCAGCAGGGCTAGCCAGTCTTACGTCTAAATTTTGTTTGTTTTATGTGGAAAAAAATGGGAATACTTTTATGAAAAATTACTATCTAAAATCAACTAACATATTACCTCAAAAAAGTGAAAGAAGAAAAAAAACTACATAAAAAAAATGCAAGGAATAAACAAAGAATATTGCGTTGAAAAATGGTGATAAGCGATGAATTTAATTTTTTTAAAAATAAAAATTTATAGTTTTCAATGAAAAACTGCTACTTTGATTTTTTTTAACAAATACTCTAAAGTTAGTTAAACTACTCATCACTTTGTTACTTTTATAAACACATTTTTTTTAATAAAGGCAAGATTAACTCATTTCATTCATAAATAACGAATACAAAATAGTTGATACATCATAAAAGATATAAAATTAGGGTGCGATAAAGATGCTATAGCAATACCATAAATAATCTTATTATATATTATCTCATTATTATATTAAGTGATATACTTGTTCACTTCACATGCAAATATAAATAAGGGTCTAATGAGATCACTTCACATGCAAATATAAATAAGGGTCTAATGAGATTAATTAACAAAGTTAAAAATATTAGTTTTGTATTGAAAATAACAATTTTTAAATTATAAAAAGGTTAAATTCACCATATTTTAACATTATATTTGTATGTTTATTTTCTAAACTGATGCTTTAAATATATATTTTGCATTTTTTAATTAATAAATACAATAATTAAGAAAATGTTAACAAATATCCACCAAGGAATAAATAAAAACAACTTTATATAAAAAAATTATGAATTCATAAATTTAAAAAACGACAAAATATTTGTATGTATCTTAAACAATGCATAATAGTATATGCTTATGCGTATTATGTAAGGTCCAGAGTTCAAACTCCTACCGAAAAAAAAACTATACTTAGAACATTTGTTAAAATGAACAAGAGCCTAACTCTGTATCTTTTTTGCATCGGTCAAAAATTCATGAGCAAGTTTTCACACAGTATTTCTTGTCGTATGGAGAATCTCTCACTGTCTCAGAAATTTCTCCTAAGTTCTCAGTTATCACCATCTGTCACTTTCAGATTTTACCTTCCTTTATTTTTACATCTTACACAACAAGCAAGCTAACTCAAACAGTTCATGTTATGTTCCCACTCTCACAAGATAAACAAGGAATACTAATATTCATTGTTCAACACCACTTGCTATTCTTTACATCACAAACATGGGCTCAATATATATATATATATATATATATATATATATAAGATAGTACTATTACTATAGTAGTGTGAAACTGTGAAGGTTTCAAAGTGTTTAAATCTTTTTAGCAATGTCACAAGATTCTGATGAAACTATAAAAACCTCTGAGGAATGGAAATGGTCTGAAATGCAAGGTGAACATTCATTATCTAAGGAACAAATGGAAGAAGAAGCTTCGTTACCAAACAACAAAAGTTGTGATGTTTCTAATGGAAATGAGAAGGTTAAGAATGTTGCTTCTGTTGGGTTTTGTGAGCTTTTTAGATTTGCTGATGGGTTGGATTATGTTCTTATGACAATTGGAAGTTTAGGAGCTATTGTTCATGGTTGTTCTTTGCCGCTGTTTCTTCGGTTTTTCGCTGATCTTGTTAATTCTTTTGGTTCTAATGCTAATAATTTGGATAAGATGACCCAAGAAGTTGCTAAGGTGAGAAACATATAATTGAGACTAAAGTTTGATTCTTTCTTTATAGTGATTGTGTTATGAATGTGAAAATTTTGAAGTTTTTTGTTTTGTTTTTGTAGTATGCTCTTTACTTTCTGGTTGTTGGTGCTGCTATTTGGGCATCTTCATGGGCAGGTGAAGAAAAAAAAACTTGTGTTTTAAGATTTTGATTTTGGCTTTGTGATTTTTGAGGTTGTGAATGTGATAAGAGAGGTTTGTTTTTGTTGCAGAGATTTCTTGTTGGATGTGGACTGGTGAGAGACAATCAACAAGGATGAGAATTAAGTATCTTGAAGCTGCTTTGGATCAAGATATTCAATTCTTTGATACCGAAGTTCGAACTTCCGATGTTGTTTTCGCTATTAACAGTGATGCTGTCATGGTACAAGATGCCATAAGTGAGAAGGTGGACAAGAAAAAGAAACATAAATCCTTTTATTGTTTTTGATAATTATTTGTTTTAGAATGGTGTTTAATATGGTTAATGTTGTGATTGTTCTGTATGCAGTTAGGTAATTTTGTTCACTACATGGCTACATTTGTTTCTGGATTTGCTGTTGGTTTCACTGCTGTTTGGCAATTAGCATTGGTTACACTTGCTGTGGTTCCTATGATAGCTGTAATAGGAGGCATTCATACTACCACTTTGGCCAAGTTATCTGGTAAAAGTCAAAAAGCTCTTTCTCAAGCTGGCAACATTGTGGAACAGGTAAGAGACTTGACATGATTTTGGCTTCGGTGAAAAAATTGATTTTGGCTGAATTGTTTTTATAGTGTGTTTTGTAGAAATATTAGCTTTTATGCAGAAAGTAGGCATAAACAGCTTAATTAAGTACTTATAGCACAAACAATTATCATACAAGTGCTTGTGTACAACCTATTTCTATAGTAAAAGCGAAAATAAAGGTACGCTATTTTCATAAGTTATTCTGGAGAGCTTGTGAAAATAAGCTGAGTTTATGTAAGAAAGCTGAAAACAGCTTATGAACACATCATAAGCTCTCTCAAACAGTCTTACAAATGCTTATGTCAGTAGAAAAGTTCAAATAAATGATTTAAACACACCCTTAACGAGACTAGAAAACAATCAAGTTTATGTTATATAGTATGTATGCTTGTTTATCTTGGTGTTGTTAATTATGAGCCAAATTTGCAGACTGTTGTGCAAATTAGAGTGGTTTTAGCATTTGTTGGGGAGACAAAAGCACTACAAGGCTATTCATCTGCTTTGAGGGCTTCTCAAAAGATTGGTTACAGAACTGGATTTGCAAAGGGAATTGGATTAGGTGCTACTTACTTTGTTGTTTTCTGCTGTTATGCACTTTTGTTATGGTATGGAGGCTATTTGGTTAGGCGTGACTACACTAATGGTGGACTTGCAATTTCTACCATGTTTGCTGTCATGATTGGTGGATTGTAAGTACTTTATTTTTTGTCATTTTTCATGTTTTAGCGAACCTTAGTGGTTACTCCATCCGTTCGTTATAAGGTTACTTATACGTACCAAGAAAACCAAATGAGTTTCGTTACTTCTGATGAAAATATTTGTCTTTTTACTTTGAAGCTCTTAACTATTACTATCTCATTTCACCTATGCATCTATCAGCAACAAATAGCTTAGGATATTATTGACAACTTTCATTCCTCGCAGGGCTTTAGGCCAGTCTGCACCAAGCATGGTTGCATTTACAAAGGCAAGAGTTGCAGCTGCGAAAATCTTCGGTGTGATCGATCACAAGCCTTGTATAGACAAGAAAAGTGAATCAGGTTTGGAGTTAGAAACTGTGACTGGACTAGTGGAGCTTAAAAATGTAGACTTTTCATATCCATCAAGACCTGAAGTTCAGATCCTTCACAGTTTCTCCTTGAGTGTTCCTTCTGGGAAGACCATAGCTTTGGTTGGAAGTAGTGGCTCTGGCAAGAGCACCATTGTGTCCCTCATTGAAAGATTCTACGACCCTTCTTCTGGTATACTATGCATGAACTCATTTAGAAGTGATACAATGGAAAAATTAGATTTTTTCGTTGAATTAAGTTTTAAAAAAAAATGTATCAAACGGGTCCTTAACTTGGTGACCATATGAAATTACAGGACAGGTTTTGCTAGATAGACATGATGTGAAGACATTGAAGCTTAAATGGTTGAGACAACAGATAGGACTTGTGAGCCAAGAGCCTGCTTTATTTGCCACCACAATTAGAGAAAATATATTGTTGGGCAGGCCTGATGCTGATCAGGTTGAGATTGAAGAAGCTGCTAGAGTAGCTAATGCTCATTCATTCATCATCAAACTTCCTGATGGTTATGAAACTCAGGTCAGTCAAATTTTTTAGACTAATGTTGTTTTGTGAATGAATATAGCTATGGTTAATGCATAATTGTGATGGTAGTTGATCAACTACCATGTATTGTAAAATCAATCATATCATTTGATTTGAAGATATATATAGAAGCATGGCTTGTTCCATCATTGCTAGCCACTTCTAATATTTTAAGGGTTTAAATATGTTTTTTATTCCTACAAATATGGAGTATTTTTTTTACTAAATATTTTTTTTTGGGTAGATAATATTATTTTTCATTTTAGTACTTATAAAATTGTTTTTTTAGTCCTTTAAATATACCCCTTTTATTTTTGGTCCTTGTTTTATTTTAGTCCTTATTAAATTTGTTCATATCAGAACCGATCCATATTATATGTGTAATATTCATTTTAGTTTTTTTGTAGTCCATATTTGAGGACTAAAATCAAATGGTCTACATGTTTTGTTATATAGATCAATTCCAACCTAAATAAATATTTTAGGGATTAAAACAAAGAAGCAAGGACCAAAAGCAAAATATTAAATATTTGTAAGGACTAGAAACAAATGATTTTTTTTTTTTACAATCAATAAGTGTTATGCTTGTAAGTTCACTTTAAACTAGTAAAGAGGCTATGTAAGATTGCATGGGATGTGTGACAAAATGGGTGGAAATTGAGATGTGAAATTTTACACATGATTAGAGTGGAAGATTTTCCTTATAAAATAGAATAAAATATATTCCATGACCACATTGAAAAACATAATTATATGATGTATAATCATAACAGTAGGTAACTAAAGTTACATAGAAAGAGGATACTGTCTTCAGACTTTATGGCACTTTTGTAAGGTACAAAAAGGAGTAACATTTATCAATGCAAAATGTGAAACCCAAGTTTATGGATCTTGACCAGATTTTTCATTTGGTTGGATAATTTAGGAGTCTGTAATTTTATCTTGTATTATACTAGTATTTAAGTTAGACACATTTAATTTATTTGGTCAACTAGCAAAAGCCATTATTCTTTTAATCAAATTTTTTTATAGAAGTCAAAGGCAGAAGTTGACTGGTCATACATTGCATATGAAAAGGATCAGAGAGTAACATGCTTCAGTAACAATGCATGTGCATGAATACAGAGCAATTTGTTCCTATTAACAAATTATAAATTAAATATAAACTAAACTAACAAGTTGTAGATGCTCAGAACATTATAACAAAAAACAAACCATGACATTAGGATCTTTATATAATGTACTAAAGTTAGAACTTGTGAGTTACATAGAAACTATATAGCATATGATTAATATATGATGGACTGAAACTGCCAACTGATTTATAAAGAAAATCTTAGTACCATACTATACTAACATGTCTCTTGTTATTATAAGACGGGTTAAATATGTTTTTTTATAACAAAGATTAAATATGTTATTAGTCTCTATAAAATTGCGAATTTGTAAGTTTAGTTCATACCTAAATTTTATTCAAAATATTTTTGGTACAATAAATTTTATTGAATTTAGTCTCTATAGAGGCAACATAAGAACTAAAATTAAACGAAATTTATATAGGGACTAAACATGAAAAATCGCAAATTTTATACAAACTAAACACATTTAACCTGTATAAGATTGATGAACAATGGATTATTTTTGAATTTTTGTTTGGTAAAAATGTAAATTACTTGAATGTTAGGTAGGGGAAAGAGGGCTGCAATTATCAGGAGGACAAAAGCAGAGAATAGCAATTGCAAGGGCAATGCTGAAAAATCCAGCAATTCTTCTCCTAGATGAGGCAACAAGTGCACTGGACTCTGAATCAGAAAAGCTGGTTCAAGAAGCTCTTGATAGGTTCATGATTGGTAGAACAACTCTTGTAATTGCGCATCGCCTCTCTACTATTCGCCAAGCTGACCTTGTTGCTGTACTTCAGCAAGGAAGTGTTTCTGAAATTGGAACTCATGATGAACTCTTTGCTAAAGGCGAAAATGGAATTTATGCCAAGCTTATCAAAATGCAGGAGATGGCAAATGAAAGTTCCATGAGCAATGCCAGAAAGAGTAGTGCAAGGTAAACTTTCACCAATGCTGAACATTTTCGGTTCTTGAAATACTTCCTCCGGTCTCGGATACAATCAAAAACAATCCTTTAGGAAACGTAGTTGATCTTATTTAATTTTTTAAGGTAATAAAAAAAGGTAATAGTTTTTTTTCTTTCTAAATTGTCATTCATAGGAACTTGTTCCATGAGAATAGGAGAGTTATTAGATGATAAAATCTAAATTATTTGAAGGTATTTTAGTAATAATGATAATTAAAGTTACATAATTAGTTAAATTTTGAACCACAAAATATGACTTTTTTGTTGCTTATATTGGAGAGGGAGTACTGATTTTGTACATCTTTTAACTTTGGATTTCTTAAGCTGATGATAAATCATCTTAATGAATTTTTTAAAATTTGCAGACCTTCAAGCGCTAGAAACTCTGTAAGCTCACCGATAATTACTCGGAATTCTTCATATGGTGGCCGGTCCCCGTACTCAAGGAGGTTGTCGGACTTCTCTACATCGGACTTTAGTCTGTCCTTCGATGCATCACATCCAAACTTTAGGCTTGAAAAGCTTGCCTTCAAAGACCAAGCTAGTTCCTTCTGGCGACTTGCGAAAATGAACTCTCCTGAATGGCTATATGCATTGATTGGATCCCTAGGCTCCATTGTTTGTGGATCCCTAAGTGCATTCTTTGCTTATGTTCTCAGTGCTGTACTCAGTGTCTATTACAATCCAAGCCACAAACACATGATTAGAGAAATTGAAAAATACTGCTACTTGTTAATTGGCCTTTCATCGGCTGCACTCGTATTCAATACATTGCAGCACTTCTTCTGGGATACTGTCGGCGAAAATCTGACTAAACGAGTGCGAGAGAAAATGTTGAGGGCGGTGCTTAAAAATGAAATGGCGTGGTTTGATCGAGAGGAAAATGAGAGTGCTAGGATTGCAGCAAGGCTAGCTCTTGATGCCAACAATGTTAGATCTGCCATTGGAGATCGGATTTCGGTAATTGTGCAGAACACTGCACTTATGCTTGTTGCTTGTACTGCAGGGTTTGTATTGCAGTGGCGCCTTGCCCTTGTCCTCGTTGCTGTCTTCCCGGTTGTTGTTGCAGCAACCGTTTTGCAGGTTTGGTTTTTAACATTTCTTTCAGTCGTGCTTGGTAGTTCCATTTCGTGTTTCAGATGTGTCGGTATTTAATATTTTGTTCTTTGCATTATTAAATTTTGAACAGAAAATGTTCATGACTGGCTTCTCTGGTGACTTGGAAGCCGCTCATGCTAAGGCTACACAACTAGCTGGAGAGGCTATAGCCAATGTAAGGACTGTTGCCGCCTTTAATTCGGAAAAGAAAATTGTTGGCCTTTTCGCCTCAAACCTTGAAACTCCACTACGACGCTGTTTTTGGAAGGGACAAATTTCTGGAAGCGGATATGGAATAGCACAGTTTGCACTCTATGCTTCATATGCTCTTGGTCTTTGGTATGCTTCTTGGCTTGTGAAACACGGCATCTCTGATTTCTCTAAGACAATCCAAGTTTTTATGGTCCTCATGGTCTCTGCTAATGGTGCTGCCGAAACTTTAACCTTGGCTCCTGACTTCATTAAGGGAGGTCGAGCCATGAAGTCGGTTTTTGATCTCCTTGACCGTAGAACTGAAATTGAGCCAGATGATCCGGATGCTGTCGTTGTCCCTGACCGTCTTCGTGGGGAAGTAGAACTCAAGCATGTTGACTTCTCTTATCCGAGCCGACCAGATATGCCTGTTTTCCGCGACCTTAGTCTTCGTGCAAGGGCAGGTAAAACTCTTGCCCTTGTAGGTCCTAGTGGATGCGGTAAGAGCTCAGTTATTGCACTCATACAAAGATTCTACGATCCAACGTCCGGCCGAGTCACAATTGATGGAAAGGACATAAGGAAATATAATCTCAAGTCCCTTAGAAGACACATTGCTGTGGTGCCTCAAGAGCCATGCCTATTCGCTACTACTATTTATGAAAACATTGCTTATGGACATGAATCTGCTACCGAAGCCGAGATTATTGAGGCTGCAACTCTTTCCAATGCTCACAAATTCATATCTTCTCTGCCAGATGGATACAAGACATTTGTTGGCGAACGAGGAGTTCAATTATCCGGCGGACAGAAGCAAAGAATAGCGATTGCTCGAGCTTTTGTACGAAAGGCAGAACTTATGCTTCTTGATGAAGCAACAAGTGCACTTGATGCCGAATCCGAGAGGTCTGTTCAGGAGGCCCTCGAACGTGCCTGCTCGGGAAAAACAACTATCATTGTTGCACACAGGCTATCAACTATAAGGAATGCCAATCTCATTGCAGTGATTGATGATGGGACAGTTGAAGAACAAGGCTCACATTCACATTTGTTGAAAAATCACCCGGATGGGATCTATGCACGCATGATTCAACTGCAAAGGTTAACAAATAGCCAAGTCGTTGGGACGACCTCGAGTTCGAGTTCTTCAGCAAGAACAAAAGAAGATGAAAGAGAAAGCTAGCAATTTGAAAGAAAATCACCAGTAATAGAGCAGTTCAGGCCATATATGATGTATACCAAATATAATTGTTAGCATTTTTGTTAGTATAGTTTATTTCTCATCCCTCATTTCCTCCTATTAAAGAATGTACCTTTTGTCTCTATTAATGTTACCCAGGAAGAATTCAGGAATGAGATTGAAATAGGTAAATAGATATATCCATCTTTATGATTTTATAAAGCATCCTTTTTACATGTTTGTCAAATGTTTCTGGGTTTTGCTAAAAAAAATTACAAATTTAGATTCAACCAGTGGTGATAAGATTTTGTGCGGTAGTGTAAATGTTTTTCTGTTTCTTCCAACAAATCTGGTCATCAATTAGATCTAACCCTATTTTTAGACTATTACTTTTCCCACTTGTCTGTTTCTCGCGCGCCCTGCAAAAAAACCAAAAATACCGCTGGTCTGGATTATGTAATCCGAACCAGATTGTTAGAGTTTTCCAGAAAACGAAATCTAGACAATTTCGAAATCTGAATTTTGGTGTTTTCTTTGATGTCAACGGCCTCGTTGACCGTTATATAACCCCCGCAGAAGCTGCAAAGCAATTGCAGGGATTGTATAAACGGTCAACAATGACCATGACACCACAAACACACTCTTAAAAAACTAAAAAAAAATTAAAGAAAATGAAAGAAAAGAGTTGAAGTGAAGAATGAAGGAATTTGTTGAACATGCAAGCCTATTTATAGCCTAAAACAAGTCCTAAGTCATATAGAAGTCAAGGAAAATGTGTTTGTCATTCAAAACCATCCAAAAAAACGTATTAAAACTCCACTAATCGATGGTGAAACGCCATCGTCCAAAAAATAACTGACGTAGTTCAAATTACATAATCCGGACAACACCATAATGCCTATTTGGAGGGTTTGAGCATAGAGAGTTTCCATGGAATGTGACATAGAAAATAATTAATAAAGGCATAAAAAAAACAAGTAAGCAGCATAAAACAACTTAAACAACAAAATATTCTAGGATGATGTTCGAAGATGTGTTTTTGAACTCGATCCAGCTGGCTTGCCAACTGACATATTTCTATCTATCGGCAGGCCAACTGAATCGAGTTAATAAAAACCTTTTCGAATTCAGATCTGCAACATAACGATGGAAGACAAGGTGTTTCAAGAGGATTGTTTTGAGTTAGATCTTGTTGTCTTGCCAACTGAGATATTTCTATCGCCAAGGCACCAAGATCTAGCTCATAGCAAACCTCTTGGTATTCAAATGTAGAGCAAGAATCTATATATTTTTGAAATTATGCTGAAGATCTTCAGCTTAAAACAGCATGAGAAAGATCCTCAGCTTAATGACAAAAATTTGCATAGTTTCCTTTGGTGTATTTGTGTGTTTTGCTGGAATTGAAGTTCAAAACTGGAGAGCACTTATTTATAGAGGTCCTTGGATGTTGTGGACCACATAAATTCTTGGTCCAATGTGGTCCATACAAAAGAATCATATGTTGAAGGATTTCGGATTATGTAATTTGAACTACACATACACCCTATGTAAATTCGGATTACAGAATCTGGAAAGCATACCTTTGGTTATTTTAGAGTTTATATGCACGTATTTGGCGTATATTATTTTAGCAACACATAATGAAAATGTAGATGATACATATATTATTTAAAACATAAGAAAACAACTTAGTTCAACAACATATAACAACTTGGTTCAACTATATAAAACACATAATAAAAACAACATAATACACGTAATAAAATAAAACATAGTAGATCACATATCATCTAAACTAATTTCTTTGTCTAGTGCTTCCAGGAGTGCCCTGGTCTCTTCGTAGTTCGTGGACCGGATCAAACTTTTTTGAATTTCTTCAACATATATGACCAACGAAGCGTCCAACTCGATCGACCCTCTAGTACTGTACTGATAAAAAAATGGAGAACATGGTTCTCATGTCGTCGTCGTTCATGAGATTCATCCGGCTGAACCGTAGACTTCCGGATGAGTCGGTCGACGGACGCCGATACTCAACACCATCCACCCTCTGTGTCTCTATGGTTGAGTTTGAGGTTGATTTCATTCAGTTGACCCTTCAACCCAGAGGGGGTGACATCAGTGCGAATCCTGAATAGATGGGGTGGTTTTCTACCGTTGTAGTAAATTGCAGCCAACTTGGTGTTCGAATTAAATACAAAGTTTTCCATGGTTTTTTTTCTTGGTTTGGTTTACTAGTTATGAAAACAAAGACACTTATTTATAGAGGTCCTTGGGTGTCCTGGACCATAGAAACTGTCGGTGCAATGTGAACCACATGAAAAAAATCATGTTCCGGATTACATAATCTGGAATGTCTCTCACCCCAGAGAAGGTGCGCTGCATACTTCAACTTGGCCTATTGTCGTAAAAATTTGGATTACATAATCTGGATACCACAAGAGTTGTCCGGATTATGTAATCCGGACTGCATCAGAACAGTTTGGTCGGTGGTCTGCAGCACAAGAAACACGTTTTCAAAGGTTTTTACCAGCATTAATGACTGGTAAAACTCCTTTGAACACATTTTTTGAACGTTTTTTTGACTAAAATTAATGGCTAGGCATATTATTTTCCCTGTAAATAGCCTCCAAAACCTTCACATTTCTCAAACTCTCTCCTCCTCTCCTCATGTTCATTCTATGCAAAATGTGTTTCCATCGTTGGTCTTTCTTAAAAATAGGCTACTTTGAAAACTCGAGGGTTATATGACCGGTCAACGGAGAAGACAACACGCTGCAAAGAAGCACGGTTTGTCTGGATGTCATGTTGATCTGTCTGGGTGCAAGGTTGACTATCAAGGTCTCTTTTGCCCTAGACAAGAAACATACCTTACATCAGTTTATCACTTTTTATCTTTTAGCAACATATTTAGATTCTGGGAAAGCAACATATTTAGATTCAAATTTAAACTACAAAATAATTTGATCTAAAAAATTCAATTTTTATAACTTTTTATAAATATTATTAACATGTTCTATACTAACACATTAACAATTTTGTTCAACAAAAAAAAAAACACATTAACAATTTTTTAATCAAAAAACCGATGTTTTATATAATATAAATATATCAACATCAATTGCACGTCTTAATTATTGTAATTAATTGTGTGTAGAGATACCGTTACTTATACATATGTATCCATTAATTTAAAGTACCAGAAATACTAATTTATTTTAAAGTACCACAAATGGTGAATTTTATATGTGGATATCGTGTATGTAATTTTTTTTACATCCCTAATTATTGCTATTATATTCATTTGATCATTTTATTTAGGGTTAATAGGTCTCTACCCCCCTGTAATATAAGTCATTTTCGGTTTTCCCCCCTGTAAAATATTTTTTTTGATTTACCCCCCTGTAAAATATTTTTGTTTTAATTTACCCCCTTAATAGGCCAAACAAAGACGTAAAATTCTTGAAAAATAAAATAAAATTGGTTTTTGTTTGGCCTATTAGGGGGGTAAATCAAAACAAAAATATTTTAAGGGGGGTGAATCAAAAAAAATATTTTACAGGAGGGAAAATCGAAAATGACCTATATTACAGGGGGTAAAGACCTATTAACCCTTTTATTTATGTATACATTTTGTGTTCTTTTTAAACAATTAATTGTTAATATGTGTCATTCAAAAAAAACATGTATTTAAAGGACAAAATTTATGTGCATTTTCCTTACATGTTTTTTGTATGGTTCTTCACATAATTAAAATTTATTTTTTGTGATTATAACAAACTTTAAAAAAAATTATGGATTTGAGAAATCACAGGCACTTGTGAGTATTTTCTAAGAAGTATCACACTAAAAAAAAATTAAGAAAATGCACCTAAGTGTTTTTCCTTTTTATGTTTGGTACAAGTTCTTGCTTATTTTAACTCTAGCAAAAAACACATGTACATTTTCTCATGTGTGTTTTTTTTTTTTGGTAGATCCTCGTGTGCTTTTTAAGTGGTTCTTAATAAACTATTCATGTGAAGTGTATTTTTAACTAAGAATCATATGAAAAACACATAAAGAAATTCACATGAGTTTTATCCTTATTTCAAACTATTTATTTGTTTCTCAGTTTTCTCCTTCAATAAATTTCATTTTATATATATTTCATTTAGCATAGGATTTGTCAAATTTATTAGATAATTCATTCATTTTTTAATTATTAAATTGATAGAGAAAATTTTAGATAATTATTTGATTAAATTATTTATTTTGATCAATTTTATATACTTATACGGAAATAATTTTGTTTGCCGACATGTGCTCATTATTTTTATTCTAAACATGCACTCTTGATAATTTTTTAACCTAGATGACACAAATTTATTTATGTACTTTGTATATTGTTTTTTGAAAACTCAATATCCGACTAATCTAAAGGGTCCAATTCCAATGTCCATTTGCAGGTGCCCATTTAAATTCATTTTTTAGGTAGATATTGATTGTTTATTTAGTAAATTACTGGTTGTATCACCACAAAAAAAAATGTGTTATAATATGAGCAATTTTTTTTGGTTTATTACTTTTGAATTATATGAATTTTCAAAACACACACATATATAATATATATAGCATAAACACTGATATTATTGATAATCGTTTCAATTTAGATAACTATAATTTATTTACTTTTTTGCCAAAAAATAACTATAATCTATTTACTTTATATTTTAGGCAGATGTTAATAATTTATTTAATAAAATATGGGTTATAATATGAATAATTTTTTTTCTTTAATAACTCCTGAGTTATATAACTTTTAATAAATATTATACGTAGAACACAAACATTAATATTATGCATATAACCATGACAATGCCGGAAAAATACACTAATTATTGTTAGAAAAGACTTAGTCTTTTTACATTTTTCTTTGTTATTGTAACTAACAAATGAATGTTATTTTGTAGTTTTAAAACACAGTCATCTATCTTTATTATTATTATGAATTTATTATATTAGATTTAGATATCGTTTAAAATTCCACATCAACGTCCCACGCATTTGATTTTAATTTTTTTTAATGATTTTCAAAAACTTTAATTAATAATAACCATGTTAGAAAGTGTATAAAAACTATTAGCTAGCTATATACTTCTATATTTTCATTCATATCATACGGCCGAGCACCACCAAAAAAAATATTATAGGGCCGGGTATAAGATTTAAACTTTATTTGTGAAAAGATGAACGAAAAAACAAGGGAACAAGTGCAATTTCATATATGGAATTATGGTAATAGACCTGATGGTCATGGAAATCGAATATGGATAATAGAAGTAAAGAATATAGTAATTGAACTTTTCTATTCATTTTTTTTCTCTCCCTTAGTTTTTTGCGGTTTTGTTTTTTATGTCTTTGGAGCCATTGTACTACAAGAAATCGACGGTCGTTTCAAACGTTATTGAGTTTAATGGATGGAAATAACTAGGAGGCAATACTTGAATTCATCATTGAATTATTTCAATAATTTGTAAAAAAAATATACTTACCTTGTAATGCTAACCGCCAATAACCTTTGTCCCAAATGAAAGTTGAACCGTATTGGAGAAAAGTAAAAAAGATAATGCAAATCAGCTTAGGTTTATTCATCGTTCATTTTTTCATATCACATCTATTGTTAGACTGTGTTCATCGTTTATTTTTCCATATCACACTTATTGTTAGACTTTATTTTCATTGACTTGTGTTTTATTCATACATAGACATTTCTTCATCTCCCATGTCTTCCTTGTTATTTAAAGATGGTGTATTTCACCTTTCTTTTATTTGATTTTTGTTCAACGGTTTCAACCCTTGCCTCCTCCACTTTACTGTTTTGATGTGCGTGTTTTTTTTCTTCTCAATGTTTCATCATCTTTATTTTTTTTCTCAATGATTGCATCTCTTCCTACCTCCCTTTTATTTTTTTGTCGTACATGTGGGTTTCAATTTATGCTCAAAGGTTTCAACGTTTCTCTTATCCTCTTTACTTTTTTAATTTGTTGTGTGTGCATTTTAAATGGAGAGAGTGATGCATATTTACAAAGTATTTTTTTTAACAAATACACAATGTATTGTTTAAAACTTGTAAAGATGAACAAATTATGATCATTAGAAGACACTTAGTCTTCGTACATTTTCTCAAAGCATGACTAGTGAAGAACCATACGAAAAGAATGTAAGGAAAATCCACAAAAAGTATATTTATATTATATTTTTGTATATTTATCTTGTATGGTTCTTCATATCATTAGAAAAAACAATCACTCTTATGCACAAAAACTAAAAAAAAATTTCTCCTCTCGTGTTGGTCAGTATGACTAGTGTTTACCTATAACACAATTAATCAATCAAATTAAACTAGTTAAGCATATTTTACCCTTTACCTTTTTCCTAGCTCAATACATTTCTTGGTTTAGTAGCTCAAAAACCCCAAAAACACCGTACTTAATGATCGCTAAAGTAGTTAAGAAATCTATAAGAGTCATATTTTATTCCTCATCTTAATTGCTCAAAGAAAGAGAATCACAGTTGAAAACTATCCGCCATTGCCTCAAATAACTTTCTAGTTTAAGATAATCCGTTTATTTGGTTATTTTTTTTCATATATTCCTTCAATTTATTTACTATATCTAAAAAATCTAAATAAATGGTTAAACTAATACAATATTTAATATGTTTTAAAAATAACAAGCGTCATGCTAAAACACACTCATTATGCTTTTGTAATGATCTTTTTTATGGTTATGCCGGCGATGTTAGGTGGATCTGGTAATTGGTCTGTTCCGATTCTTATAGGGGTCTGTTTGGTTCGAGAGTTTTGGAGGGGAGTGGAGATTTTTAATTTGAAGTGTTCGGTTCAATTTTTAAAAGGGGAGGTGAGGGGAGCAAAGTTTATTGCACTGCCAAAAGTATCCTTAGATTAATTTAAAATCTCAATATTATCCTTATAACAACATTTATTATTATTAGGTTATATAATCTTTGAAAAAACTTTTATTATTATTATTATTATTATTATTATTATTATTATGTTACAGGTTGTATTATTTTGTAACAACTTTTGTTCCATATTATTAACAACTTTTCCTTGTAACAACTTTTATTACTACTTGTAGCAACCCTATTACTAATCCATTTTTCCATCGTGTTGTTATCGATTACATCGTTATTGTTTCGTTACTTTATTATCCTTATTTAATTAAGTTTAAGGGTAAAACAGTAAAATATTTTTAAAACCGCTCTCCTCTTGCGAACCAAACACATTTTTAATTAAAATCTCTCCCCTCCCCCTCTCCATTAAAATCCCTCCCCTCCCCTCCTAATTCTTGAATCAAACGGACCCTTAAGTAACTCAAAAAAGAAAAAAAAATGTGTTATCAATAGTTGATTGTACAATTTTCAAAAAGTTATTGTTACGATTGATTATTTAACAAGTGCACATTTTTTAGCATTTTTCATGCACTTGGATGAAATTGCATAACGTTAGTCAAATTACCCCTTCCGTCAATTTCCTCCGTTAGAATATTTTTTTCAAAAAAAATCTTGATTTTTTTTTTACGTTATGTGCAAATACCCCCTTGAAATTTTGCACTTATGTGCAAAATGCCCCCTAAAATTTATAATAATCAAGCAAATTGGTCCATGCGACAAAAAAATATTCTTTTGCTCCCCATTTTTTTTATCTTTATTATCGTCATCATCAAAGGTCCTTGTTTTGAACCATATTGCAAGAATCAAGCAAACAAGATATGGTTATCCAGTTTTCAGTCAAAGTTAGTGCTAAAAGAAAATGCCAATTTAGAAACAGCAAAGAAGACAATTTTCAGCTTCAAGTAGCACAATAGAAAATAAGAATACAAGAGGATATAACCTTATTTAATTGTAATTTGATAAATATCCTTCTTTGTAGATGTGTGGATTAATTAAGTTGAGGGAATGAAATGAAATCCTGGTGCAATATTGGCAAGAGTGTGAGTTCCAATACGACTGGTCCCAACATATTTGAGAGTTGAAATGAAACCACCAACAGAAGGAAGTTTTGTGTTGCAATTGGAGAGTGGTGTAGGAACCATTAGGTTACATCCATCATCATTGAAAACTTTTCATCACCATCGGTTGTTGCATTAGATAACATGTTTCCTCCACATTGTAATTATACTTGAACATCTCAATTATTTACAGAGAACTATATGGTTACTCTGTACATAATTAATGATATCAATTGTTGCATTAGATAACATGTTTCCTCCACATTGGAGCATCTCAATTATTTACACATAACTATATGGTTACTGTGTACATAATTAATGATAAAAGTGTATTAGTAACATACATCTTCAGTGTAAAAAGTATCTTACATCTATACAAATTATTTAAAAAAGCATTTACCATTCACATGTCTAGTTAAAAAACTTATTATTTTAGGTTTCTGCCTCAAATTGGTTGCTTGATTCTTGAGACATGGTTTAAAATAAGGGCCTTTGATAATGATGATAATAAAGATAAAAAAAATTTGGGAGCAAAATAATATTTTTTTTGTCACAAAGATCAATTTGCTTGATTATTATAAATTTCAGGGGGCAAAATTTCAAGGGGATATTTGCACATAACGTAAAAAAAGTTCAAGATTTTTTTTGAAAAAAATATTATAACGGAGAAAATCGACGGAGGGGGCAAATTGACTAACGTTATGCAATTTCAGGGGGTAATTGAAGTTTTGTTAATGTCATGGGGTAATTGACGAAACTTACAATTTGAGGGGGTAATTGCCTATTTACCATTTGATTCTTTAACAAGTGTACCTTTGTTAGCATTTTTCATATACTTGAATGAAATGATAATGAATCTTTTATGACTTAACCAAAATTCTTGAATTTGAATCTCACATATCAATATAAAAGTGTTAAATATTTTGAGAGAGAGTCTATACTCATTATGGTTATTATTATACTCAACTAAATAGTATGTATAAGTTGCATGTAGATGATAACCAATATCCATAAAACAAAAAATATTAGTATTTTCAAAATAAATAATTTATAATTTTTAAATCAATTAGACATCAATTATTCTCATCAATTAGACATCAACTAGTTGTCCTCGTGAGCTTAACTCAGTTGCTATGGACAATGCATAAACTAATGCAAGGTCCGGGATTCTAACCTCGGTAAAAAAAATAAAATAAAAGACATCAACTATTTTGAAAAAAAAAAAACTTTTATCCAATATTTTAACACACTTTGGGCGCCAAGTCACTACTCTTCGTGCAATCACCCTCGTGTCAAAACCCCTGAACCCTACTGCGTTTAGGGTTTTGTTTCCGATCGACGACAATGGGAACTCAGTGGCCATTGGTCGGAAAAGAAGTCCCGATCATCGGTAGCGACACCGTTCGCTGGACCGACCTCACCGTACCTTCTTCCTCCATCATCACCGTCGACGCCGGTTCCGCCGCAATCACCGAAGACCGCGCTTCCTGCTCCGTCATCGGAGATCCTCCTACATATCTCATCTGGTTCGTTTCCTCTCCTTCCTCAATCTCAACCCTAACTTTTTCAAAATTTTCACCGTTTCACTAATCTATGCTTTGATTCGTTTTTTTGAGCAGGAGAATTCATAAGGCGCAACCTCAAACTTTGGAATTGCTTGAGCTTACTGCTTCGAAAGAATTTCCTCGTGTTGGACTCAGATTCACTTTTCCAGACGCGCTTTATCCATTCACGTTTATCTGCAAAAACGAGGTCACATTTGCTTATTCATAATTTGTAACAATCAATTATTATTATGAACTTGGTTGGATTGACTTAATTGAGCTTATTTACTGGCTTAAGTTTTGTGAGACTGTTTTGGAGAATTTATGAAAAAGCTTGTAACATTGTTCATAAGCTATTTTCAGCTTATTTTCGTAAATTTTTTAAGATAGCTTATACAAACAGCTTATAGCTTATACTGAAACAATTTGTAGCTTATACTGAAACAATTTGTTAGACTGTCTGGGTAACTTATAGAAAAGCTTACGACATTGTTCATAAGCTCTTTTCAGCTTATTTTCATAAATTCTCCAGGATAGCTTATAAAAACAGCTTATAGATTATACAGAAACAATTTCACTTAGTTTACATTTTACTATAAAAATAGCTTATACACAAGTACTTATCATGACAAGCTCCTATGCTATAAGCTGCAAATAAGTTGTTTATCCAAACAGGGCTCATGTCTTATTGTGCATTGTTTAGTGTTTTTGTTTTTGTTTGTGTAAGTGAAGTTTTGTTCATTGTTGATGCAGATTACTGGAAATTCTAGATTTCCTTACTTGCTTTATGTGTTGACTGTGTCTGGTGTGGCTTATCTATTGAGAATTCGAAATGTTTCTGCATATGGGTCGTGTTCTATTTTACCAGAGGATGAGCTTATTGAGCTTAATGTGCGTGATTACATTCCGGATAATGCTGCCATAACCGCCGTAACAGCAACTGCTCGGTGTCTTGTTATTGGTACTAGTAATGGACCGGTTTTCTCATTCCAACTTGGTGTACTTGACCCAAGTGCTCATGGTATGGATATCTCAGTTTGTTTGTTCTTTAGTTCTTACATGTGCCATTGCTAACTTTCATATTTTCTCCTGCCCTGCCCTGTTCCACTGCTTTCGTTGTAATTATGTGTGTAATTTACTAAATTGCATGTTCTTTGGAACTTGAGATTGCAATGGGACTGCTCTCGTAGACTTAGATAGCCTGATTTTGTTTACCATTTTGACATTGCATTGGAAAATAGAGATCGGTTCATCTTTATATCAAGTGAACAACATAAGCTCACCTTTTACTATGTTAAAATTTTGTTCCTGTTTGGAATTTGTTGATATTTGTTTATTAGTTTTTATTGGTTTATAATGAATTTGTTTTTCCATTAAGGCTTTGTGCACGAGCTTAGAGATGAAGCTGGAATTGGCCGTTTATGGGGTTTAATATCAAGGTATTCTCTTTTTAAATTCTAATACCCAATAATCAAAATACATTATGTTAGATAACTTTTCCACCTATCAATATATTTCCCCTGTTATGAATTGAACCTTCCCGAATTATGAACTATAATATGTTGAATAATCACATTTTGTAGGGGGAATTTCGTGGGTACTGTACAAGACCTGGTAATTTCTGAGTTTTGCGGGAAAAAGTTTGTGTTTGCACTTCATTTGGATGGGACATTACGAATTTGGGATCTAGCATCTCATAGCAAGGTCTTTAGTCATAACATGGGTGTAATGCAAATGTCAGGTACTGTATATCTCTCGATTTAATTCTAACTATTCTTTTATATTTAAGTTTGTTAGAATTATGAATTGTAGATATTTCCTATAAGTGTAACAACTTCCTAGTTGATTTTCAATATTTCTAGGATTATACAACTTCCTAGTTTAGTGCTTATTCAATGTATTTATTGTAACACCATTATAAATACAATAGTGTGATCTCATTATAGGCACACAAATATTCACACAGAATTTACATATTTTACATGGTATCAGAGCAAAAAGTTTTAAATATTGAGAAAACTTCAGAACAATTTTTCATTAAAATATACCCAAGTACATCTAGAAAAGTCATCATTAAAAGTAACAAAATATTGATAACCCAAACATGAAACAACACGACTAGGACCCCAAATATCAAAATGAACTAAAGCAAAAGGAGACGCAGCTCTTTTATTGATTCTACTGGGAAAGAAACTCCTAGTGTGTTTCCCGAACTGGGGCAAAAACCTAGAAACTAAAGCCAGTAAAGGGTAGATAACCTTAACCTGACAATCCTTGCTGCAAACACAGTCACTGTTGCCGTGCTATGTTTGGTCTATGAAGTCATGGAAACACAGCAAAAACAGAGCGTTTCTTGCGTTTCAAAATTGGGATGAGAGGTAGGGCATTCTAAACTTAGATTGGGAAATGATAAAACAGCCCCAAAAGAAAAAATTCAAAATTAGGTATATCATATCAGATGACATTACAAACACTAACCGTTAAGCAGCTGCTAATGCAAAACGTGGATAGCCATTAGCCAGTGTTTCACGTTGCACCATGACCCATTCCCACTCGGCTATAGTGCTGCTATTAAGTCACAACATAGAAATTTCTTATATTTCAAACTAAGTGGGAGGTGATCAAATGTTGAGCACTATTTTTAAGGGGCACTAGATAAACTTCCTTTCTTGTATTAATGTTATTATCTTTGATCAGTGGAATTCATCAAGTTCCTGGTTGTGCATAATATATCTCAGAAAAAATGGTAGTAAGATGCAATAAGCTAGAAATGGATTACAGGAAACAAGGCATTTTTCTTCTTATTTTTGGGGAATGATAATGTTATTTGTCTCTTATTGCTGCAATATCAAATATGATTGAAAGTTAGTTGAATGTGATTTCCCTTCCGTTGTTTAATTATATATGACGATATCTTTGTTCTTATGTTTACTCGTATTCACAAACACATATGCTCAAACCATTCAATGTTTGTTTTTCAGGTGCTAGTTTTTTAAGATTATGGGTGGGTCAATCTGACCCCAATTCAAGCATAATTCCTTTGGCAATCTTGTACAGACATACATCGGTATGAAATTAAAGGCATTGTTATTTCCCACTCATTTATTAAATACAAATACATATCTACAATGTTGGTCATGTTTACGTTATTTTATGCTTACATGTACACTTGAAAGAAACTTTGATTATGTCTACAGTTTGAAAGCCGACACATGTTTCAAAATGTGTACCGCCTAGACTGTTAATTTGGGGGTGGGGGCAAAAAATGTATATTTGGTTGGATGGAAGAGTTTATGTTTTAAATCTCTGTTGTCAAAAGCGACTGGCGCGGCCAAAACGCCTCCACTGCACCCAGCCGCGTTGGTGCGGTGCGAAACTGGAGAGCGGCCAATCTGGAACGGTGCGCCACAGTGCCAATTCGGGTGAAAGTGGCCGCTACAGCCTTCCAGTTCAAAAAAGAAGAAAAAAGAGGAGTAGGACAATAGAAGAAGCAGAGAGAAGATCAAGAGAAGAAAGGATGCAGAGAGAGAAGAAAACAAGGAGAAAAGGATTGAAAGAAGAACAGATGCAGAGAGAGTGAGAGAGAAGAGAACAAGGAGAGAAGTATGAAAAAGGGAGATGTGTGTGGAGGCATTTAGGGTTCCTGAAATATACAGTCTCTTTGGGCCATATATACGGGCTTTTAAATTAAACTAAAGTCCAAATAAAAAAACCCAAAACCTGAGCTGCATCGTAACTGAATAATATGGACATCTAAGTTAAAAATTTAAATTGGATCTGTTTTTTGTTACCATTTTTTATTATTGTTTTGTTATATAAAAATAAATTAATTTAAATAAGTAAATACATTTATATTGATATTAAATATATTTTTATTAATACTAAATGTTTTTTTATATTGTACCAAAAAAATATATATTTTATTTATATTTATACTAAATATATTTTTTATTTATATTAATATTACATATACTTTTCATTTATATTAATACTAAATACATTTTTATATTAGTATTTGATACTAATAATCAATTAATTATCTTTAATATTTCATTGATATTAATATTAACTATATTTTTTTCATACTTTCTTTAATATGTTTTTTTATATTAGTTACCGCGTCGCTAAAATAGCGCCCGCTTCGCGCCACACCACTTTTGGGGTTGGCTGTGCCACGCCACTTTTCCACATCGACAACAGTGTTTTAAATGTAAATGCTCTTTGAAAATAACTCTGCAATCTTATTCTAGCGTTATCGTTTGTACATCTATAGAAGAATCATTTTTGTTTGTTTGTGATCTAAACTTTGGGTTTCAAGTTTAAACGAGCAAAATCAGAAAAATCATGATCATGGCTTAAAATAGATTACAGTTTGAGATAGGTCCAGTAAGGATATCTTCATATTGATGATTTATTGTTTAATTTTGAGTTTCAAAGAACTATATTTTGTCTAATACAAATTAAAATGTCATGTTTATGAATTTGCTTATTGAAAAAGAAATAAAATTTGGTTATATAGAGTAGAATACATATGAAATGCTAAATTACCCACAAATTTGCTGTCTTATTTTTGTTAGCTATAAAATTTTGATCTATGTGATTGATAAACCTCTTCGTTAATATTATTAAATTTCCATATTCAATGTTGTGCGCCTCTGTCCTTGGTATAAATTTAAGTTAATCACACCAGCTAATGAGTTAGATTGGTGATGCCTCGATCTGAGACCTTTTAACTGATGTCTAGAGATTGTCGCACATGGTTTGTTTTAATTCAGAGACTTTTTTATCACTCAAATACACAGACCAAACTTTAGAAAGTCATTAAGTCATTTCTCCACTATCTTTTTTAACTCGATGCTTCATATTTTCATTTCTGCACTTGTTTTCTGTCACTGTGGTTCTTCATCTCTTCCATTTTCCCTTCCTTTTCTCCTCCAATTAGGTTGACTCTGATATCTCTTATTATTTACTATTTAGTAATTTGTGTAGTGCATACAGTTTTAGTAATACCTGCTTTAAAGTAGAGAGACTTCATAAGGATTGGTTTAAGACTTTAAATTCTTTAGTCTTTACTAGTGACAGAAATCTGAGTTGTCTTCAAAGATTAACTTATCAATTGAAACATCAGCATTTTTAACTGTTGTATTGCTATGTTTGTAATGTTCTAGGATGAAAATTTGGAGATGATCTCTTTACATAGTATCCTATATAATTTTGGGGATAGAATTGTTCTCTCTATGGAGCCTTCAGTGCAAAATATTTCCTTGGAAGAGGTAATTTGTTGCCCTTTTCAATAAGCATAGATTGGATGTGTTTTCTTGTTTTTTTTT
>Ga0228710_1003203_pt1 | contig 26099 bp, 12 predicted proteins | sample MedpolnodulmetaG_FD_177995 | JGI IMG/M metagenome (GOLD analysis project Ga0228710, IMG submission 177995) | Root nodule microbial communities from Medicago polymorpha collected in Santa Monica, California, United States - pink nodules | ecosystem: Host-associated > Plants > Roots > Nodule...
ATTCAATCCATTTTTTATACTCTCACGGATAAATCATACACTACATATTTTTCACCTTAATGTTTCTCCCATGTTCAATTTTTTTCTTCTTCATATTTGTTTTACTTTTCTATCTAGTTTCCGTTCTCTATTCTCATGGATGAAAGGAATATAAACCTCCCTTCATGAAATCACCACCAATCAACCTTTTTGAACATGCTGTACTTAATTTTGATTATGTTACATAATTATAGACGTAGATAGTCACACAATTGATTAAGATGTGTTAATGGATCAAATGTGAGTTAAAGTTATACATTGGATGGAAAAGTAGATTTTGAACAACTTATAAGTGAGATGACCGAAATGCATAATGTCTTAAGACTTTATGTGAAGATGTGGTGTCAATCTCACTTGTATGGTTGTTACTAACGTAATACGATCATCCAACCCGGTGAAAACTCACCCGAAAATCCCAACATTATGATAATTTATTTTGTTAGTTTTCAGTTGTCAATTGTTTATTTTTTTTATCTTAAACTTTAGTTATTGGATGTCATTCTCTTTAATGCTATATTTTTTTTATTCAACCTCAACTACTTCAAACTCCTTCACTTTTATTCTTTGGTGAAATTTGACAATGGAAAAAAAGCATATGTGTATTGTTGATTTGATAAAATAATTACTTATTAGAAATTTTAAAATAACGTGGCATTTTTTTAGTTAGTCAAATATTTTGGTTAAATATTTACTAAAAAATGTCCAACTTCTTAATCGAACCAGTAAAATTATCGACAATTCACTTTATCCCTTATACGCTCCCATAAAAGCACACACTCCTTTTTTCTTATCATTTCTCTCATGTTCAATTTTGTTTTTTTTTTCCTTTCTTTTTCTAATTTATTTCGTAACTTCTCATGAAAGAAAGGAACATAAACTTCCCTCCATTAAATCACCACGAACTCATCATTTTTACCATGATATGTCTTCATCTAATTTTATTTGACTTTTTGCCAAATCAGAGATGCGGATAGTCTCCCACTTAAAGGGAGAGATGTTAACATGTCTTATATGAGTTAAAGTTTCAGATTGGATGCAAGAGAATATAGTGACAAACATATAAGTGTGATAAGCCATAAATCCAATGCCTTTGGGATTTGGATGAAGATGTGATGAATCTCACTTGAGTAGTTTCTCTTAGTCTAATGTGATATTCCAACCCAATTTACGCTCCCGCGAAAGTCCTATCATTATGATGAACTATTTTCTTCGATTTTGGATTTCATTTGCTTAATCCTTTATTTATCATGAAAGAAAGGGATAAAAACTCTTTGTATAAAGTCACCATCAACCCACCTTTTTTAGCATGTCGTGCATCCGTCTAACTTTATTTTATTATGTCTCTATATCCCGGTCGCAAAGAGTCTCAAACTTAAGGGAGAGATGTCAATGTGTCAAGTGTGAGTTAAAATCCTATATTGGATGCTAAAGCAGATGTTACATCTAAGTTAGATGACCAATATACCTGATGACTTAAGGTTTTGGTTCATTATGTGGTGTCATTTTTTCAACTCCTTCAAAAAATCCACAAAATTATCAACAACTTTTAGACAATATGTTTGACCGAGCAATCCCAATTAGCATGAACAATTAAACGAACAAACTCTTTTAGTAAAAAATCAAGATGAGAGATGGTTTGGGTATAACAGATATTTCCAACTTAAGGGTTTAATCTAGTAGTAGAAGGACAAACTTTGAATTTCGAGATTATGGGTTTCGAACTCAGCTAGTATCCTTGGAGATAAGTAAACACAAATATATTTGTGAGTGCTCTTTTATCTCTAAGACTATCCACAATCGTGGATCTTTCACCTATTTAGCACCATAATAAATAAACACCCCCCATTGTGGAGCAAATAAATAAAGTGCTTGTAGAGAAGGGTGGCTATAGAAGCACCCAATCTCTCTTCACTTTTGTGAGGGACCCCTAAATAAATTGTATAAAAAATTGTTGAAAATTCTTAAAATTGAAATTTACAAAATCACTGAGTTATTGCTAAAATTTAATTTTAGATATCACTCAATTCTTCTTTTAAATCGTTCTTGTTATTATTATTTCATTTCTTTAAAAAAAAAGTTCCTTTAGAATATGTCAAAGAGACTTTAGGGTGTGTTTATTTCAAGGTTTGTAATATGATTCCTAGGAATGTGATATTTGAAATACAACATTCCCATGTTTGTTTCAAGTTTTGAAAATTTGTTCCCATGAATGTTATATTCTAAGGAATGTTATTTACACATGTTTTCTTCTATTGTTATTCTCATGCTTAAAGGATGAGAATCTAAAATTCTCATGGTAATAAAACTCAACTTGCTATAAATTCTCACTACATTAACATTTATTTCCATTTTTATTTTTTTAATTAATTAATTTCCAAAACATTCCAAGAAATCCAAATTTTTATCAAACAAATAGGTAGGAATATCGTTTCAAGGAATGTAATTTCTTGCCTTGAAACAAACACACCCTTAATTTTTCATAAAATAAATTTAGGTTTTTCAAAGACTACTATCATAATCTATAATTTACAATTTAAAAAAAATTGTTTTTTTATTATAAAATTTTTAGGTGAGTTAGACTCTGGAGGACACTTCAAGATCAAGATATGTCTCATGACTCAATGAGCACTTACAAAGTTACTCGAAATCAAAGAAATCCTCACGCTAATAGTGGGGATTGAATCCACTCCCTTGAGGTTGAGTCAACTCATTATTAGCCGACCCAACCTAAGAATGCTATTATTAATATTAATAGCAAAAATAGTGATTCAAAACATGATATCATATAATGGTATCATTTAAATAACATTTTTTTCATTTGACTCAATAAATAAGACATTTAATAGAATCATTTTAATTTAAATGACTCTTAATTTATTTTATCACGATTATACTTAATAACATGAAGAAAAAAAATAACAAAAAAAAAAAGAAAAATATTAAATTATTCAAATTGAAGTATTTCAAATTCAATGATACTTTTTTAATGAAAATTTACCGATAACTTTTTTAAGTACATGAAATATTCCATTTTAAAAAATGGATGTGAAACAAAAATAAAAAACTTCAAATATTTTTGTTTGTAGTTTATTTAAAAGAAAAAATCAATAATTTTTTCGAAGTAACCTCAATTATTTAAATTTTGACAGCACATCATTTTTTCTTCGCAATATAATTTAATATTTTCTATTATTTTAATTAAGTGCTAAAATTAAGGATCTTATTTAAATTTTTTTTATTTTTTTGTCAAAAATTTGTCTGATCTATTAAACGACAAAGTTTAATATTTATAGAAAAATGACACATAAAACTTAATTATTTTAAATTAAAAAATATAAAATTTCAAAATTTAATGACAATTTATTTTTTGGAAAATTTTTCAAAAACTTTTTTTGTAAATCAAATATTCTCTTAAAAGAATTGAATATAAAAAATTAATAGAAAATGTTAAAAGATTCAAATAATTCAGTTTTTTTATATGGATAGAAAATATACTATTTAAAATTTAAATGTCTTCGATTTATTTGTTATAATATACTTCAATATTCGTTTCTTTAGTTGTTTCCTTTAATTAGGGGTTATAATTAACACTATCATTTTTTTCTTTTCCGTCTGATCCATCGATCAAGGCCTTTTAATTCTAAATAATTACATGACACATTTTAACCTTTATAAAATCATTTTAATTTAAATGACAGTAATTACTCTTAAATTGCTTTATCACTATTATCCTTAATAAAAAGGAAAAAACTAATATTTAAGAATTATATTAATACTTGAAACTTTCGTGTTAATAAATTCATTTTTCCTTGTTAAAAATAACAAATACGTGGAATTTATAAAGACAAAAAAAAGAAAACATGACATTGAGACAAAAGATTAAAAAAAATACAATTTTTGATTGAAATGGTGCGTGGAATTGCTTGCAAATGGAAGCTATTTATAATAAACGGTAGATAACAAAATTAACAATATTATTTAATAGTCCCCCCAAAAAAATTATTTAATATTAACTATCTCATTGACAAATTAAAGTAGAAAAAGTCATATATTGATTATCAAGTAAATAAGATAAAATGACACTTAAAGGATTGCTTTTTATCATTTCAAAAGAAATAAAAAAGAAACCATGATTATTGTTCAATGGCTGATTGAAGCTTTTGATACATTCTATTGAAGAAACTATGATAAGTGTAAAACATGATGATGTTAAGATGTCTTCTTATTGGAAAAGATTTGTCCAATTTAGATGATATGAACCAATTGTATGCAACCTTTAGGGTGATGTTTAACATGTCCAGATATGTGTTTAAAGACATAAATTAAGATTCATCAAGTAAGATTTTATGTGTAATATATCCATTGTGCAAGACAAATATTCATAAAATAAATATAGATAAAGGTTAAATCAATTTATTGAGATTAGCTTTTCGACATATCAATTCATTAAAAATTAACCTAAGGTATCTAAACTATAACATTTTGATTCTATATCAAATACAAAATATTGGTTTGACTAAAAATTATATTGTTGATGTTGAACATCTTGAAGACGTAGAACCCAATGGAACCCTGAGAAAGTAGCATTAACAATAAACAATTAGATAAAAATAAAAATGAAAATCAACCCCATAATCTATAATAAAGTGATTAGAATTATATGATTTTAAAACACATAAAATACTTGTTTTTACGGAAAAAAAAGGGGGGGAAGAGACACATGAAAATAATGAAAAACAGTGTCTATATATAGAGAGAAAAATCATGAAATGATCAATTTTGATTGGTTGATGAAAACTAAATGAGTCATGGTCCATCTTGATTGGCCAATAACAAAATAAATGAGTCACAATTCAATTTGATTGGATGATAAGAAAGCATTAAATGAGATGTAGAATATGAAGATGCCACATGCACTTAAGAAATGAATCATGATCTATTTTGATTGGTTAATACAAAAATTATGAGTCATGATTCATTCTAATTGGTTGATTGAAAAACATTAAATTCACATTTCAATGTAAGCTTGCCACGTGTACTATCAAAATAAAATAAGGGAAATGTTTATAATAGAGATAAATTAAGAGTCTAGATTAGAGAGTATAGCAGAAAACATAATGTATATTAAAGAGAAATATGTCAATTTTAGATTCAATTAATATAAATGACATATATAATATACAACTTACTATACTCACATTGAAAAAGAAATATAATTAGGACCCTTTAAATCAATTTGTGACAAAAATCAGAGACAAAAGTCTAAGTTTAAATATGTCACAAAAGAATGATCAATTAGAAAATTTGGATCTTTATGCTAAGACAATATGAATGAAAGAATATATTAAATTCAATATATATTAGGATATTTATAATGCCAAGAATATTTAAAATCGTAAAATTTAAATTAATTATATTCGACATTAAAATTAATAAAATTGAGTCTTCTATAAATTCACGATAGTAGTTACTAATATAAGAGAGAGAATTTTGAAAACAGTTTTAAGTTCAAATATTGAGAATATATGATTTGAAATAAATTATTCTCAGTTTAATTGATATATGATCTTTTCAAGATTTGATAAAATTTTGAAACCTATGAATCAAGAATATATAGTATAATATAGCCAAGTTAATCTTGACAGGACAAATGATTTTTAGGGTATCAACAAATCTCAAAATAGATACATTAATTTATATAGAGTATTTGATGCAAGAATATGTAAGATTTGAGTCTAAGAATTTTAACAATAATAACACTTTAAAAGAATAATTCACATTAGTGTTATTATTACTATAAAAGAATAATTTCTCATATATAATTTTAGACTCAAATCTACTAAATAATATATGATTTAAATGAGTATATGATTTGTATTAATTTACATCAAATATTTAGAGATTTCATAAAGTAATTTAAATCTCAAAAATTAAGGGTATAAATCAAATCTTCTTAAAATGTTTTGGGCACAAAAGAAATTGCAAATTTATCCCGAAATAATGGAGTATTTACTTAAATTTCGGGGATGAACAATTCTCATTAACACATTTATTTAGAGAGAATTTAATTTTTCTAAGTGTCATAACAGAATATGGAAAGTTCATAACAGAATATGGAATGCTACAAGAACAATGGGATGCCTCAACTGAGTAGAATGATAGTGAGTGTATATATGATTTGGAAAGAAAGGAATGTCAGAATATTTCAGAATCATTATCGGTCAGCTCGGGAGCTCCTCCACCAAATCAAAGAGGTTGTATACATTAGAGGGTTGAAAATTAATCAACTGAAGAGCCTAATGTTAATATTGTGAGCTGCTGGGACCTTCTTCTTGCTTTTTTTTGTTGAGCTTAGCTCTTGTTTCTTTGTTGTTATGGTTCTTGTTTCCATGAAGTTTGTATTAACTGTGTTTTTGGTTAATAAAAGTAATCTCTATTTACCAAAAAAAGTGTTCATAAAATCTTCACACAAATTTTGAGAATATAATTCAATTATCCCCATATAAAATTACATAGTATATTTTCAGGTGTCAAAGCAAATTCCAAAATTTACCAAAATATTCAGAATAGTATTATTATTTGGTAAAAGAAAATTAAAAACAGAATTTTACTACTTGACACATACCTCACTCGCTACAGCGGCACTTATTACCGCGTGAACCGTGTTTTAGAGTATTATCAACCCGTTTAAGAGAAATTCTTGATTGAAATATTAGGGTTGTAACGAAAAAAAAAAGAAATATTAGGGTTCATCGCGGATCCGAAAAGATTTCTAGCTTCTATAGGAACAAACACATCTATCCTTGGTAAACTGATTTGGAATACAAGACCCAAAACCTTGTTTATAAGTGGCAGCACACTTTGCATTACAACAAGATTGATCACATTCACCCTGATAGCATGTTCCCATCCCAATACGACACAAATTGTTTGAGGAAGGATCTTGATTGAAAGTACAAGTGCATAGGTTGAAGAGATCACATCTCCAACTTACTCCAAGGGTGCCATGAGCAGATTTACAATGTGAAGGGCAATCTATGTCATCACATCTATTGAATATACTTGTGCATGTGCTTGCTTCCACCGTTGAATATTGCACTGCGGCAATGGTGGCTAGGATGACAAAGAAATAAAAGAAATTTGAGATGTGGTTTGCCATTAGTAAACAATTCTTTTTTTTTTTTGGTTACAATTAGTAAACAATTCTTTGCTATGTAAAAGATTATATCAATTTTTTTTCGGATCAATAAATATAATAAACAATTGAACTAATTAAGAAAACATTTTCCTAATTTTTTTTTATGAAAACTGAAGTGCAAGAAAAAGAAATAAAACTTTAAGATTCAAAGTTCATATGTTTCTTACCTGAAGCTAGAACCAACGCTATGCATAAAATTGCCAAGAGACATGAGTACTGGGAAATGTGTTTTGCTATTTTTTGTGAAGATTTTATCTTATAGCTCTATTATCTTTTGTTTTCACAATATGCATAGCAAACTTTCAAGTTCATTATATAGCAGTACTCATGATATGATTATGCCTCCTTATCTTTTTAATTATCGTATTTGTAAAAATATAATTTTTTATTTGTTTGACGTTTTTAAAGTGTAATAAATATCCATCATGTCTTTTTGAGCTTAATTCAGTTTGGAGGAACAATGCATTGTTATATGCTAGTGTCGGAGTTCGAATCTCGAACATCCCACTTATTTACCTTAAAAGGTGAATTCGAGTTACTAAGCCACTTGAGGGTTAAGATCCTCTCCATTTTTTAAATAAAATGACAATCTCCATTACTATAATTTTCAAATAAATGATATAAATACACACATTTCTAAAAATTGATACATTAGTGAAATATTTATACACCAAAACTTTAGTAATGGAAAGAATAATAAATGGAGAGGATCTTAGCTCGCTACTTAATAAAAAAATATCAATTATTATTTTGTCAACAATATACTACGAGTTCCTAAAAAAAAAATTGTACACTATGAGTTAATAGCTTAATATCCTCTATAATTCGGAGGAGGTTTAAATATAGCCTCTGTAAAAATAAAAACACGTTTCATTCTGTAATTTTAAATTATTCATAATTAGCATTGACCTTGTTAAAAACACATTCATGAAATAACCTGTGTAATTTGGGTAGAGTTTGAAAATAAAAAAACATTCTATAATTTTTTTATTTATATTTTATCAAACTAAAGTAATAATTTTTTTTTGGTTGTCTTGGTTATTGTAAAATGTCATAAAACAACAACTAATTAAAAATGAAAGGAGGGATTAAGAGTATTGAAAAATAAAAAACTAAGGAGAATTAGATACAAAATATGTGATGGAACGCAAAGTAAACTTTCTTAATTTTTTCCCTTAAAAGTTTTGGATTAAGGTGTCAATACGCCTGAAGATTAATTTTTTGATACACATACGTTTCTTTACGCTGTCCATTAATTACTTTTTTTTTTTTTTTTTAAGAAACTGTCCATTAATTACTAACCACTTAGTTTGACTTAATCATTTTTTAGGCAACATAACCTCATTTCACCGGTAGATAATAATAATATCAGATATTTTTAGTAATCCAACTATTGTGATTAATTTTTGTTGGCATGTGCAACATAAGGATTTATCAAGAGGTCACTCATATAATTTTTCAATTCTATTTTTTTAAAAAAGGAATTCTCATCTGCGAGTTAAAACCAATTTAAAAATTGGTCAAACCAATTCCATTTTTAATGTTATTAAAACTTCATTTGTATGATTATATGTAGGGGCTGAGATTCGAACCCGGACACCCCACTTATCCACAATTAAATTGTGTGAACTTTAGCCACTAAGCTACTTGACCAAAAAAAAAAAACTTCATTTGTATGGTTTGTACAACATAAAAACACGTGTCATTGTTTTAGATAGAAGAAGAGCATATGGATCGATTTGTATTATTCTTAAATGTATGTATATAAGTGATAAGTGATTAGATTTAAATATTGGATTAATTATTTAATTAATCAATTATGGATTGACAATAATCAATTATTATAAGTTAATCTTATAATATAAATTATGATCTATTGTGTTAAGCACTAATTATATGATGAATTTGAGTGATTGAGCTATTGTTACTAAATGGACCGTGATGGGTTGAACCATTTAGATAAGTCTAATGAGAGGTCCCTGCCCTCAGCCGTTTAGCTATTTAAACGTCATCCCATCAGACGGTTAATGATTCTGAAGAGCTTTGTGAAAACCTAAAGTTAGACGGAATGAGGGTAGTCATCCCTCTTATCCTTCTGACAGCTATCCTTCATGAATCCTAAATCTTAAAGGTACACAATCTTTTATTCCTTCTTTGTTGCTTTGATATGCTATAATTTGTATCTAATGATCCATGGCTAAACACTAAAACTTTTATAATTAAATCGTTGTGAATTTCAAGAGTGTTAGTACGATGTTGGTGGACATACTAAGCAGAGGTCCAACTTTGCCAATATCTGATGTTCATTGGACACCTCTCTTTAGTGGTTTCTATAAACTTAATGTTGATGCAGCAAGTTTGATAGAGGGAGGTAAGTGGGATATTGGTGTTGTGGTGAGAGATAATTAAGGTGTTGTCATTGCTGCTAATTACTGACAAGTTTTTTCATTACCAGATTCAGAGGTTGCAGAAGCTTTAGCTATGCGGAAGAGTTTTGAAATTTTTGAAAGGCATTCTGAATCCTATAGCATAATCAAATGCTTGTAACATAGTCTTGGTGTTGAATGCTCATCAACTATCTTCCACATATGTCAGCTCTATTATTGGAGATTATATCGTAGTTTAATTTTTTGCATGTTAGACGTGAAAGTATGCTCTTCATAATTTAGATTGCATATGGATCGAAGAGATTTCACCTTGTATTTCTACGGTCTTGGTATTTGATTTATTGCTAGACTTTTGTTAATGAATTTGTCTTTAATGTAAAAAAAATATTAATTGTATTAATTATTATTTGTGAAGTAATTTATTAATTAATTGTAGAAAAAAGATATCATTTATTTATATCAAAATTTAAATTTTTTTTTGGTTACATTTTGATAACCATCAAAATTTAAATATATAAATTAACACTCGTATGCACGACTATCAATTAAATTTCCTAAAATTAGAGAAAGAAGATGGGCGAAAGGGAGACGCAATTTTTTGACTTACATGTAGATGAAGTATCATCTATAATTTTTTTTAGGGGAAGAAATGTCATCGTATGCACTCATGGAGTTTATTTTACGTATGGAAAAGTGATAATAACATTAAGTGCATTATTTCCCTTTTTCATGTTAAACGTCCCAACTATAATAATGTAGAGAAAATAAGTGACATGTAACTTATATTTTATTTTCTTAAAAGTAAGAGTTTTTTTTTTTTGGTAGTTAGACGAGATGCAAAACCATCATAAACTCACACACACAAAGTGGAGATACCGGGATTCGAACCCCGATCATGACGTCCGCCCTAACAATTTTGACATTTTTGCCAATTGAACTAGGACTTATGAGACTCTTAAAAGTAAGAGTTAATTAATTGATACACGTTTCTTTTGTTCTGTAACAAGTTTCACCTTAAACTTGTCAAAAAAAAAAAAACTTACGACGAAAGTTCAGAAAGTAACTAGTAAAAGACCTGTGCTTTCGCACGGGTCGCATAGCATTGTGGTAATTATAGAAAAATAATAACATTGTTAGTATTGTCAATTGTTTAAAGATATTAAATGAAAATTACCAACATTAATGAAATGTTTCTATCAAGTATTTGTTTTTTATATATAGAAAATATGTTGAATATTTCAATCACACAAGTTGTAGATTTTATTTACTTATATATGCGAAAACAAATATTTATGTACATATATGAGAAAGTCAATAAGATAAAATTTTGAAAACTCATGATTATTTTCAAAATATCAAAATTAATATTGTGTTTCTATTAATTAACTTTTTATTCTATAAGCAAAACAATGTTCAATGTTTGCATCGAATACGTTGCAGATATTATGTGCTTATACATGCAGAAACAATTTTTTTTGTATATATATAAGAAAATCGATATGATATTGTCAAAATATAAACGTTAATGCAGTGTATCTATTGAATAATTTTAAATTTTATATGCAAAACGTCATTCAATATTTGCACCGCATCCATTGTAGTTTATGTACATATATGAGAAAGTCGATACGATAAAGTTTTGCAAACTCATGACTATTTTTAAAATATCATCATTAATGTAGTGTTTTACTCCTTCCTAATGAGTGTCACTTTATGGGAAAAAATTGTTTTAAAATGAATGTTACTTTACATTTTCAATGCAATTTTAATTTATTTTTTCAACTTTGCCCTCAACAATTACTCCAACTTTTCTCTCTCTCACAATTTTCAATGCAACTTTAAGTTTGTCTTTCTCTAATAGATTCTTGCTAATAAGTGTCCTAAGGGCACTTGTTAAGGATTCTAAAATAGAAATAGTTGGTAAGTTTTATGTAGAAAAAAAATTACATTTTCAAGTTTCAATGTGTTGAATGCATCAATCCTAAAATAAAAATTCTTCTTTGGATACTTGTTAGCATTTTCTTTTCTATTATACTCCCTCCATCCCATTTTGAATGACCCAATTTGACCCTTAAGGCACTTGTTAAGGATTCTAAAATAGAAATAACCGGTAAGATTTATGTAAAAGAAATTACTTTTTCAAGTTTCATTGTGTTGAGTGCATCAATCCCAAAACAAAATTTCTTCTTTAGGCTTCTTAACAAGATGTTGTTGGATTCGTCTCGATGAATATTTTCAAAATATCAAATTTTCATAATATTTTTTAATAGATTATTAAAGATATTTAAGTTCAAAATTGTGCATTGACATACGTGGCAGAGTCAACTGTGTCACATATTATGAGACTGATGGAGTATGATACAAGTAAAATTGACTCTATGTTCTTTGTATCACTCTTCAATACAAGACTTAAAAAACCTGATATAAAAAGAAAAAAAAACTTTAAAACCAATCTGAAAAATAGATCAAACTTAAAAGACCACAAAGGTTTTTGGTTATTCAAATGGCACCCTCTAGGGTACTCGACTTAAACATATCGCATATGGTACGTGAGTGACAATAAGCTGGATTCGTTGTACACCTGTATCCACCAAATATCTCTCTCTCTGTCTCTCTCCCCTCTCTCCTCGCTTCTTCCCTCTCTCTCCTTTCTCTGTAACAACACATAACGACCAAATATTCTGGTGATTTTAAAGAAAACGTTGGGTGGGTATATGATTGATGATTTTGATCTTCTTTTAAAACGGTAGATTTCAGATTTCAATTTTTTGTACAAAAACGGTGGATTTTGATTTTTTTTTTTTTCTTCTTTTGCTTGTAAACAACCATACATGTGGCTGTGCTGTGGTGAAAAATTGGGGCTGAAATTGTATATATTATTGGATGAATTTTGGATTTGGAGATTAATTTGTTTTCTTCAGCTTGGATTTGGTTTTGAATGGGGTTTTGTATTTATGTGTATTACCTGAATTTAGTTACATGCAATTGTATACAAGTTTAAAGGTGGTTGCATGTTTGCAAATGAGAGAACTTGAGAGAGAGAAAGAGAAGGGCTGAGATTGAGTTAAAGGAAATAATTGAGTGTTTGAAGGTGCATGATAAAGATTATATCCAATGGTTGGTCAACATTTGTTTGTGTACCGTCCGAGACATACCTTACTCACGCACCTTTGACTTTGCTTATTCAAATATTGTAACTAAACGTCTATTTGATGGTATGTGTATTTTTTTATGTTTATTGTAATAATTTCCGTTTAACTTCATTATAAAACACGTCTAATATTAGATGCTAATAAGGAGTGCAGATCCTCTCCATTTTGGAAGAAAATGGCAATCTTAAGTTCCATTCATAAAATCACAACACGTGGAAAAGTAAGACATCAACGGTTCTAATTCACGCTATAGATTATTTTATTTTAATTTTAATTAATTAACAAACATAGAAATCACACCCCCCCTTTTTCTCTTTCACTTGGACTTCAGCCTTGCAGAACCTGGAAAGAACATGAGGTTGTTGCATTAACGCAACACCATTGTCATTGCTCAACACCCCTAATCGTTGTTGTTGTTCCGACTCGTCAATAAGTCCACAATTCCGTGGTTTCAACTTTTCCCTTAAATTTTCAAATTTAATAGGAAACCCAAAAGTTTTGAACAACATGAACTCTAATTTGAGATTTATAATTTAATAAAAGTTAACTAATTAAAATTGTTTTATTTTAAAAAAATCAAAACATGCAAGTTAAACACCAAACGTTCAAGTTTTCGAGATGTTGAGCGAATCAAAATAGTGCAAATAGCACAGAAAACTAAGAAGAAAATGAGAGAAAGTTGGAGACGTGCAAGTTTCTCACACCTTAGAATGTTTATACTTACAAGTATATATAGAGGAGAGATGATAGTATACTGTAAGCTAAGCTATACTCTAACACATTTCATCATATCTGAACTTTCCTACAAACAAGGAAGTTAGTTATAACAACAAAACTGTCTACAAAAACAAGGTACGATTGCTTGTGATACAGGTAACTAGAGACTATGGTGTTCTTTTTCTATTATATGATATATACAAGTAAACTTGACGTTCTCTGTATCACTCTTTAATACGATACTTAAAAACCTAATATGAAAAGAAAATAACAACTTTAAAAACCAATCTGAAAAATAGATCAAACTTAAAAGACTGTGAAGGTTTTTGGTTATTCAAATATTGTAACTAAAGTATAGTGATGTTGTAAAATAGTAACACTTCATTGGGTATCAACTAATTTACACATTTAGTATATATATATTGTTTAAAGAAAAATGCTCGGTACAAGATGAAAACACACCAAATCTGATCCAATGCTTTTTAATTCACACCTTTTTATTGTTCATGTTTAATGGTGTTGATGTAACAATTGAGAAAAATTGAGAGAATTCCACTTGAGAGAATTCATTCCCCTTTTCAATACTATGGTCAAGACTTTGCATTGCTATGCCATGTAAGATGCACAAGTCTATCTCTCTCTCTCCTTCCTTTTTTTGACGTGGATATCTCTTTCTTTATTTCACATGGAACTTGATTACTTGAAAGTCTATCTACTTTCAAGTTCTCCAGTTATTCTTCTGCCGAGAATCACAATGTATACATAATTACATACTTGATATATATACTTCAAACGTGAAAAAAAAAGCTTTGGAGGAAGATGTTTCTTATTTAGTATATGCCATCTTTTTTTATGGGATTGTTTGTTCAATAATTTTTTTTCGGTTCAAAGTTTATTCGATCTTTAGTAAACCATATATAAAAGACAGCAACAAATATGATCAACACATACTCCTTTTCTAAATAGCAGAACGTGGCATGTTGCGAGGCAATTCTTAGGGTTATCACAAAGTGAAGGATTATTATTCAAGCATAAACTCGAACGTGGTGTTGGTCCTGCCACAAAAATAAAATTCACCAATTCAATACTTATATTTTAATCTATATAAGTATGTGTGTGTGTATATATATATATATATATATTTGTAAAATGTTAACAACAATGGACAAGATCATATCAAACTTTTTCCGGATCAAAAATAACAAACTATTGAACTAAGGAAATATTTTTCCTAAAAATAGTTTCAAAAACCAAAATGCAAGAAAAAGAGATAAGTAAATAATATCAGTTTATGAGTTACCTGAAGCTAGAACCAACACAATGCATAAAATTCCCAAGAGACGGTACTGGGAAATGTGTTTTGCCATTTTTGTGAAGATTTTATCGTAGAGCTCAATTATCGTTTGTTTTCGCAATATTCATAGCAAACTTAAAGTTCATTATATAGAGCATGTTTTTCTCTGCTTAATTTCCACTTATCTTCTACTTCTAAGGAGAAGTGGGCTAAACACAATTTCAATAAAGTTCTTAATAAAAGAAATACTTCTTCCGTCTCAAAATAATAGTCGTTTAAAGTTTGTATATTTTTTAAGAAAATGATTAATTTTGTTGATTTCAATGATAAGATTAATATTATTTATTAAAATATTTTATCAATTTTTGTTAGCGGAGTAGTCAATAAATAAAAGTATAATAGTGAAAAAAATGTTGTATTAATATTTTAAAATGATAATTATTTTAAAACAGAAAAAATATTACAAAGAACGTTATTTTGAGACGGAGAGTGTATATTTTTTGCAAAGAAGAAATCCAACAAAAGTGACTTTAAAAATAAGATGTGAAAAACTTTTGGAGCAACTTTTGGGAGCTATATTTGCTTATGCATCTTTGATTCCGGCACAGGCCACTATATTTGCTTGCGCATCAAAATGCAAGAAAAATAAATAAGAAAATAATATTAGTTTATTTGTTGATTGCACAACCCTATATATTTTCTATTTCAGCTTTCTGCTGCACCAATCCTTGCTGTCGCCGCTGATAAATTTTTTTTTGTGGTGTACGAGGTTCGAACCCAAGACCTTATCAACTGAGCTAAGCTTACGGAGACCGCCGGTGACAACTGGTGCATCTACATCATGTTTATATATTTTATTCATTTGATTCCAATAGATCTTGTTTATTTTCTGTCATTTTGTCACTTTCCTTCCTTATCCTTTTATATGATATGTACATCATCTAGTTTTTATACTTGTTTATTGATATGCTTTTGTCTTTTGTTCTTTAGTAATAATCTTATTACTTTTGTTAAAAGCTTATACTATATTTTAGTTTGCGTTTGGTTTATTAGCCATGTCATTCAATAATATACCAGATCCTTTTGTTTATTACTACTAGCTTTCAATTTGTGTTTATTATATAGTTTCATTACTTATATATATATACGTGATCATCTGTTTCTTGTTGGATCCATTCAGTTTGATTACCTATTCATTTCGCGTTAGGCCTATTGTTAGAATGATATGGGTAGTATAACTTTTAAGCGATTGAAAAGAGAAAAAAAAAACCGTAAGAATAATATCCATCAAATGAGTTGGTTAGATATTTTTACATTATAATTTATGTCTTGTAAAAAAAAAAATCATAATATTTTATGCATTTAAATTTATTTGTGAATCTTATTCTTTAGTATTCATTTAAATTTGCGCTTAATTATTTATAATTTTCAAAACACATTGCAGCTATGGCTACTAAAGAAATCCTTCCATGTAAAACTGAAAATTTAGTAAAAGCAAAGTGGAAAATTCCATCGGATACCAAAATGTTATTTGACATTTGTATGAGTGAGATCCGTAAATGTGGAAAGCCCGGTATTACTTTGAAGAATAAGAAATGAGAGGAAATATGTGAAAAATTCAATAAACATGCTGATAAAAACTATAACCAAAAGTAGTTAAAACTTGAAAAATAGAATGTATACTTTAAGAATTGATAGGACGTCATGGAAACAATTAATTGGTAAAGAAATAGGTTTGGGATGGAATCATCAAACATGAAATATTGAGGTTGATGCTTCATGGTGGGATGTTAAGATAAGGGTGAGTATTATAAGTATTTAATTTTTATCTCGTGAAAATTGAATAGAAGAATTTGGTTTTTCCTAAATATTATCTCACATTATTGATTATGCATGAGAATGTAAAAAATCCAAAATTTCGCTTTCAAGATTTAGAATTTCGTGATGAATTAGAATTCATGCATGGGAATGCAGTGGCAACAAGTCAACACCAATGGATACCAGCTTTGGGTGTGCCATTTGAATCTAATGGACAAAATACTACTACAAATGTGCCACAAGAAATAATTGACTCTGATGTTAGTGAATTTAATATTGGTGACCACTTTAGCCCTGTGAAAAATATTCAACCCAAAAAGCAAAGAAAGGTTTCACCAGATATCAGAGAGAAAGTGACAAAGGGAAAGGCAAAGGTTGGGACGACAACAACTATGAGAAAATATTTGAGCGGTTAACTGAAGCATCTGAAGGTCATAATGAAGTTGAAAAAGCTCAAATTCCGGTCACCTCTCATGACCATGGACAAAACTCTATTCCAGATTGCGTTAAATTGTTGAAAAGTGCAAAGGAGTATGGTTTTTTTGAATGATCAACAATTTAGTTATGCTTTAGAAATGCTTAAAGATGAAGAAATAAAACGAGTCCTACTAATAAGCTTAAAAGATTCCAAGGCAGCTTCGATAGAGTGGATTCTATACAACTAAGTTGATAAGAAACCATCTAATATTTAGATTAAAATCGGCATTGGGTTTGGTAGTTATATTGGCATTCATACTTTATCTTTAGATTTTGCGTTATGCTTTATCTTTAGTACTTCTCGAATTTGTTCTTTGGTATTTTGCTTTTGGTTGAGAATTTTGTATTGTCATTTATCCAATATTTTAGCAAATTTACTTTATATTTATTTTCATTTGTTAATGTCATTGTTTTGAAATTGATTATAGATGTCTTCTAATTAGGTCAATGAGCATTCAAGAAAAGTTAAAAAAAGAAAATGCATGTTTTATAAAATATGTTATGGGGAAGCGATGACTGCATATGACTATCATATGAATTACTTACTGAAGCAAGGTAATGGATTTCTTTATTCTCATGGTTTGAATTGGGTTCGAGAAACTCTTAACATCCCAGGTGAAAGTTATAATATGTTTAGAATGGAAACTTATGCCGTATTGAAACTTGAAAAGTTATTAGTGAGTAAGGGAGGGTTACACCAATCAAACGAAATGATATCCTTGGAGGCACTTATGTTTCTTTGGAGTTGTGCGCATAGACAAACTAGTAGAAATATTCAAAATAAATTTGAAAAATCAGGAGAGACCGTAAGTAAAAAGTTTAGTGAAGTTTTAGAAAGTTTATGTTTACTAGCAAAAGAAATTGTGAGGCTACCTGATTTTAAATTTACAGAAATTTTATCCAAAATCAAGGATGATAGTAGGTATTGGCCTTATTTTGAGGGATTCATCGGTGTTATAGATGGAACACATATTCCTGTCATTGTTCCCACTAAAGATCAAATTCGTTATATTGGCAGAGAAGGATATCCAACGCAATATGTCATGGTAGTTTGCAACTTAGACATGTTAATCACTTTTGTTGTTGTTGGCTGGCCTTGAAGAAAAAAAATGTGTTTCATCATCATTCTGAAGGTACAATTAATCTTTTTATTTTTTTATAAATAAAATTTATGATTTATGTAGTTCCGACAATAACTTTTATGAATAAACTAACAATTATTTATATGTACAATTATTTTATAAACACGATAATTAATTTTTTTTATAGTTCAATTATTTTTATAACATTAATGTATGCCTCAGTATCTTTTTAATTATCGTATTTATAAAGTTAATTGTTTTATTTGTTTGACACTTTTAAAGTTTAATGTAATATTAATTATTATTTTGTCAATAATACACATATGAGTTAATGGCTCAAATAACCCTTGTAATTCGGACGAGGTTTAGAAATATCTTCTGTAAAAATAAAACACATATTTCACTATGTACATTTTTTTTTGGGTCAATTATCCTAGTGATTGAAAATTCATTTTTTAAGGTGAATAAAAGTTGAGCTCACGGGGACTCGCCCTATAATTTTAAATTCTTTATAATTAGTCCTCATCTTGTTAAAATAATATTCTTCAAATAACTCATGTCATATTGGCAAGGTGTGAAAATAATATTCTATAAAAAAAAGTATGATCGTTCCATCCCCCATTGGTATTGTTCCAATAAGGGCGGTGGTGGTTTGGTATTATGTGAAAAAGTCATTCCCTTTCCTCAAAACCTTCCTTCCCTTTTATAGAAATGTTATTGGGAGTTTAGGGAAGTTATCGGGAGTTAGAGATGTTTGGGTGGATTGGAGCATAATAGATCACTTAGCGTGTATGGGCGACCCATGTTAAATCAACTGATGGGTCGATGTCGCTTGCCTAGGGCCGAATATTATTTTAATCCCTTATTTACAATGGGGGTATAGAGCTATATATCACATGATGGTCCATAACCCCCTAAGCACTGGTCTAAGGCATTAGGCGAAGTGCTTTATAAGCATAACATTAAAATGTACATTTGATGATAATTCACATACATGTTGAGGGTATGGAACGATATTACGCGGCGACCATTTCACAAATTTCAAGGCCTCGCCTTCGTCTATAATAAATTTGTTTGATGTTTCTGAAGTGTCTGTAATTCAAGGTCTTACCTTGCTTAAATTTATTTAAAGTACAAGGCCTTTTTGAAATTGATGCATCCTTAGTGTGAAGATTTGAAATGAGCATATTGTTAATATTCATTCCTTAACGTATTAATATTCTTAATTTAAAACCATATACATTGGCTCATGATTCCAAATGAACTCTTTAAAGTTTTCAACTTCCTGTGAATTCTTTTTCAAACTCCCTCGTAAGGTTTCGGCGAGTTGGCCTTTCATTAAAGGTCTTATATCCACTCGCAATGAAGTTTAAGTGAGTTGGATTGATTCTTCAACTCCCTCGTAAGGTTTCGGCGAGTTGGCCTTTCATTCAGGGTCTTATATCCACTCTCAATGAAGTTTTGGCATGTTGGATTTATTCTTCAACTTCCTCGTAAGGTTTTAGTGAGTTGGCCCTTCATTCAGGGTCTTATATCCACTCCCAATGAAGTTTAGGTGAGTTGGATTTATTCTTCAACTCTCTCGTAAGGTTTCGGCGAGTTAGCCCATCATTAAGGGTCTTATATCCATTCCCAATGAAGTTTAGGCGGGTTGAATTTCTTTTTCAACTCCCTCGTAAAGTTTCGGCGCATTTTTCACTAATATGTTTTTGTCAATCTCAAAACAATAGTGAATTTAGTAACTAGGATGCCTCATTAAAAATAGTAAAGCACCATATCAAGTAATTTATTGATCTAATAGAAGAGTTCAACATCATTATGAAAAACACAAACATGAAACACAAAAAACAACAGAATGAGGTTTTAATTAACTTAAAAGTATAAAGGTTAATAGACTTTTACCCTACCATTTTAGCCAATTTTGGTTTACCCCCCTTTGAAGAAATTTTTTTTGGAGACTCCCCCTCGCCACTAGAAGATTCTTTTGTTTTCCATCCTGAACCAATATAACTGTGCATATACATTAACTTGGAATTTTTTTATTTCTTTTCCAATTTTTTTATTCCTTTTGAATTTCTTTTTTATAAACTAAATTATAAAGAATAACACCACAAGTCAGCGTAGTCGTACCAGTATATTTATGCGAACGTGCTTCCACTTCCACCAAAATCATTCACCTTACCAGAAATCTTCTCAATTCCAGTAACCAACATCTGACTTGATTTCTCAATCTCCGACCGTAGGCCTTGTTGCTCCTTCGCTGATTCCTCTAATTGCTTCGTCGTTTCTTCCATAAACTATGTTGCCTCTTCCTTCTCCCTAACTGCATCATCAAGTAACCGGCCGAAAGAAGTTTGTAACTCCGTTTTGGCTTTCTCGACGGCAATGCGTGCTTGCTTTTCTTGTTGTTGTTGATTGGATCCGAATGTGTTGTTGTTTGTGTGTTATTGTTGTTTGTTTAGATCCGAAAGTTGTTGTTGATTTGTATTGTTTATGTTTTTGGCTATGTTTTTGCCTAGATCCGAGTTGTTTTGTGGGTTTATGTGAAAATGATGAACGCAAATTTTGGGTTATGAACAATGGTGATGAACAGATTATGGGGTGAATGGTGAAGAACCTTTTAGATGATGATTTTTGGGTAGTAAGAATTTATGGGTTCTTAAAAAAAGTTTGTTTGGGTTAATTAAATTAAAAGAGTTTGTTTCGATGAAGAAATTCTAGATTTGCAAGTTCAAGTTGATAAAAATGGAGTTGAAGGGATGAATGTGATGTTGAAGATGAAGAAAATGGGAGAAATGAAAAAATGTGAATGATTTTTTAATTTAATTTAATTTTTCGTTTTTTATTCATATTCATATACACTAATTAATACATTTGAAAACAAAAAAAAAAGTTGGAAAATATAATAAAAAATGTCACGTGTAAACAAAAAATATTGAAAAAGAAAATTAATTATACAGTCACACGTGTTACATCAGCCAAATTACACATTCAGATGTGTTTGGGGTCCAAAACCAATGAATTTACATTTTAGAAGGAGAAATCTCCACGTTTTTTTCTTGGCAGGGGTGATCCAAAATTCGCCAATGACCATGGATAAAAACCTATTAACCCAAATATAATAACCGCTTATTGATTATTATGACAGACTATCGGTTTGACGCGTGAGATTTGAATTGCTTGTGTCACTGTATATTTGTATTATACACGTTTACCCTCTTTACCCCTTAGTTTTTAACTGAAATCTAATACTTAATCTCATGCCGCTTATGTCATTTGCTTTTAAATTTTAAAACATAGAAACGAAACCAATAATAATTATGAGAAATGGAACCAATCTGTGTAGGAATAGCAAAAATAAATTCAAATATGTGTGTTAGTGGCTGTTGGGTGGACGAAAAGCGTTGATCATCTGTTTTGAAATGTGACTTTTTTAATTGCATTTGGTTTTTTGTCAGGCCATGGCTAGGAATTCACTCAGTGAACCATTTACATCTGTCTGTCTGATCATCTTTTACATTTTGGTAATCTAGACGGTTTCTCTAAAAAAATATATTCTTCTTTACATATTATTCGTCTTGCATAGTTGGAAGGAAAGGAATTGCCGCTATTTCCGGCAAAAGGATGAGTGAATACCTCATTTGTTCAATAAAATTAATATGTTGTCATTTTGGTGGTTGAAAACTAAAAATTTAAATTTAGCTTTTGATCTAATCATTGGTGGCTTAATCGTGGCTTAATCATATTATGTAAGTGAATACCCAAATTCATCCTAGAATTTGCACGAATCGGACAAAAATGTTCCCCAATTCTACGAAATGTACGCTTTGTCCTTGAATTTGTCATATCTCAATCAAATTAGTTCATACGTCCATTTGGGGCGTTAACGGTAATGACGTGACCGTTAACCTCTCACATGGGTTGCCATGTCAGATGCCACATAAGCATGGGCTAAATTGGTCGATAGTGACAAAAAAATTCAAAGACAAAATTGATTGATTTCAGAAAATATTATGCAATATAGTCCCTGTTAATTTTTACTTACTATCAAATCGATCCCTAAATTATATTAAAAACCCGTCAAATAAGTCCTTGAATTATATAAACATATATCCAATTTGATCCTTGAAGCATATATTTGCATAACAAAGTAAAAATGAAAGAACACACAACTTCATCCTTGAAAATACCATTAAATAAGTCATATATCTTAAGATTGAAATATTACATAGGCAAAAACAACCCAACTATGGGGCATTAACAAGTCATAAGTCATAGAAGGATGTTCTTAAATATTACATAGCCAAAAAGAAACCCAACTAGGGGGCATAATGTAAACAAGTCAAAATATTTCAAAAGCATAATCTAAACATGCATCAAGTATCATTTCTTTGGAAATTCGGGGGTTGGGATAAACTCCATGAACTTAGGTTGAGTTGAACCAGATGGATCATAATTTGGATATGGAACTCTAATAACGCTAGGAGCAGTTGGATGTGCTAGTGCAGGACCCTCATTGGTGTTTGCTTAGGCCTCTCATTTGAAATACTTGGCCTTCTAATTACATACCTCCTTGCATGAACACCCTGCAACAACATTTTCAATCATATCAGTCCCGAAATCATAAAACATTAAATCAAATAAGTCCCTAAATTATATCACTAACTATCAAATCGATCCTTAAGATTTAACAATTATACTTGTCTAGACACTACTTCATTTGCAACAACATTGACAACATTTTGTCCCTGAATTGCAATATTTCCAACATTGACATTTTACAGCAGTTTATGCAACTTGTCCATCATTTGTAGCCTCCGATACTCATCTCGCTCTAAACAACCATCGTGATGCAGGATTAGCGTGATATTGTCTTCCATCCTAGGGATTTTTCCAACATTAGTCATAATCACAAGCAAAACAACATAAAAATGTAAATCACAGTACAAAATAAACCCTTTTTATAAACTGTTTTAATCAACCACTTATTTTGTTCATAACTACTCTAATGTTCATCATTTTTAGTAACCAAACATAAAAACATGAAATTTTATAGTCTTTAACACAAAACCCTAAAATCAGTAATCTAAAAAACACAATCAAAACAAGCAAAAACGAACATCAAATCAAACATGATGGTGATGAAAACCCTAAAGTTGAAAACGAATGCCTAAAAACTGAAAAACAAAAATCACAAAAACAGACAAAAAAAAGGGAAAAAAATGAACAAGACTTAATGGAAAACGAACAGGAACCACGTTACCTTAAGAAACGACGAAATCTTATGTCAAAACGAAATATTTTGCAACATTCCTCGCCGGAGATGATAATGATTTTGGAGAGGTGAAGATGGTGAAGGTTTTAGCGGGAAGGAGAAAGGTTAGGGATATTTTTGATGCTCTGACTGAAATGTGAGGATGGAAAGGTATGGATAATAGAGGGGTAAATTTGGAAAAACAGGAAAAATTGAATTTGAAAAGTAAAACTGGAATTTTAGCGTTTCCATCAAATTGGTCCTTGTACACGTGGCTTCCTTGTTGACACGTGTACAAGACAACATGACATGTAGGACAACAGCTCAGCAATACTAACGGAGCATTTGGACGGAAGGACTATTTTGATAGACGTTTGTTAAATTCAAGGATAAAGAGTGCATTTCGATGAATTGGGGGACATTTTTGTCCGATTCGTGAAAATTCAGGGACGAATTTGGGTATTCACTCTATCTGTGTTTGAGTTTTGTTACTCAGCTTGTTAGCTTTATTGGTTCCTTTGTTATTTGATGCGGTTTCGTAATTAAATTTTTGTATTCTCGAGTTCTATCCATACACTTCTTGTTCTTGATAGAATCCTTTGATCGATTAATATATTCTATCTTAACTTGTTAAAAAAATTTACTTAGAAGTATATCGTACGAATTCAAGTCACACTTCAAATTTAATGAACACAAGATTGTTGCTTTGGTGACATTTAAGGAGAGAATTTCACTTTTTCTTATCATGCACATACCATTAACACAATAATATTCTTACGTAGTTTTGTTGGTATCGTTATTCAATATCTATTTAATTTTTTGTTTTTAACAAAAACAAAACGATATTCATTAATTCAAATTGATAAGTACATTATTCAACATCGCTAAAAATGAAATGATGAATCTGCGAGCAAACTCACAACATCCGAGTTAATTTGCACACAATGCCAATATGCTTACAAATAATATGATAAAATTATAGTGACCGTAATACTCATTCCTTTGGATTTGCAACATTGACGTCCATATCATTGATAGAATAACTGATCTTTCAATATGAATCAAATGAACATCGTAGTAAGACGAAAAATTAAATAGTGTCACCCAAGACAAAATCACGAAGAAAAAAAACTAGATCTCTGTGAAAATTACTTATTTGGATTAAAATAGAGTGAAAAATATGAAGAAGGCTGATTTCGTATCAACATTTGACACAAAATCACCCTTTCAATGAAGAAAATGGAAGTGATAACTTTAAAAGAATACAAGAGCCATCTTGTTAGAGAAGGTGTGAAAGAAAGATGTGATTGAAATCAACATCTATTTACTGATAAGTAAATTATTTCATAATTTATTATGTTGATGTCGATGTAATATATCCAAAATAATAAACCTTCACGTTCGTAAAGAACTCTCCTAAATTAAAATAGACAAATTATATACGCGGTTCTTTTAATTTTAACTCACTTTTAGGATTGATCCTTTTTTAAGTATTTTTTTCCCCTTGATATTACTCCTTTAAATCTTGAAACATGAACGTCTTAATACTTTTTGTTTAACTCTGTTAAAAAACACACGTGGCTATTAGAAGCTAACAAACCAACAACATTGAGGTTTCAATTTTTCCCTTTAAATTTTTCAAGTGAATAAGAAACCAATAGGTTTGAAAAACATGAACTCTAATTTGATATTTATTGAGTTATAAGTCTCACGTCGGTTATTTCACCGAGATCTCAGTTATTATAATTTAATAAAAGGTGAAATTATATTTGTTGCTTGATAGAGATCTCACTCCCTAGATATCGGTTATTATGGGACAAAGGGAGTAATTTGTTATGTTGGCGTTGAGACACAACAACATGTTGTGTAGTAAGTGTGAGTTATAAGTCTTTTTTTTTATAAGTTTCACTTGAGTTAAAAAATTGGAGGTTGATCACTTGTGGTGTGTCTTTTTTTGATAGAGGTCTTTTTTTGATGAAATTGTGGTGTGTCTCTCACTTGTGTGGTTGCTCTAGTTTAGATGTGAGTGGTACCCCTCGTGACTCAACAATGGTATCCGAGCTGAGGTTTGATGAGGGGTTGGACTGGCTTCTTGTGTCGAAATTCTTCTTGCAAGAGTGTTCAGACAGAATATTCTGTTGAATGCACAAACATCAACGGCGGTACAAGTGCAAGTGTGTGTCGATGAAAGCGCTTCCATTTGAGGGTGAACTTTATAAATTGATGGACTCACGCAAGGGAAAGATTATTGTGCTACAAGTATGAGATAAAAGTGTATCGTCTCTCTCACTTGTATGATTGTTCTTGCATAAATGTATGTGGTCCATCAGACTTCCCTCATGAACCAACAAAATGTTATGCACAATCCACATATAACAGACACAAGGACTTTCTTGTATCGTAGTTAAACTGAAAATGAAAAACTTTAAAACTAGGCTTAATTGCAGTTTTAGCCCCCTAACTTTCCAAAAGTTGCAATTTTGGCCTCCTAAGAAAAAAACTACAAAAGAGCCCCCTAAGTTTTGCAACTGTAGCAGTTTTGACACCCCAAGGCCAAAAAAAAAAAACACGTGGCACCTCACTTAGGGTACCACGTCAGTGTAGACCGAGTCAATATCAGCCCTGAGGGCCAAAACTGCCACAGGTGCAAAACTTAGGGGGTTGTTTTGTAGTTTTTTTTA
>Ga0228710_1003204_pt1 | contig 26096 bp, 17 predicted proteins | sample MedpolnodulmetaG_FD_177995 | JGI IMG/M metagenome (GOLD analysis project Ga0228710, IMG submission 177995) | Root nodule microbial communities from Medicago polymorpha collected in Santa Monica, California, United States - pink nodules | ecosystem: Host-associated > Plants > Roots > Nodule...
AAAAAAAAAAAAAAGTCTTTTTGCACTTCTGAATGATGGAACAGGTATATGGACAGGATTCATATCTTGGAAACGTTAAAAATACAGGGAATACTCTATCCAAATTTCTGTAAATATTATTTTGATGAAAAGTGGTTATCTGTAAATTATTTATGTCATTGTCGAGTTTGGTCGTTAGGCTTGCCGGACTAAAATGTATAAGTCTGTGCGCCGGTCACGATTTTTGTTCTTGGGTCGTGACAAATATGTACCTAACAAGAATCTTGATTACTTTTTATTTGGTTAGTACTTTTTACTATTATTATTACAGTTCAACTCTTAATTTAAATGGACATATGTTCTTGCAAGATGAATTATTTTCATACCTGAAATATAAAACTCGCTAAGTTCATTCTCTTCCCTTCTATTCAAGATCATCCTTTAAGGAGAAGACAATTAAATTGATATGAAAGGCGCAAGATTATTGGAGGAATTGCTCGAGGTATTCTTTATCTCCATGAGGATTCACGCCTTAAAATTATACACCGTGATCTAAAACCTAGTAATGTTTTGTTAGACGGCAACCTGGAACCAAAAATCTCTGATTTCGGTATGGCAAGAATTGTTGCTGCGATAATATTGAAGAAAATACACATAGAATTGTTGGGACATAGTAAGTTTCATCTTCCTACTATTCTCTACTAGCAGTTTCATTTTCCCTTTGAATTGTTCAGTTTGTATCTCATTTAGAGATTACCCATTCTTTTTTCTTACATAAATTTCACTGCTAACAAATGTTGTATATATGCAGTGGCTACATGTCTCCAGAGTATGCAATGCATGGCCAATTTTCTGTGAAATCTGATGTGTTTAGTTTTGGAGTAATGGTATTGGAGATTATCAATGGAAAAAGGAAAGGTTCTTCCTCCGAATCAGATTGTTTTGAAGATATACGAAAATATGTGAGTATTTTGATTCTTTATCGAATATTTTGAGTTTAATTTTCATGCATTGCCGGTCTTAAAAGTTTTGCAATGTCAGTACACAATCAATTATGTGTGTGACTTGAGAAGTGGTTATAATAAATGTCAAATACTTCTAATGATCAAACTGTTATGATTGATTGATAGTGTATATGAGTTAAATACATGTTGTATTATGTATATACAATAGATGATAGAAACAATGAAATTTAATTAGAGGACTTAATGCAGGCTTGGACAAAATGGAGAAACCAAACAGCATTGGAACTATTGTATCCTCAGATGGAAGGATCTTTGTCTCAAAAGGATATCAGAAGATGCATCCATATTGCATTATTATGTGTACAGGAAGACCCCCAATGGCAAAAGTTGTTTGTTTTCTCAACAGTCCTCCAGTGGAATTGCCATTACTTACGGAACAATCATTTTTCATGAAAAGAACAATGGAGGACAATATGGTCAAAAAGGGATTGGACTCTATGGGTACTTCAAACTATGAATTCACAGTGAGTGAAATTTACCCTCGATAGTACTACAAGGGGATGTATTTTAGGAAACACTGATGCTGATTGTTACCAAAAAGTTTCAAAGGAAATGTAAGAAATAGACTACTAATAATTGATTGTTACCATTCTACATGCGTATAGTTTAATGTATTCTATGACATGTTTCTCATTCATCTTTCCAAATGTCGACAAATTTTAGACATTGCCACATTTCCTATGAGAAATGGTTTTTGGACATTAATTTTGTTTGCTGTTAATCCACTGCAATTAGAGTCGGTAACCCCTAATAGGTAGCTCAAGGTATCCTCGCGGCTTATGCCCTTTGAACCTGTCATGGGACTATTAGCTGAAAATTTGTTTCTTTTATCTATACGAGGTTGGGCCGCAGGACATCAAAATTTAGATGCTAAATATGGTGTCGTTTGATTTTTATGTGTAATTTTAAATTGTGTTTAATTTGCAGAAGATAAAAAGTGGGAGATAGATATGAAATTTATCATTCCAAAAAAACACAACTAATTTATATTAACATTTATCATTCCAAAATTTAAATTAAAAAGGATATCAAATAAGAGAAAGGAAAATAGATACTCACACAGTCAGCTGAAACCTGATTTTGAAAGCACAGTCTGATTCCTTTAGACACAATAACACGAAAAGAGAAAATCTTACAGCATGCAGAGGGTAAAATTTCAAGGCATATATGGCAATGAAGAAAATTTGAATGAACCATGCCTATGAGCCGTAGGAACTAAGAAGCACCTCCTCTGTCTCCATACAAATCGTGACGAAATCATTCATACCACTTTGGTGGCAATTAACTGATATAATGAACATTATTCACCTCTATGCATCTGTTTCATAGGAAGAAAACCCATCAACATCTAAAATCAAGGTGGGTAAAAAATAATTACTCTTTCGTTCTACTCTTTTGGAAATGAAACATGGGAAAAGAAAGTTAATAAAACAGCCAAAATAACACTTTAACTTCCCCACTGCTAGTGTATGTTTAACACTTTAAATATGGTATTGTTAGCTTTAAAAAGAAAAAAAAAATGGCTAGGTGTTATGTTTCTTTTGGAGGCACAAGAGAAGGGAATATGTGATTTCAGTCCTGTAAAAGAATCCTGATTAGTCAAGTTGAAAAAGAATTTGTTGCATAGTAGCCTTCGGCAAAACTATACATTGTAAATACTTCTTCCATAAAATGGAGTAAAGAAAAATGAGGAAAAGCAGAAATCAAGATGCCTCCAATCCATCAAAGATGTTTGTTAGGAGAAGGGAGAGGAATCAAAATATTTCCATCCTTAAGCAAATACATCAATAACAATTATGTAATATGGAGTTACATACACAAATCAATTAGGTAAAACCACATAAAATTGTGGCTTTTCAAATATAATTTATCAGCACATTTACTATGCATAATATTTCAGATTTACAACCAAAATTTCTCTAAGATGATTTTGTTTATTAGCTTTCCTGAACACACCACAAGCTAATTGAAACATGCAACTAAAATAAAAATTAATATTTACTCATTTATATAACAGGGGAAATCTTGTGAATTTATAGACTGTAAAGAAAGGATGGAGGAAAAAGAACTTGTACTAGAAATTGTCTATATTCAAAGTGCTTTATAGTGACCCCTAAGATCTGTTTTCTTTTCTTCTTCTTTTCATAGTTTAAAAGAAATAGCACAAAAGACATATCTTAATTTAGCTGCATAATCATTTTCTCATTTTTCTTAATAAAAGCTGAAAATGACACAAGGTACTGATATTGATGCTAGGAAAGGAAAACAGAAGACAAACAATAATTGTGATCATTGTTCCGGTTCTTGTTTCACTGGTGCTTTTAGTTTTGGGAAGCAGTTGCTTTCTATTTAGAAAAGAAAGAAAGAAAGAATCAGCATGATATTCTCAAGGAAAACTATAATGTGGAAATATATATTTCTATTTGAAAACAAAAAGAAGAATATTTTCCTTTAACCATATGACTTATAGAATTAAAACTTGTTGCTGTAGTTGGGAATGACATTAGTTCTTTGGAATCCTTGCAATTTGAATTTGCCAAAATTGAAGCGGCAACAAATAGATTTACTGCAAAAAATAAGATAGGCAAAGGTGGATTTGGAGAAGTCTACAAACAAACAAAGTACATATATCAACTAGTACTGCGTTAAACAATAACATCACAATACTTATTTTCAATAATGACTTCTTCTATTTGCTTCTTCGATTAGGTCAATGTCAGTAATCAATGGATACTTGAAATGCCTTTTTAATTTGTATCAAGTGGCATCTTACTATTTACAACCTCCAATTGAAAATTCATCGCCTTCTCACATGTGGGTTAGATAATCTTCTTGCATATATTCATAAATTTAAGAAATCGATATCAAGCTTGCTACTAGTCTACAAATCTGATGAATTAGGTTTCTCTGACACTTGACGATAAAACTAGAAAAGATAAGGAAGATGAAATCTCATGCGGTGCCTCACTTGGTGAGTTTTTAATTTGAGAGATGAAATGTTATGAGCCATACCATATATGTGCGTGGGTTAATTTTTCATATTTCAAAAAACGTTGATAGTATTAATAAGGGGTATACTTGAAAAAAGAGTAATAAATAACATCAAAAAAATTTGTGGATGATCCTATATCTTAAGACAACTCTTTTTTTTTTTGGTAAATGATCTTAAGGTTAGAAGGGAGGGAGTATATGGTATGAGAGTGGAGATGATAGAGGCAACAAGATTTGACTAGTGGACTTAAAGCAGGCTTGGACAAAATGGAGAAACTAAACACCATTGGAACTATTCGATCCTCATGAAAGATTTTTGTCTCAACGATATATAAGATGTATCCATATTGCGTTATTATGTGTACAAGAAGACGCCAAACGATACACACTCAACATGGCAAATGTTGTTTATTTCCTCAACAGTTCTTCAGTGGATTAGCCATTACCTACAGAATGGTCATTTTCCATGAACAGAACAATGGTGGACATTATTGTCAGAAAGGGATTAGACTCTAAAAGTAATGGCATCTATCAATGGATCCACAGTGAGTCAATTTTACCTTCAGGCTTGAACATTTTCCTACACTTAACTCATGTATTAGAGAAGAGAATGATGATTTAGAATACAGACCATGTAATTGGTTTGGGTTTTCCAATAAGTCTAATATGATTCCATTTTTTAGAAATCACTCGCATCAAATAAGATAAAATGCCGACAACTATCCTCTACTAGTTTTCATCCCTAAATTTTGTCCTCAACCAAAAGTAGCCAAGCTTGTTTAATAATTTTCACATGGTTATTTCAAGGTGGCGTGGAGTATACATAATTGAATGGAGATAGCAACTTGTGTAGAAAATAAAAGTTTGCTCTAAAGGTACCTAGTGGGTTGGGCTACTATAATCATCTAACTACATAAAGCTTATAAAAGAAAACATATATATCAGCCAGTACCAACATTTGAGCTCCTAGTTCCCCCTGTGAAGCATGGGTTCCTTCCGTTTGCTGCTTACACTTCCAACTTTCTTTTCCCTCTTTTTTCATTTCTTTCCTTCTCCCATCATACAAGCTGCTGCTAATGATGCAAAACATCCTTCCTATAACTGCACAAGGAACATTACTTCTGCTTCTGATTATGCTTACCGTTCCAACGTCAAAACACTCCTACACTGGCTCTCCTCCAATAGCAGTAACAATGCCAGATACTACAATGCCATAGTTTCTAGCCAAAACAATATGGACGTTGTTTACGGTCTCTTCCTTTGCATTAGAGACATTGACCCCAAACTCTGTCAGTTGTGTGTGAAAGAAGCAACCGAACTCATATCATCACTGTGCACCACAGCAAAAGAAGCCATAGTTTGGCACACAGCGTGCTTTGTGCGCTATTCTGATCGTCAAATCTTTTCCATTGTGGAGAAAAGTCCAGAACTTTATTACATGAGCGAAAAAGATTATGTGGGTGAAGTTGGACGCTTCAACAACATTCTCTGGGATATGTTGAACGATTTGAGAAACGAGGCAGCAAATGCTTCTGGTAAATTGGCTGATAAGTCAGTGAATATCACAGACAACCAAAAACTATATGGTTATGTTTGGTGCGTCCCATACCTATCTTCAGAAAACTGTAGCTGGTGTCTTAGTGATGCCATAGCAGAAATTCCAACTAGTTGTTGCAGAGGAAAATCTGGAGGAGCAATATTTTATCCCAGTTGTGGTCTTAAATTTGACTTAAATCCTTTCCACAAGGCACACAACAATATTGCTTGGGGGCCACCACCTCCGCTACCAACAATTCCTCGTCCTTCAGTTCCACCAGGTTTAAGCTTTTGAAAATCCTTCATATATATTTTCTTAATTTTACTAACATTTGTGACACAATAAGACAGCAATCAAGTTAATATCATACCATATATTACTGTCAACCCATGACAACTATATCTAGCAAGAGTTATATATCTTTTGTAATAGCTTGGTACGTTGTGAACGTGAATTAAAATCATCACTAATCTTTTCCTATCATTCTAAGGATGTTAGGACATCAACTAGTAACAAAAGATCAACGAAAACACAAATAACAAACAGTGGAACTCGATTATAGAGAAGCTATAGTTTCTTATACTACTTGAATGAATTAGGGTTTACAGTGTTACAAGACATATCTATATAATAATTAACCACCCCGCCCCTTGTCCCTCTTCTATGTCTATATAGCAGCCATACTCAACAAAGGAAAATATAAGTAGTTCATCAATATTTTAAGAACTAGGAGAGGGTTTAGCTTTAAAAAGAAAAGAAAAAATGGCTAGGTGTTATGTTTCAATTGGAGGCCCAAGAAAAGGGGATACATGATTTTGGTTCTGAAAAAAATCCTGATTAATCAAGTTGGAAAAGAATACGTTGTCTTGTAGCCTTCAACAACACTATACATTCTAACCACTTCCAATGATAGAATGGAATATAGAAAAATGAAGAAAAGCATAAAACAAGATATTTCCAATCCATCAAAGATGTTTATTTGGAGAAGATAGGGGAATCAGGAAATTACCACCCTTAATCAAATACACAAATATTCGTAGTGCATAATAGTGACCCCTAAAATCAGTTTTCTTCTTCTTTTCATCAATCAAGAGAAATAGCTCAAAAGATAAAATTCTTACCAGTTTATGAAAAATTAGTTTTTTAGCTACATAATCATTTTCTCATTTTTCTTAATGAAAATTGACAATGACACAAGGTTGATATTGATGCAGGGAAAGGAAAACAGAAGACACTTACAATAATTATGATTATTGTTCCGATTGTTGTTTCACTGGTGCTTTTAGTTTTGGGAAGCAGTTGCTTTCTATATAGAAAAGACAGAAAGAATCAGCATGATATTCTCAAAGAAAGCTGTAATGTGGAAAAATTTATTTCTATTTGCAAACAAAAAGAAGCATTTCCATTAACCATATAACTTAAAGAATTAAAACTTGTTTCTGTAGTTGGGAATGACATTAGCTCTTTGGAATCCTTGCAATTCGAATTTGCCAAAATTGAAGCAGCAACAAACAGATTTGCTGCAGAAAACAGAATAGGCAAAGGTGGATTTGGAGAAGTCTTCAAGGTAAATATATCTAGTATCACGTTAAACAATAATATCATTATACCTATTTTCCATAAAGACTTCTTCTATATGTTGTTCAGGGAATTCTTTTGGATGGACAAGAAGTTGCGGTGAAGAGGCTTACAAGTAGCTCCGGGCAAGGTGCAGGAGAGTTTAAAAATGAGGTTCAAGTTATAGCCAAGCTTCAACACAGAAATCTAGTGAGATTACTAGGATTTTGTTTGGAAGATGAGGAGAAGATACTAATCTATGAGTATGTACCAAACAAGAGTCTTGATTACTTTTTATTTGGTAAGTTGTTTTTAAACTTAAATATTATAACTTTAAACTAGAAGCATGCCTTGATAAATGAATGACCTTTTATGGATCCATTCTGATTCGAACTGGATAATCAACCTTCCAAATAAACTAATATTGTAGACCCCAAGAAGAGAAAACTATTATCTTGGCCTCAACGTCAGAAAATCATCAAAGGAGTTGCCCGTGGAATTCTTTATCTCCATGAAGATTCTCGCCTCAAAATAATACATCGTGATCTGAAACCTAGCAATGTCTTGTTAGATAGTAATATGAATCCAAAAATATCAGATTTTGGCATGGCTAGAATTGTATCAGTAGAGCAAATTGAAGAAAATACATGCACAATTGTAGGGACATAGTAAGTTTCTAATTCCTACTTTACTTCATTCAATTTCTCATGTCTATTACTTTATTTTACCTAGAAATAATTTTCATTGATTGATGCTCACTAAACAGGCTTTCTTGTTTTCATATGTAGTGGATATATATCTCCAGAATATGCAATGCATGGATATTTTTCTGTGAAGTCTGATGTGTATAGTTTCGGAATCATGGTTCTAGAAATTATTAGTGGAAAGAAGAAAGGTTGGTATGCTGAATCAGAGTGTGTTGATGACATCCGGAGATATGTGAGTACAACATTTCTTACACATCTCTTTATAGAGTTGAAAAAATGATTTTTTCATCAACAAATGAATATTGTAGGCTTGGACAAAATGGGCAGAGCAAACACCAATGGAACTAATGGATCCTAATATAGAAGGAACTTATTCCCATGAAGAAGTCATCAACTACATCCACATTGGTTTGTTATGTGTTCAGGAAAATCCAGATGACAGACCAACAATGGCAACAGTTGCATTCTACCTCAACAGTCCTTCAACCAACTTGCCATCCCCTCTTGAACCACCATATTTTAAGCGTAATGGAACTGAAGAAAATATGGCCCTCAACAACGCTCTTGATAATATCAGTGACTCCACCAACGGAGTCACTATGACCGAATTCTTCCCTCGATAAGTTGTGGGTGAAAACAGTTTTCGTTGTATGAATATCATTATCTGCTGTTACACAACGCTTGTAGACCATGGTAAACTATAACTTATACTAGAGAACATCTACATGTTCAAATAAAACTAATTGGCAAAGTCAAGGAATCGGGTAAAGAACATTGGAATACGTATGGAAATGTACCATAAACGTAGAACTTTGTAAATAGAAAAATAAAAGGCATTAACTCATTAAGCAAAATTTGTGTGCATATTTTTCGAAGACAATTTATCAAACAATTCTGGGGTGTAAAGTAAGGTCAACAAACTAAAACAAGACTATTGTTATCATCGTCCTCATCATAATATATATATATATATATATATATATATGTGTGTGTGTGTGTGTGTGTGTGTGTGTGTGGGTATGTGCGCGCGCACGCGTGCGTGTGTGTGGATTTATCTATAGAATTGATTGAGAAATCACCTTGGCACATCTTGTAAGTCGAACAATCTGAAGACCAAGTGCGTGGCGGATGATTGAAAGATGAGGAGAAGATACTAATCTATGAGTATGTGCCAAACAAGAGTCTTGATTACTTTTTATTTGGTAAGTTGTTTTTAAACCTATATATTTTTCTTTAAGCCAGAAGCATGCTTTGATAAATGAATGACCTTTGATGGATCCATTCTGATTTGAACTGGATAATCAACCTTTCAAATAAATTAATATTGTAGACCCCCATAAGTGAAAACTATTATCTTGGTCTCAACGTCAGAAAATTATCAAAGGAGTTGCCCGTGGTGTTCTTTATCTCCATGAAGATTTTCGCCTCAAAATAATACATCGTGATCTGAAACCTAGCAATGTCTTGTTAGATAGTAATATGAATCCAAAAATATCAGATTTTGGCATGGCTAGAATTGGTAAGTTGTTTTTAAACTTATATATTTTAACTTTAAGCTAGAAGCATGCTTTGATAAATGAATGACCTTTTATGGATCCATTCTGATTTGAACTGGATAATCAGCCTTCCAAATAAACTAATATTGTAGACCCTAGAAGCGAAAACTATTATCTTGGTCTCAACATCAGAAAATCATCAAAGGAGTTTCCCGTGGAATTCTTTATCTCCATGAAGATTCTTGCCTCAAAATAATACATCGTGATATGAAACCTAGCAATGTCTTGTTAGATAGTAATATGAATCCAAAAATATCATATTTTGGCATGGCTAGAATTGGTAAGTTGTTTTTAAACTTATATATTTTAACTTTAAGCTTGAAGCATGCTTTGATAAATGAATGACCTTTTATGGATCCATTCTGATTTGAACTGGATAATCAACCTTCCAAATAAACTAATATTGTAGACCCCCAGAAGCGAAAACTATTATCTCGGTCTCAACGTCAGAAAATCATCGAAGGAGTTGCCCGTGGAATTCTTTATCTCCATGAAGATTCTCGCCTCAAAATAATACATCGTGATCTAAAACATAGCAATGTCTTGTTATCTATAGAATTGATTGAGAAATCACCTTGGCGCATCTTGTAAGCTTAACAATCTGAAGACCAAGTGCGTGGCGGATGATTGATGAGTCTCTTGAGATTGGATGAAAATGTACTATTTTAGTATAATTATTATATATAAACTGACAATGCAAAATTATTTTACCCATGATTGTGTGCGTCAGTTTTAATGATTATTTGTCATTTCTTTTATCCACTAAAAGAATTAATTATAGTGTTAGGAAAAAAGAGTTTTATCCGTCTAAAAGTTCTAGTTCAACTGACAAATGCTGAAATTGCAAGGCCAGACGTCATGACCTGGGTTCGAACCCGAGACCTGTTGTGTTTGAGTTTAATTTTAGGGGATTATCACTTCAACTAAGACAAAAAAAAAAAAAAAAAAAAAATTATCCAAGAAAGAAAAAGGGGCTAAATTGCACACCGTAGAAACTAAACTTCCAAAATCTCAGTTTTCAAAGAACTAAAAATTTATCTAAGATTGGCTTCACATCCCCTCAAAGAGAGAGAGAGAGAGAAGAAGATTGGCTTCACATGACATAGGAGATAGTTCATATTTTCAAATTTCATTATCAGTTTTTTTCTAGATTCTATATTGTTTTGATTGTCTTTTTTTTGTGTTAATGTTTAATATGAAGAGTTGTATTAAATTATGAAAATAGTATAGAAAAACAAATACACAATTTTTATGTAAACTTATAGTGTGAAAATTTGACATGGTCAGTAACTAAATGAAGCTTTCATAAAAGAAGCAGCTTGATTCATATCATATGTCTTATATCTATCTATCTATCTGTATTCTATTTTACAAATTGTAGAAACACCCTGATCCCCAACAACAGCTTCTTCATGTTCAAAATCAAAGACATGTCCTAGCTGTAAAGACATCACAGATAAGAAAACACTGAATGCAATCGAATATTCCTTTCTATATCTTTGTTTCTTCAGATAACTGAAGTTGTGTCTCAGTAATGCCTCTTTTCCAACATCTTGTTGCAGAGGATAAACGAGAGGCAGAGTTATTGGGGAGCTACTTTTCCTACCTCCAACATCCAGAAGTATGCTTTCGGAAAAAACACAATTTTGATGTCCGTGAAACGGTGAAAGTATGATTTTCTTGCAATGAGAGTTATCTACCTCGGTTGTGGGTATCGCGGTTTACGGTGGACTGAATTTAGGGAAATCTAAAATTTGAATGACAACGAATGCATCATCATAGGATATTATGGACATAATGTGTTTAGAGTTTTAGCTACTAATGCAGTTAATAATAGAGAGATGAATATGTTTCATTTCACAGTCCAAGCACCGAAAAAAGTAGTCCGGTGTATTTTGATATTAAACTCACAGAAATTGAGAAATTGAAGTATTAAACCATACAAAATACATAAAACTCATAAATTCATATATTATTAGAACAGCCTAAATAACAGACAATATTATCATCCTCTAACTTTAAGTCAACATCTTTAGCGGTAAAGAAGAGTGAAAATTTAAACTCTTCGTGCATGTAAAGTTAACTCCTATAAGCTACATGGTTTGGTTTGGTGTATGCGTTTTTTAACCACATACGAGTTTGGTGACAAATGACTTTCACAAAATAACAGCTTTGACTTTGATAATTTCCTACCGCTATTCTCTTCTAAAATAAACAAACATATTTACGGTCATGTGTCATATTGTAAAAAAATATAAATATATATTCAATGTGGACACCGAAATTTTTGTCCTCAAGCAAAAGCAGCCAAGATTGTACTTTTATAATTGTAGTGAGGTAATGAAGTGGGATGTTACTTGATGCTTTCACAAAGCTTTTTGAAGGTGGTGCAGAGTATAAAATTATTGGTGGAGATAGCAACATGAATAAAAAGGAAAGTTTGCTGTAAAGACTGAATCAAGGGAATGAAAATGAAGAAATACCTAGTGGGTTGGGCTAATATAATCATAACTATTACATTAATAATCATTTAACCAAATCTTTTTGTCATAGGATCATTAAACTAAATCTTTATAGCTCAAAAGAAAACATATATCAGCGACCACCAACATCGCTATACTTGTCATATTTTTTTAGTTTCTAGTTCCCCTTGGGAAGAATGGGTTCCTTCCATTTGCTGTTTTTACTTGCAACTTTCTTTTCCCTCTTTGTTCATTGCTCTCCTTCTCCCATCATACAAGCTGCTATTGACAATGGCACACATGCTTACTATAACTGCACAAGGAACAGCACTTCTGCAACCTATAACACTTACCGTTCCAATATCAAAACACTCCTAGACTTGCTCTCCTCCAATAGTAGTAACAATGCAAGATACAACAAAGCCACAGTTGTAAGCGAGAACACTGTGGATACTGTCTACGGTCTCTTCCTTTGTGTTAAAGACACTGACCCTAAAACCTGCCGGTCATGCGTGATAGAAACAGCCAAACTCATATCATCACTGTGCACCACAGCAAAAGAAGCCATAGTTTGGTACAAAGTATGCTATGTGCACTATTCGGATCGATGCTTCTTTTCCACCGTGGAGAAAAGTCCAGAAATCTCTTTCATGAATGATAAGGATTATGTGGGTGATGTTGGGCTCTTCAACAACATTCTCTGGGATATGTTGAACGATTTGAGAAGTGAAGCAGCAAATGCTTCTGCTAAGCTGGCTGACAAGTCAGCGAACCTCACAGAAAACCAAAATATATACGGCTATGCTTGGTGCCTCCCATACCTATCTGCAGAGAACTGCAGCTGGTGTCTTAGTGATGCCATAGCAGAGGTTCCAACCAGTTGCTGCAGAGGAAAATCTGGAGGCTCAATATTATATCCCAGTTGTGGTGTTAGATTTGAATTATACCCATTCCACAAGGCACGCAACAATAATTCTTGGGTGCTTCCCCCACTCACAAGTCCTCACCCTTCAGCTCCACCAGGTTTAAAATTGTGATTATCCCTCTTATACACTTTCTTATTTCTACTACCATTTCTGAAACAATAACACAGTAATCAAGTTATTCTCATACCATATATTACTGTCAACCCATGACTACTATATCTAGCAAGAGATATATCTTCTGTAATAACTTAGTACATTGTGAACATGAATTGAAATCACCAAAAATCTATTCCTAACCCTCTAATGAAAATATAAATAGTTCATGAATATTTTATCAAAGAGATATTTGCTGGTTTGCTGCATAACTATTTTCTCATTTTTCTTGATGAAGACTGAAAATAACACAAGGTAATATTGATGCAGGAAAGGGAAAGCAGAAGACACTAACTATATTTGAGATCGGTGTTCCAATTGTTGTTTCACTGATGCTTTTAGTCTTGGGATGTTGTTGCTTTCTATATAGAAAAGAACAAAAGAATCAGCATGATATTCTCAAAGAAAGCTGTAATGTGGAAAAATATACTACTACTTATAAAAAGAAGCATTTCATTTAGCAATATAACTTATAAAATTCAAACTTGTTGTTGTAGTTGGAAATGATGTTACCACTTTGGAATCGTTGCAATTTGAATTTACCAAAATTGAAGCAGCAACAAACAGATTTGCTGCAGAAAACAGGATAGGCAAAGGTGGATTTGGAGAAGTCTACAAGGTAAATATATCAACTAGTACTACATTAAACAATAATATTATTATACTTATTTTCCATAACGACTTCTTTTAATGTTATTCAGGGAATTCTTCCAGATGGAGAAGAAGTTGCTGTGAAGAGGCTTACAAAAAGCTCTAGACAAGGTGCAGTAGAGTTTAAAAATGAGGTTCAAGTTATAGCCAAGCTTCAACACAGAAATCTAGTGAGATTACTAGGATTTTGTTTGGAAGATGAAGAGAAGATACTTATCTATGAGTATGTGCCAAACAAAAGTCTTGATTACTTTTTATTTGGTATGTCATTTCTAAACTTATATATTATAACTTTAAGCTAGAGGCATATAAATGAATTACCATGGATCCATTCTTATTTGAACTTGATTATTGATCATCCAAAGAAACTAATTTTGTAGATTCCCATAAGCGAAAACTATTACCTTGGTCTCAACGTCAGAAGATCATCAAAGGAATTGCCCGGGGAATTCTTTATCTCCATGAAGACTCTCGCCTCAAAATAATACATCGTGATCTGAAACCTAGCAATGTCTTGTTAGATAGTAATATGAATCCAAAAATATCAGATTTTGGAATGGCTAGAATTGTATCAATAGATAAAATTGAAGAAAGTACATGCACAATTGTCGGAACATAGTAAGCTTATAATTCAAACTTTACTTCATTCACTTTCCCGCATGTGTTTTATACCTACAAATCATTATCACTGACGCACACTAACCAGACTTTCATGTTTTTTTTATACATAGTGGTTATATATCTCCAGAATATGCAATGCACGGATACTTTTCAGTGAAATCCGATGTGTATAGTTTCGGAATCATGGTTCTAGAGATTATTAGTGGAAAGAGGAAAGGTTGTCCAGCTGAATCAGAGTGTGTTGATGACATCCGGAGATATGTGAGTAAAACATTTCCTAGACTTCTCTTGAATAGAGTTTTTGAAAGAATTATTTTCTTAATTAACAAATGAATATTGTAGGCTTGGAACAAATGGGCAGAGAAAACACCACTTGAACTAATGGACCCTAGTATAGAAGGAACTTATTCCCATGAAGAAGTCATCAAATACATCCACATTGGTTTGTTATGTGTTCAGGAAAATCCAGAAGACAGGCCTACAATGGCAACAGTTGCATTCTACCTAAACAGTTCTTCAACAAACTTGCCATCCCCTCTTGAACCACCATATTTTAAGCGTAATGGAACTGAAGAAAATATGCCCCCCAACATCGCACTAGATAATATAAGTGATTCCACCAACAGAGTCACTATGACCGAATTCTTCCCTCGATAAGACATGGGTGAAAACAGTTTTCAGTGTATCAGTAGTATTATATACTGTTACATGTGCTTATTGACCATGGTAATTTTTTAGAACTTTGTAAATAAAAAAAGTAAAGGCATTAACTCATTAAGCAAAATGTGTGTGCATATTTTCGAGAGACAATTTATCAAACAGTTGTAGTGTGTAAAGTATGATCAGCAAACAAGACTATTGTTGTGATCATATATATATATTGGTGATAGAATTGATTGAGAAATTATTTTAGCACATTTTGTAAGGTGAACAATCTGAAGACATTCACGGTGAGTTGAACAAAATCGTTGTGACACCGTAATTTGGTCAAAGTGTATCTTTGGCTGGCTTAAGGTGATTTTACCAAACTCGCCACAACATCAAACAACCACTTAATAGAACAACCTAAATAACACTTTAACTTACCCCTTGTATCAGTATGCATCTTTCTTGCGGAATAAAATGCAGACAATTACCCTCCATCTGTTGTCGTTCGGATTGATAGGTCAAAGGTATTTTGTTGATGTTTCTTTAACATCTTTTAATTTCATTATTCCCTCCAACTATTCTTTTAAATGTTTATAAAATAAACAACCATACTTAAGGCTTGGACAAAATGGGTAGAGCCAACACCACTTGTAAAATATGAGAGCTAGCCAAAGGTTGTTAAAATCGCGTTAACATGTAAAATCACCAAATTTTACGTTTTTAGGTTGTTTGGGTGAAGTCGAATTCAAGTTTGTTGTTTATCAAAAGAATTTTAGGTTTTAGTACCCTCTACATTAAGCAATAATATCAAGTTAAAATCGTGTAAAATCGAGTATAATCAAAAGAAATCAACTTGATATTATTACAGGGTACTCTTTAACCTTTAAGAATTTTAGAAACTTATCAAATTTACAGGTTTTTTATATAGTTTTTTTTAATGTTTTTATGATTAACTGGGATACATAATTTGTTTATTTAGTTTGATCAGGTTTATGAGCATGACACTTTTTTAGGTTTGTAGATGAAGTGGTAAACACCACTGAAAATCACATTTACTAAATTTTTTATTTATTAGGAATAGCTTTTCATTTGATTTTCTTTTAACACAATGGATTTTTTAAAATATGAAACAAACACTATTAAAATTAGGAAAAGACGGGCGCTCATGTACCCATTTTTTCGCTATTTTTACTGTGTCAACGTTTGAAAAATATGAACAGTGTTTTTTTTATAAAATTTTAATTTTGATTCAAAGTAAAAATATAAATGCTTTTTGCTTTAAAATTATAATAAATCAAACTAACCATGACTATATATTTTAAAGACACCAACAATCTAAATAACAAAAAAATATAATTTAAATGCTTATATTTTTAATGACAACAACAACAATCTTTATTATAGAAAAAATGGTTAATTAAGTTTTTAGACCCTATAAATATCTGCACTTTTGTTTTTAGTCCCTATAAAAAAAAATCACATTTTTTAGTCCCTACAAAATTTTCCGTTAGTGCTTTTAGTCCCTGTTAAATTAAAATTTGTTTAATTATGCTTAAAATTTTAAATTTTTTAATGATTTTTTATATACTTGTTTAAAACATTATAAAATGTTCCTCCGCAATAAATTAGCTCAAAATTTTATTTTTAGGTCCAAATTTTTGTTAGGTTTATCTTGAATTTTTGCTGTTTAAAAAAAATTATATTTAATTCATTACATGTTAAAAAATTCTAATTTTTTAAAAAAGAGATTATTATAATGTTCTTAACATGTCTCTTAAAAATCATTCAAAAATATAAAAGTTTAAGTATAATTAAACAAATTTTAATTTAACAAGGACCAACACATACTTTTAGTCCTTGTAAAATTAAAATTTGCTTAATCGTGCTTAAACTTTTAAATTTTTAACATATTTTTTACATACTTATTTAGAACATTATACAAAGTTCCTCCGCAAAAAAGTAGCTCAAAATTTTATTATTAGGTACAAATTTTCATTAATATAATCTTGAAAATTTGGCTTTTGAAAAAATTCATATTTAATTCATTACATGTTAAAAAACTAAAAGATTTTATAAGAGTATATTTCGATGTTATGAACATGTCTGTGAAAAATCTTTCAAAAATTTAGAAGTTTAAGCATAATTAAACAAATTTTAATTTAACAGGGACTAAAAACACTAATGGAAAATTTTGTAGAGACTAAAAAGTGTGATTTGTTTTTATAGCTAAAAACAAAACTGCAGATATTTATAGGGACCAAAAACTTAATTAACCTCAGAAAAAATTGTTTAAGGTATAATTGGGAAAATGAAAAAGTATGTATAGATATACTCATTTGGTTTGTTACACTTTTTAAAGGATAAAGGAAGAAGAAAAAACTGGACATATATATACTCATACCGTGTTTGTTACACTTTTATTTTAATATTTAAATTTATTTTTATATATTTGTTATATGTGTTATTTGTATTGAAAATTAAGGGTAATTTTAGAAAGAGAAATAGTTACTGTAACACCCTACTTCTATTAAGCGATAACACACGCGAATACAATGAATATTCAAGAAATAGTTGCTACGTCTTCGCATAAACATTCAAACAACATGCATATATAATTCCTCAAAAATCGCAACGGATAAGGTCACAAATCTCTGAAATATACATGCCATGGTATCAATATATTTCATAATATAAACTCCCAAGTCCCGACAAATGGGTAAATCTCCACGACAAATAATTCAACGAAAATAAAGACGACTTCCTAATCAGAGCCTAACTAGGACTCCAAAGACGATAAACAGAGATAGCTCCCGCTATTCCGGTACTCACCAAGCAAAATTAACCCTGCACTCCGTCTACCCATTCATACAAACAGGTAGGCGGTCAAAATCACTGGGGGTGAGCTTCACATCATTCATAATCAACATATAAAAACACAAGCACGCAATAATTCATACATATCACATATAAGCATATACATGTACAATTTCTACTTGTTATCATTATCAAATAATACTCAACAACTAGATTCACCGAGGCACATATACACCAATCACAACAATTGACAGATTTCACCAATGCACAATCCACAAAGTCACATATACAATTATGACATGTTTCACCAATCATTCGAATGCATGCAATGTTCTAGACTCTTCTAGATGCATGCGGTACCAAATCACCTCAAGGTCGTCACCTTCGATGCAAAAAACACATCGTATGTAAGATTTCACACCCCGTCTTACATTTTGGATATCAACATCCGTCACCATCAGTCGTGTATGCATGAACATATGACTCAACTCAATGCATATGTTCACACACAACAATATCACTACATCATCACCAAACATATATGCAAATATGAATCCATCAACAATTCACCATCACTCGACATATATGCAATTGTCAACAACATTCACAAATCAACCTATATATATTTATATATATGTATTTACCAACACTATCTCAGCCAACCAACATATGTTAAATTTACTTAAGATTTTTTCCAAGACCCACTCGAAGTAGTTTCATCATAACTTAAAATCCGTAAAACATTTTCAAGTCAGACTAGAGACATTAGAAAGCTAATAAACTTATCTAAATCTTCCATGTTTATATCAAAAGCCAATTCCAAACAGAAATGTGTAAAAAGGACACAAAACGCAAAACAGAAAAACTGGAACTAAAGCAACTCGCCTCCCAAGCGAATTAGCTCGTTGTGGCGAGCAGAGTACCCTCTCTGACACCACGTTGCTCGCTATGGCGAGTGGTCCTGCTCGCCGTGGTGAGCAAAGCATGCTCTCTGTCACACTCTCGCTCGCTGTGGCGAGTAAGCTTACTCGCCTCGCGAGTCATGACAGTTTGCTGTCGTAAAATCTTACTTTTCATCCCAAAACCCCAATTTTGAATCCCCCAAGCCCAAATTTGTTTCTAAAGTTAACCCAAATGTTTTCAGACATCAAAAGAGGTTCAAAACTGTATAGAATTTGAGTTAAAACACCTTTTGAACAAAAATCACCATTTGACCCATTTTGTAAAAATCTCAAGAACAAACCAATTTTCACAACAATCTCAATGATTACGAATACCCAGGGTTCTAATCATCAAAAATAACACATCACAGCAGCCACAGGGACAGTCAACATGATTTCAACATCAATCCATCAACAACAACATCATATTTCATCTATTTTAAGTGAAAATGCAAGGTATACATATAAGCATAGTTTGAGCATGTAATTTCATCATCAACAACTCATTTAACACCAATTTCACATACTCAAACATCACATTAAGACATAAGCACGAATTTCATCATAAAAGTCAATTTATACAAATAAGCACTTATGGGTTTAAGAGGAAAAAGAGATTATACAAAGGATTATGAATGAAATCTAACCCCCTTACCTCAATGATTAACAAACCTAGTACAAGCTTCAATTTTGCTCCTATGGGTTCACCAATTCCTCTTCTCTAACTCTTTTCTCCTCTTAGCCTCTTTCTCTATCTTTCTCTCTTCAATTGCAAAAGATTATTCTAACCTAGGTTTCTAAAGACAAACCTTATATAGTCTCCATAGTTGGGCCTAACCCAATTTGTATTCTAATGTGCTCATAGTTCTTATAAAGTAACCCCCTAGTTTCTATCCACTAACGGTTAAGTGTTATCGAATAACTACCGGTCTAAAATTAATTACCGCTACTGAATAGTAATTTAGTAAAAGTAAAGGTTCTCACTATAACCCTTAAATCTCACCATAAAAATACTAATTCACCCTCCACTCACAAAATTACCAAAATACCCTTCTATAACGAAATCTACTAATCTTAACCCAAAATACACACAGGGCAACTAATCACATACAACACATTTATATACACATAAATCAATTAAATTAAATCTAGCGAAAAATCGGGCTATTACAGTTACTCTTAAAAAGCCAAAACATGTTTTTTATTTTATTTTTTATATACAATATTCTTTATATATACTAGCGAACGTACCCGTCTTTCCCTTCTTTTTGTTGCACTAACGTTTGAAAATTATGAATGATATTTTTTTATGAAATTTTCATTTTGATTAAAACTAAAAATATAAATATTTGTTACTTTCAAGTTATAACAAATCAAACTATTCATGATTGTCTATTTCAATGACACCAACAATATAAAAAAATATAATGTAAATTCTTTTATTTTTTAATGACACTAACAACAATCTTTATTATGGAAAAAGTTGTTTAAGGGTATAATTGAAATAATGAAAAATTTCAATGACACCAACAATATAAAAAAATATAATGTAAATTATTTATTTTTTAATGACACTAACAACAATCTTTATTATGGAAAAAGTTGTTTAAGTATAAATATAATCATCTAGTTTGTTACAAATTTTAAATGATAAAGGAAAAAACCAGACATATATATATTTATATCATGTTTGTTACATTTTTTTAATATTTAAAATTATTCTTATCTATTTATTACATGTGTTATTTGTATTGAAAATTGAAGGTATTTTTAGAAAGGGAAAAAGTTATCCCAAAATAGCTGAAAAATGTTTTTGTTTTTTATAAATAGTATAGATTATAGATAACTAAAGTGATTTTATGGTTAATTTTTTTTTTAAAAAAAAGTCCAAAACAAACGGGCCTTTTGTTTTTGAAAAAAAAAAACTATTTCTAATGGCTTTTCTTTTTAAAGTAAAAAAATATAGTATTTTTTAAAAACGAGTTTTTAAAAATCCTAAACAAACTTGTTAAAATGATAAAAGAGATGCTTTTTATAAAGAAAAATAATTCTAAAAGTGTATAATAAACGCACCCAAATCCAGTGCAAACCACCTTGATTTTCCATGAGAAATTGTCTCTCGACCTCGTGATCCTTTTGGTTTTGAATTAGGCTTTGAGCCTGACCAGACGATACAGTTTTGGTGTTTAATAAAGCTTACAAACACGTACAGCTAAATCAAAACACAGCAATGTGTCAACCTTATCATGATCAAAATCCAATTCCCATATTTGTGCTCGTGGTCCCTAATGCGGCAATAAGTACCTAGTACGTAACCTCTATTTCTTTCTTTTTTTTGAAAGACGTAACCTCTATTTCTATCATAGATAGATATGTACAAATTATTGAGTTGCTAAGCTGATTAAGAATATCATAGACAAAAGAAAAATTGTCCTATAAAAGTAATAAAATTTATTGGTTGTTTTAACATGTGTACAAACTAAAATTTGACATCTACTATCTCTTTGTCGCATAATAAATGACTCATTTGTAAAAGGGCAAATTACACTGACCTCTCCAGAGTTTTGTCAAAATGTCACTGACCCCCCTCTATTTTGCAATATGACACCTACCTCCCTTATTTTCTTTAACATCCATTAAAATTTAACACCGTTAAATCCTTGTGATAAAAACAAAAGGAACTAGCGGTCTGCTCCTCCACTTTTACTCAGCGACTCCTATCTAGGCTTTTGCTAATCTCAGTTTCATTGAGTTTACTATCGTACCACTTTCAGTATTATTACTAAAAGCCATAAATCATAATGCTAGGAACATGTAGATATTATCCTATTTATTTTATAGGGTGTACCACTTTCAGTATTATTACTAAAAGCCATAAATCATAATGCTAGGAACATGTAGATATTATCCTATTTATTTTATAGGGTTTTGAAAAAGGTCTATCCAAACTCCAAACACATGCTCAACCTCAAAAAATATTTGTGTTGTTGAATAAAGTTTGATTGGTTTAGGAACTGTTGGTATGTTATTTTCTAAGAGGAATATAATCAACTAAATTTAAATGATTTATCTAATTGAGCGATAAATCAAAAAGAAGCACCTCTGTAAATGACCATTATAGCATATGTAAGGTATACCTCCACATACATGTGTTTGGCTGTTCTTGGAAGAATAATCGTAGGTTACTCCTAGTGCATTTTGATGCCATGAATGAGAATATTCTTAGTTAGAACAACGAAAATAGTTCTTTAACCAAAGTTGTTAGTTAATAAGAAACTAGTCAAACAATCATGTATGAGTAACCTTGATTGTGAGATCTCATAGGCTCGCCACTGTGGAAGTTATGTCATCAACAACATTGGAGGCAATAAATTTGCAAAGGCAGGAGAACAGTCTCTATAAAATTAGGATGTGAGTCTCATAATTTTTGTTTTGTTTTCACATACATCTAACGGCGTTAAACTCCAAGGGAGGTATTTGACACTTTCAAAATAAAATAAGGGAGGTTAGTGTCACTTTGCAAAATAGAGGGGATGTGAATGACATTTTGACAAAACTCAGGGAAGATCATTGTAATTTGTCCTTTGTAAAATAATCTCAAAATGAATGACTTATTTTATTTTTTTTAATGTAATATTAATTACATTAATATTTTTCTAAAAAAATATATTAATTTTATCACTCTCAATTTAATATCTTCCACTTTGTATTTATAATAATGGTGAATGCATCAATATTTAAAAGAACACTTAAAATCATTTTTTTTTCACTTTTACATTTTTTCTTACTTCATCTGTCCCAAATTATAAGACTTTTTGGTTGTTTTATGCGTATTAAGAAATGTTATTGATTTTGTATGGAGATATTATGAGTTTGTTTTACAATTTTGTTATTAATAAATGATATGAGAATGATAAAAATAAGGAATTGAAAAAAATGATACTAATACATAGCTAAGAATATAATAGAAAAAGTAACATTTATATTTCATTGATATTATAAAACAACTTATAATTTTAGATATTTATTTTTCAAAACAACTTATAATTTAGAATAGAGTGAATAACTCACTTATTTTGGCAGGGGAAAAAGTAAAAAGAACCGCTAGAATAGTTTTCACGACCATTACTTTTTCCACCCTATGAGCTTCTTGTGCACTTTATTTGGACGCGAGAAAAAATCATGAGATGGAAAAAGAAAAATCATATTTCACCGTTCATAGTGATGTCTGACGAAAAGTATAAATAAAAAAATAAAATAAACATAAATAAAAATATCCCTAAATATAGGAGTATAGAGGGATCTGGATTTGCTGTTGTAGCAAATTCACACAGTTTGCCGCAATAGCAAATCTCAGCCATCAATCCATGATCTGACGGTTCCAATTCACAGCACGAATTTCAACAATTTCACACAATGTCAGATCTTGACCGTTCACTTCAGATCAGACGGTGCAGAATAGCTACAGCGTGCAACTGCGTGTAATATTTACAGCAGGAAATCCTCATCCAGTATAGAGCCCAATTTTAAAGGGGGTTGCACGCGTGGTTATGAACAGGTCAGTGTATTTCTGTTGGGTAAGGACACGTTTCTTCTTAGCATTGCTATTTATAGTTTAAGGTCATTAATTTTTAAGATTGGCTTCGCATAACAAATGGAAGGTTTTGTATTTTCAATTTTCATTACCAATTTTGTATAATTCTAAAATGATTATTTATTGATAATCCTTTTGTAAAAAAAATATATATGTATTTTTAGTCCAACGAGATTTCAAGTTTAATCTCTATTAATATTTAATTGTAATTTTGGCCCTCCATAATATTTCAATTTACAAGGATAGTTTCAATTTTTAAACTTTTTCAAAAAATAAATACTTTTAGTCTTTAAAATGAATTAGGATCCTCTCCATAATTTTTTTAAAGTACAGCCCTTCCCAATAAAATTCAAATAAGGAGTAAACATAATATTTTTTTTGAAGTACTAAACTTAAAAGTTCATAATTTTTTACAGATTAGAAATAGTATATTTTAACTCTTTATTGTTTTGATTGTCTTTTATTGACATCAAGGCTATTTGTTGAGAAATTTTAAGTAGAAACCAAATGAATGAGTTGTTTGACCAATAAAAAGATGCTAACCATGCGTAGTCAAGTTTCTGCTGGACAAACACAGAGCATGGGTAGAAAAGCAATGGATGAGTGAGGTTACTTTTTCTCCGTAGTACAAGTGGGTAGCACTTCGGGGCCTTTGAGTGTCTGTGTTTATATCTCTTTTCTAATCAATAATTTTATCTCATCAAAATAATTTATTTTAATCAATCAATCATATTTTCTTTCATTTAAAATACACTAAAGTCACCCAACACAAAGTCACCAAAGTGCCACCCAATACAAGTGTGCCACAACATTTTCCTTTACGTACCTAAATGTTTGGATCACAGCTAGATGATAATTTTATAGGCTAAATTAATCCAATCGTCCCTCAACTAATTACCAATTTTCATTTTGGTCTTTAACGTTTGCTCCGTTATTCAATTTGATCACGGGCGGTTAACTTTAACCTCAAATGTCTATGGTGGACCAACCTTAAGAGTGGTCCACCATAGATCCTATTTTTTTTTAATTTAAACCGTTTGATCTTTTTTATTTAAAGGAGAACCATTGGATTATGCATGTCTATTTTATCTTACGGTGAGCCATTAACATCTAATTAATTTTCTCTTTTTTCATCTTCTTCCTCACTCTTGTTCATCATCTTCAACATAATCTTCATATATTCATCATTAAATCCAGAAAATTCAAAATAAAAAACACAAATTCATTTTTTTTTAATAAACTCAAATCCTTCTTATAATAAAAAAACATAAACAAAACTCAGATAGGTGATTGCTCATCCAACTCCTTGAAAATGCGGGATTCTGTGGAAGCTAGTGTATCCTGACAGGTTTAAGCATAGAGGAATGATAAATAGACACAAAATATAGGACACAAAAATGACACCGTATACTATTTGCTCATTACATCTATTTTTTTATTTTTTTAAATTTCCTTTTCTTCTTTCTCCTTCAGCAACCAACTTCTTTCTCTTACACCATGGCCTCGCTCTTACAGGCCTCAGTTCATCCGAATCCGCCACCCTCCATACGCCGCCCACCGCCACCGGAGATGCTTCACTTCTCTGCGCAACCACTTTCATGCGTCACTCCAACTACCATCTCCTTGTCCTCTCTCTCTCTCTCTCTCTCTCTCTCTCTCTCTCTCCTTCTCTCCCCTTGTTGTTACCGCCATGTCCTGAATGTAACAACACCATCACAACCGCCACCGTCCATCATCAATTAGGATGTGTTCGGTGGCTCAATCTCCGGTCCTCTCAGATCTGGTCGTTCCTGTTGTCTCTGATCCGGTCGCTTCGGAAGAAAAGTCTACTCAGATTCTATTTTCATATTGGGTTGTTATGTGAATTTAATATGCTGATATGTTTTTGTTACTTTTGTTGAGGAAGGAAAGGTGAATGGAAGGTGATGTTACATAGAAGAAGATCAGTTAGAGAGAGAAGGGGAAAAACAGTGAAAGGAGGATGAAGAAGAAGAGGGAAAATGACAAAATTGCACTTTCAATTAAAGTTGAAATGACACAATTACCCATGGTGTATTATTGTGTTTGAAAAAATGTGTTCAGTTATCATTTCTCATAGTAAATACCTCTTAAAAAAGGTCAAATAGACAAATGGATGTCGTCTCCTTGCTTCCGTGTGTTTAGCGGGGGTGGAACCTTGGTGTTCTTTGGAGCGTCTTTTGAAGGTTTATTGAAATTTGATGTTGACATATTTGGTTTGGCTGAGAAACACATGTAAAAGACAGAAATGTCCCTCGGTAGTTAACTGTCGAGGAAATATAAAAGTGGCTGCAGTTAACTGCCGAGGAAAACCTCGGCAGTTAACGGCCGAAGCATGTTGAACATAAACAGAAGCAGAAACACAAACATAATCTGTTTCTAAACTTCTCCCAACTTCTCCCAAACTCTCTCCAAATCTCACCAAAACCATTTTCGCAAATTGCAAGCAAATCAACAACACATTATCACAAGTAAGTTGTATCGATCATTTTAATGATAATGTTAGTTTGTTTAGGTTTAATTTTAAAAAAAAATTAGAGTAGTTTGCATGTGGTTAGGGTTAATTTTAAAATTGACAATTTGATGATTGCATGTGTAGTTTGTGAATTGATAAATGAATGTAGTTGTTGCCTATGCTTTTTAAATGATGTTTAATGATAATGCGGTTTTGAATGGTGGCGGATGAGCACATTTTGAGTATGTTTGATACTTTGCACACAAAGTGTTTGATAAAATGTCTCAATGACAATTTTATTGATTATTTAGTTAGTTTAGGTTATGAGAATTATATTGAATGATGTTTAGGTTATGATGGAAATGATGCACACAAATTATATTGAAATGATGATTATATTGAATGGTTTTAGGTTTAGTTATGTTTATGTTTATTGAAATGTGAATGTTTATGTTTATGTT